>JACCEE012603893.1_pt1 | contig 38201 bp, 32 predicted proteins | sample 7449931 | NCBI WGS metagenome assembly JACCEE01 (sample SAMN15323457, study PRJNA562643) | freshwater metagenome | isolation source: river surface water | place: USA:Blue River Watershed | collected 2017-08-19 | reverse complement strand
ATTGCGGAACAAATGGATTGACTTAAAACTCGTCCTAGTGCTTGAGATAAGACTATATTTTCATCGCCTTCAACCGCGATGATGTGATTTTTAATATTGTCTAAGGCATCAGTCATGGTTAGCATTTCTGAGGGTAAATCACAGATATGAGTCATCATTTCATTAAGTTAAAAAAGTTCAGAAGGTAATCAGCAATTTGTGAAGGCTGATTGAGTGGTAGTTGAGTGATTGAACATTGTAGACTGAGCGGCGCGTCCGTTGCGAGCGCGATAATCTCTGAATCCGTTAAATATTCAAAATGGCTATTGAATTCCTGGCGATAAATTTCGATTTTAGGGATCGATGCCGATTTAAAACCTTCAACTAAAATCAAATCTACTTCATGTTGCGGAAAATAAGCCAGTTGTTCAGATAATTCGATATGCAATTGATTTAATTCGCTAATAATCGCACGTCTATGTGGCGATACAATCATGACCGGCGAAGCTCCCGCCGTGCGTAAACGAAAACTGTCTTTGCGTGGATAATCAATTTCAAACGCATGATGACTGTGTTTGATTACGCCCACTCGCCACCCTCGCGCTGTAAGTATAGGTAACAATTCGGTCAACAAAGTGGTTTTACCACTTCCACTCGCGGCAACAAATCCAATGATAGGTACTTGTGCATTCGTTATCATAGCGTTTGAATATCACTTTATCAAACCTCACATTGTAAGCTATTCTTTAATCCACTGTAATCACTCTAGTGCAAACAGAGTGCGAATTTACGCTTAGGAACAAAAATAATGCGCTTGATTTTGTGGTTAATATTAGGACTTTTTTTGAGCAATAAATGGTGGTTGCCCCGATTACGTCAGCGGCTGATGCGATTTATTCATCCCCAGTCTAATGCGGAATTTAAGCTTGATGTTGCAGAAGCCTACGCAATTTTGGGATTAACTCCGGTGGCAACTCGTGAACAAATTATTGCCGCACACCGTCGCTTAATCCAAAAAAATCACCCTGATCATGGCGGTTCAGATTATTTAGCCAGTAAAATCAACCAAGCTAAAAAAGTATTATTGCACTCCTTAGATTTACCATAATCTTTCCCGTTTTTTATGCTTACGAATGGATTGGCGCGAGCGTTACCGATTATTTTTATTACTACTGCTTATTCAAGGCTGTGAAGACCAAGCCATCACTCCAGTTTCAACCATTAAGGTCGCGGCTGTCAGTCAGCCTTCAGTGTTTTATCATCAAGTTAAATCTGGCGATACGTTATATCGTATTGGTTTAAAATATGGATACGATTATCAACAAATTGCCGAATGGAATCAGTTAAAACCGCCTTTTATTTTAGCGATTGGACAACGGTTAGTTTTGTTTACTCAGGTTAAAAAATCGCTTCAATCTTCACATTCCTCAACCCAATCAAATCGTTCAACCGTTCCGCCACCAGCTTCGCCGACATTTATCGATTATTTGGTACAAACGAATGATACCTTATACAAATTGAGTCGCCGATTTGGCGTATCGGTAAAATCGCTAATGTTATGGAATCAGTTATCTCAACCGCAACAATTACATGCTGGACAATCTTTAAAAATTGCGATGCAAACTCAACAAAATCCTAAAATAGCTTCTTCTATAAGTGCGTTTTTGGATAATAAAACTTTAAGTATTTCAAATAATAATCAAAACATGTTAAAGTTTTACACGCACTGGCCTAGTCAGGGAAAAATAGTCAGAAATTTTGCTCAAACTAGTTACAAAGGCATCGAAATTAGTGGTAAGTTAGGTCAAAATATCAGAGCTATCGCCAGTGGTAAAGTGGTCGCCGTCACCGACGCGATTTATGGGCATGGTCAATTTGTGGTCGTGCAACATCCAGATGAGTATTTGAGTAGTTATGCTTATACCCAAAAAGTGTCTGTCAGCGTCGGACAACGGGTCAAAGCAGGTCAGGTAATCGCACAAATGGGGCGACTTGGGCAACAGCCGCCCTCTGTTGAAATTGAAATTCGTCATCAAGGACGAATAATTAATCCATTAACGTTTTTATCGAATCAATCAGTGATTAAATCAGAATTGGGAAGAAAATAATGAGTAAAGAATTAGTTGAGATAACACATATTAAAACCGAATCGTTATTTGAAGATAGCGTATTTGATATAGAGGTTTTACCAGAGATTGTAGAACATGAAGATTCAGATTTGAGTTTTACGCTGACTAGATTTAATGAATTTGATAATCTACATCCAGATCATGCTTTAGATGCCACGCGAATTTATTTAAATCAATTGGCAAAATCTAGCTTATTATCCGCTGAACAAGAAAAATTATTTGGTAAACAAGCAATGGCAGGTAATCTTGCCGCTAGACAAAGAATGATCGAAAGTAATTTGCGTTTAGTGGTGAAAATTGCTAGGCGATATTTAAATCGTGGTTTACCTTTATTAGATTTAATTGAAGAAGGAAATTTAGGCTTAATTCGAGCCGTTGAAAAATTTGATCCAGATCGCGGATTTCGCTTTTCAACCTATGCAACTTGGTGGATTCGACAAACCATTGAACGGGCAATTATGAATCAAACCCGAACGATTCGTTTACCGATTCATATTGTTAAAGAAATGAATGTTTATTTAAAAGCTCAACGGCATTTATCACAAAAATTAAATACCGAACCAACGGTTGATCAAATTGCTAATTATGTGAATAAACCCGCACATATGGTTGAGAAAATATTAAAATTAAATGAACGCATTAGTTCGGTTGATGCAACTTACGGAGATGATTTTGAAAAAACTTTATTAGAATCGATTTCGGATGATGAAAATAAAACCGCGCCAGAAATTTTACAAGCGGAAAGTATTAGGAAAAATATGAATAAATGGATTTATGAATTATCCGAAAAACAACGCGAAGTCATTTGTCGTCGTTATGGATTATGTGGTTATGAAAATGGAACGTTAGAAGATGTCGCGCAACAATTAGGCGTAACTCGTGAACGAGTGCGCCAAATTCAAATGGATGGTTTAAAAAGATTGCGCGAAATTTTGGAATTTGGCGGATTTTCATTGGAGTCTATTTTTCATTAAGCTTTTTATAATTAAGGGCAATTGTTTTTGTCAAACTTTAACGATAGAAACTTAAAAAAATAGCACATCGTTAAGGGTGATGATGCAAATCTTATTTTTAATTGATAATTGTTTGATGTGAAATCCTTTAGGATATGATAGAGTATTATTCTTCGGTGACGACCTCGGAATTTGAGTTAACTGCTTTTTTAGCCAATTTAACTCAACGCGCCGGTATTTATAAAATGCTAGACGTGAATAATCAAATTATTTATATTGGCAAAGCAAAAAATTTAAAACACCGTGTAAATAGCTATTTTAAATCGACCCAAGTGTCGATTAAACAACGTAAAATGTTGGATAAAGTAACGCGAATTGAAATCACGGTTACGCAATCAGAAGTCGAAGCTTTATTACTCGAAAGTCAACAAATTAAACAATATCAACCGCGATATAATATTTGTCTGCGTGATGACAAATCTTACCCTTATATTTTTATCAGTACCACTGATCCTTTTCCGCGTGTGCAATTTTATCGTGGCGCGAAAACAAAAGCCGGACGCTATTTTGGTCCTTATCCCAGTGCTAACGCTGTCAAAGAAACCTTAAAATGGTTGCCCTCCATATTTCCAGTGCGCCAATGTGAAGATAATTATTATCGCAACCGCTCGCGTCCTTGTTTACAATATCAAATTCATCGTTGTACCGCACCTTGTGTAGGATTCATTTCTGAATCGGAATATCAACAAGATGTACAAGCCACCATGTTGTTTTTGCAAGGAAAAGGTCATAATTTACTGCAACCTTTTGTGGATAAAATGCAGCAAGCGTCTGCTGCTTTGGAATTTGAACAAGCTAGTTATTGGCGCGATAAAATCAGTCGATTACGCACAATTTTGGAAAAACAAGCGGTTGATACTGAACCTATAGAAGCGGATATTTGGGCTTGTGTTGTTGAAGCCGGTTTGATTTGTGTACAAGTGTTTATGATTCGTGCTGGACAGACAATTGGCAATCATGAATTTTTCCCTAAAATGAATACTGAAGTTGATGCGACCGAAGTGTTGACTGCTTTTATTCCACAATATTATTTGCAACAGCCAATTCCTGATCATCTATGGGTTAATCATCCCTTAACCGAAGTTGAATTATTGACGGAATGGTTAAGTAAACAAGCGCAACATCGAGTAACGCTCCATCATCAGGCTCGTGGACAAGCTCAACAATGGTTACAAATGGCAATAACCAATGTTCATCACGCTTTAGCGACTCGCTTAACCGGTAAACAGCAATTCCATCAGCGATTAGTCGATTTACAACAGCGTTTACAATTAGCCACTCTGCCTCAGCGATTAGAGTGTATCGATATTAGTCATACTCAAGGACAACAAACGGTAGCCTCATTAGTGGTACTAACCGCAGACAATGGTTTATTCAAATCGGCTTATCGGCGATTTAATATTGAGGGAATTCGGGGTGGCGACGATTATGCGGCGATTTATCAAACGGTATTCCGTCGATTTAAACGTTGGCAAAGCAGTACAATTGCCATGCCAGATATTTTGTTTGTTGATGGAGGTCAGGGGCAAGTTCAACAAGCACAAAATGCACTCAATGCAGTTGAGCTAAACAATGTTATGATAATAGGGATTGCTAAAGGTTTAGAGCGTAAAGTAGGGATGGAAAAGTTGGTGTTTACCGATAAAACCATGAAAGTTTTACCCAGAGATTGTCCAGCGTTGTTATTAATTCAACAACTTCGTGATGAGGCGCACCGATTTGCCATCACTCACCATCGTCGGCGTAGAAATCGAGTGCAACAACAGTCGATTTTAGAGAATATTGTGGGTTTAGGTGCGAAAAAACGACAACAATTACTGCAACAATTTGGGGGGTTAGCGGCAATTTCCAGTGCAAGCATTGACGCTTTAACTCATGTCAAAGGCATAGGCCTACCTTTAGCACAGCGAATCTACGACACTTTTCACCCCGATAATGGCTGCCAAATTTAATCTTCCTACTTATTTAACGTTTTTACGCATTGCCTTAATTCCGTTGATGGTGATTGCTTTTTATTTACCTTGGGAACATGCGCATATTGCGGCAGCAATTATTTTTTTATTAGCCGGAATTACAGATTGGTTAGACGGATATTTAGCTAGAAAAATGGCTCAAGAAACGGATTTCGGTGCTTTTTTAGACCCAGTTGCCGATAAATTAATGGTGGTTTTTGTTTTGGTATTATTAATTCAAGCAGAAAATAGCACTTATTTAACCGTTCCAGCGGCTTTAATTATTGGACGGGAATTAATTATTGCCTCTTTACGCGAATGGATGGCTCAAATTGGGCAAACTGCGATTGTTAAAGTTTCAAAATTAGGCAAATGGAAAACCACTTTACAAATGATTGCAATGGTTTTGTTATTATATAGCAATAATCTATGGATCATTCCAATTAAATTACTCGGATATATTTGTTTATATATCGCAACTTTATTAACCGTTTGGTCAATGACTGAATATTTAATTGCCGCTTTTTCAGTATTGCGTAAATAATATACTGACTAAATATTTCACAATTTTTAATCCATTTTAACTGACTTTTTATTAACGCTTTAATAGCATGGACAACCTCAAAGAATCAACTGCAAAAAAAACGGCAACCGCTGATATTATTTTGCAGACTTCACTGAAATTATTTGCCAAACAGGGCTATTTTAATACTTCATTAACTGATATTAAAGAAGCCTCTGGTATTAAAAATACTACGGGTATTTATCAACATTTTAAAAATAAACAAGCAATTGCCAGTGCCTTATATGGTTATATTTTGGATAGTTTAAGTATTTCGATTGACGATATTCGGCGTAGAAATCGAAAAGCTTCAGAACAATTACGCGAATTAGTTGATTTATTATTTAAATTAACTGAAGAAGCTCCAGAAGTAATGCAGTTTCTCATTTTAATCAAGGTCGATGAATTTCTCCCTGATGAAAAACCTTTATTAGAAACTGCCCCTTTTATTAAAATTCGTAAAATCTTTCAAGCCGGAATTCGTGACGGTGAAATTCGTCAATTAGACCCTTTATTAGCTTATACTTATTTTTTTGGCATTATTAATCAAACGATTAAGATGATTTTAACCGGCAGTTTAGTCAAAGAAATTGACAGTTATCATTCTCAAGCGTGGTTAGCCGCATGGAATACGGTAGTTAAAAAATAAATTAAACGAATTATTGTAGCCAATGATCGATTAATAAACTGCTAAAAAGGATCATTAAATAAACAATTGAAAATCCAAAAGTTTGCATCGCTGTTTTATTATTGGGGTGTTGCCGCATTCGGATTACTAAATACATAAAAACAAGATTTAATAACATTACTGTGATTAAATAAATGAGCTGACTCATTCCGGCTAAATACGGTAATAAAGTTACCAGAATTAAGAGTATGGTATATAATAAAATCTGTAATTGAGTAAATGCTACACCATGAGTGACTGGCAACATAGGGATATTGACTTTAGCATATTCTTCGCGTTTTGCGATGGCGAGAGGCCAGAAATGCGGAGGAGTCCAAACGAAAATAATCAGCGATAATAATAACGAATAAGGATGAACTTCTCCAGTCATTGCACACCACCCTAAAACCGGTGGTGCTGCTCCCGCTAATCCACCAATGACAATATTTTGGGGCGTTAAATGTTTTAAATAAGCGGTGTAAATAATCGCATAACCAATTAACGATAATAAGGTTAATCCAGCAGTTAATAAATTCACCGCAAAAATTAAAATAGCCATTGAAATAAACATTAAACTAAATGCAAAGATCAACGCTTGTCGAATCGTTAATCGTCCATCCGCTAAAGGACGATGTTTGGTTCTATCCATTTGAATATCCGAACGATATTCAATACATTGGTTAATAGCCGCAGCAGAGGCTGAAGCTAATCCAATTCCTAGCGTTGCATTAAATAATAATTTCCAATTTGGTAAATCAGGAACGGCTAATAACATGCCAGCGATTGCTGAAAATATGAGCAAAGCCACAACCCGCAATTTACATAATCCTAAATAATTGTGCCACATCGGTGGTAATAATTGATTTTGATTCACGATCAAATAAACCTAGATAAAATAAAAATGTATAGCTTGCGAAAATCTATGATTATCAAAAAATAGATTGAGCATCGCTATTTTATAAACTATTCAACGCTATTAACAATAACTTTTGGAGTTTGAATGAAAATAATTTTCAGGTTAGCCTTGTGTTTATATCCCTTATTTGCACACAGTGTAACTGTTGATATTCAACAAAAACAACTTGCTAATGGCTTAAAAATTATCGTCAAAGGCGATCATCGTTCGCCGGTAGTGGTTTCACAAATTTGGTACAAAGTCGGCAGCAGTTACGAACCAAATGGCAACAGTGGAATTTCACATATGTTGGAACATATGATGTTTAAAGGCACTAACACTTATCCGGCGGGCGAATTTTCCCGAATTATCGCGGAAATTGGCGGCTTAGAAAATGCTTTTACCGGCAACGATTACACCGCTTATTTTCAAACTTTAGAAAAATCACGGCTGGAAATTGCTTTTAAACTGGAAGCCGATCGAATGCAGCAATTGCAATTATCCGAGACTGAATTGGTCAAAGAGCGCGAAGTTGTGGCTGAGGAACGACGGATGCGTACCGATGATCAGCCGCGTGCTGCGACTGAAGAACAACTTAAAGCAGTCGCTTTTAGCAATAGCCCTTACCAACATCCGGTAATTGGCTGGGCTAATGATATTGCGCATTATCAACTTTCAGATTTACAAACGTGGTATCACCAATGGTATGCGCCGAATAATGCCACGGTGGTGGTGGTAGGTGATATTGAGGCTGAAACGGTATTCGCCCTTGCTGAAAAATATTTCTCGCCCTTAGCACCCCGAACTTTGACTCCCATTAAACCACAAATAGACATTCAACAGCGCGGATTACGTCGATTAACCGTTAAATTGCCGGCAACAATGCCTTATTTAGCAATGGGTTATAAAGTTCCTAGTTTAATGACTGGCGATGAAACCGAGATTTACGCCTTGGAACTTTTAAGTGGCGTGTTAAATGCGGGCAATAGTAGTCGATTAAATAGCCAATTAATTCGTGGTTTGCAATTAGCACAATCGATTAATGTGGATTATCCATTAACGTCGAGATTAGCCGATTTATTATTAATTGAAGCGGTGCCTATTCAAGATAAAACAAATTCACAATTAGAACAAGCTATTTTACAACAAATTCATCAATTACAAACCGAATTAATTACGGATAAAGAATTACAACGAATAAAAAATCAATTATTGGCAAATCATATTTATCAACAGGATTCAATGTTTTATCAAGCGATGTTATTAGGGATATATGAAACAGTAGGATTAGGTTGGCAAAAACAGATTGAATATCCGAGTAAAATTCTTCAAATTACTCCAGAACAAATTAGAGCAGTGGCGCGTAAATATTTAATTGAAGATCAATTAACCATTGCCGAATTATTGCCGCAAACAATTTCATCAAAATCTGGAGAAAATCATGCGCATTAATTATATCGTGATAATGATATTATTTAATATTTTTGCCAGTCCAACAATATATGCAGCAGTATCAATTCAACAATGGTTTACTGAATCTGGTGCGAACGTTTTATGGATTAATAATCCGAATTTACCGATTGTAGATATTGAAATTAGTTTTGATGCAGGCAGTGCGCGTGATGGAAATAAACACGGATTAGCTCAATTAACTGCACAATTATTAACAACGGCGGCGGGTAAATTTAGTACCGATCAAATGGCACAGCAATTTGAACAATTAGGCGCAGAATTTCAAACGCGGGTTGAGCAAGATATGAGTCTATTTTCATTACGCAGTTTATCGAATGAAAATACTTTAAATTCTGCGATTGAATTAATGAATTTACAATTAACTCAACCAACATTTTATCCACAAGATTTTCAACGCTTAAAAAATCAACAATTAACACAATGTGTTGAACAACAACAATCTCCTGCTGAATTAGCAAAAGTAGCTTTTAATCAAGCTATTTTTGGACTTCACCCATATGCTTTTCCAATTATTGGATTTAAAAATACCGTTTCAGAATTAACTGTCGCACAAACTCAAATTTTTTATCAACAGTATTACGTTGCTAAAAATGCAACGATTGCGATTGTAGGTAATATTGATCGTCCATTTGCCGAAAAAATAGCGACTCAATTATTAAAAGGCTTACCTTCTGGAAATAAAGCACAAAATGTAGTGCCGGTTAATTTACCGATTAAATCACAATTAATTAACATATCATTTCCTTCAACACAAACTCATATTTGGCTAGGATTACCCGCAGTTTCTCGAATGGATAAAGATTATGTTCCCTTATATGTAGCGAATTATATTTTAGGGGGAAATCCTTTAGTATCGAGATTATTTTCGCTCATTCGAGAACAAAATGGTTTAGTATATAGTATTCATAGTCAATTAATGCCATTTGCCCAATCAGGCAGTTTTAATATTCAATTACAAACAAAAAATAATCAGGCTAAAAAAGCATTAGAATTAGTGAATCAGGCGATCAATGAATGGGTAAATTATGGTGTAAATGAAAATGAATTAATTGCGGCGAAAAAAAATATTACCGGAGGATTTGTATTACGCTATGATACCAATCGAAAATGGGTACATTATTTAACTACGATTGGTTTCTATTCCTTACCTTTAGATTATTTACAACGATTTCCCGAACAAGTTGAATTAATAACTCTTGATCAAATTCGTGAAGTCTTAAAACGTCGAATTCAACCTCAATTATTACAAATTATTAAAGTAGGTGGTGATGAATAAAAAACGTAATCAATTACGCATTATTGGTGGGGAATGGCGTAGCCGGGTGATTGAATTCCCAGATGCAATTGGGTTAAGACCTACGCCGGCACGCATTCGAGAAACTTTATTTAATTGGCTAATGAATGATATTGTAGGAAGTTGTTGTTTAGATTTATATTCCGGCAGTGGTATTTTGGGATTTGAAGCCGCTTCTCGCGGAGCTAAAAAAATTATTCAGATTGAAAATAATTATGCGGTTTATCAAGTATTACTTAAAAATCAGCAACAATTAAAAGCTCAAAATGTATCAGTCATTTATCAAGATGCGCAACAGTTTTTATTAACGACTACTGAACAATTTGATTTAGTTTTTTGTGATCCACCTTTTGCAAAAAATTTAATGATTTCTAGTTGTCATTTATTAGAAGAAAAAGGTTGTTTATCAGCAACTGCAAAAATTTATATAGAAATGCCACATCAACAAAAATTAATAGGATTACCTGTAAATTGGGAATGTTTAAAAGCAAAAACAGCAGGTATGGTTGATTATTATTTATTTCAAATTAAATCTTAATGTATTCTCAAAATTTATTTGAAAAAACCATCCCATCTCATTAAATTGAAATCACCTGTCAATCTTTAGTTTCAGTTTCATAAGCTGTCACCGCAGCCGAAAACACCAAACCTTTGGCTTGAACCGCTTGTACGGGCAAAGGCTGGTTTAATTGCTTTAGAACTTTTGCCCGTAACCGTGATAATAAAACCTCCACCGCATGATAATCCCGCCATTGATATTGCTCATGCCACAAAGATTTCAATATTTTTTCTTTAGTAAGATATTGTTTTGGACAAGCTAACCCAGACAATAGTTTGTACTCAGTCATGGTTAATGCCACTCGTAAGCCATCTGACGCAACTAACAGGCGTTGATTGTCATCTAAAGACCAGGCTAATTTTGCCTGATCTTTTATTTTATAATCGATAGAAAAATAGTTAAAGCAACAATAACGATAAAATTTTTGGAAAAACCTAAAATCCTTTTTAGGAAAATAGTAATTATATTATTAATTTTAAATCATGCAAATTATTCGATCTATGACTCAATTAACTGAACAAATTTACCTTTGGAAACAAGCTCGTTTCACGATTGGATTTGTACCCACGATGGGAAATCTTCATGCTGGACATTTACAATTAGTAGATACCGCAAAATCACTTACTGATAAAATTATTGTCAGTATTTTTGTAAATCCTTTACAATTCGGAATTAATGAAGATTTTGCCAATTATCCGCGTACTGAATCCGAAGATATTGCCCAATTAATTGATGCAAAAGTTGATGCGGTTTTTTTACCAACGATTGATAGCCTTTATCCGCATTCCATAAAAACTTATATTCGTTTACCTGAATTAGAATCTTTGCATTGCGGACAATTTCGCCCGGGACATTTTAGTGGAGTGGCAACAATTGTGAGTAAATTATTTCATTTAGTTCAAGCGGATATTGCGGTATTTGGTGAAAAAGATTTTCAACAATTGACTATTATTCGGGCAATGGTACAAGATTTAAATTTTGCCGTGAAAATTGTTTCTGTTCCTACTATACGCGAAATAGATGGTTTGGCGATGAGTTCGCGGAATCGTTATTTAACCATTAATCAACGACCCATTGCAGCGCAGTTGTATCAACAATTACAGTTTATTCGCCAGCAAATTTTAAACGGTGAACGTCATTATTTACAATTAGAACAACAAGTTACGCTTAAATTGTCTGAAGCTGGATTTATTGTGGATTATATTCACATTTGTTGTCAGCAACATTTACAGCCCGCTTCAATTGAGGATACTGAATTGGTGATTTTAGCAGCAGCCAAGTTGGGGCAATGTCGTCTAATTGACAATATTTGTTTGAAAATCCAAACGCTTAAAGTTGATAGTGACTGACAATTAAGGCATAATGACTAACCCAACTTTATTGACGTTTTAATTATGCAGACCACCATGCTTAAAGCAAAGTTGCACCGAGCAAGTGTGACTCATGCTGAATTAGGATATGAAGGCTCATGCGCAATTGACAGCGAGATTTTGGATTTTGCTGGCATTCATGAATATGAGCAAATTCAAATATATAACATCAACAATGGCGAGCGGTTCACCACATATGCTATCCGTGCTGAGGCGGGTTCGCGGATGTTTTCGATTAATGGTGCCGCTGCCCGTCGTGCGTGTCCGGGGGATTTGATTATTGTCTGTACCTATATTTTAGTCAATGAACAGGAGCTGGCTACTCATCAACCACTGATGGTGTACTTTAATCAAAATAACGAGATTACTCATTCTAGTCATGCCATTCCAGTGCAACAAAGCTAATCAAATTGGGATGATTTGGAGCCAAATTTAGCTTTATCGATAACGAAAAAGGACAGCAATTTGATTATTTCTGTCCTTTTTTATTGCTTAAAATCAGGAAGATAGAATGGATTACTTACCCGTTTTTGTGGATTTACGACAACAACCTTGCTTAGTGATTGGGGCGGGGGAAGTTGCCGCGCGAAAAATTCAATTACTCGCTCAAGCAGGTGCAGCGATTACGGTCATTGGTCTGACAATCAGTGATAGCGTTTTAGCCTTAAATCAAGATTACTCTTTAACGCTTTTACAAAAAGCTTTTGCTGTCACAGATATAGAAGATTATCGCCTCATTATTTGTGCGACTAATCATGCTTCATTAAATCAACAAGTCGCCGAAGTGGCGCAACAACGCAATATTTGGGTTAATGTGGTTGATAATCCTAGTTTATGTAGTTTTATTTTTCCCGCGATTATTGATCGTTCACCCGTGATTGCAGCAGTCTCTACCGGTGGACGCTCTCCAGTATTAGCCCGTTTAATGCGTGGTAAATTAGAAAGTTTATTACCTATGCGTTTAGGAGAACTGGCACAATTTGCCAATCAATTCAGAGAGTTAGTGAAGTCTAATATTGCCAATCCTAAACAGCGGCGCATTTTTTGGGAACAAGTATTACAAGGTTCAATTGCCGAACAAGTTTATGCCGGACAATTTGAACAAGCACGCCAACAGTTACAACAAAAATTGTCTGAAGTTACGCCTCAAACTGTGGGTGAAGTCTATTTAGTCGGTGCAGGACCGGGTGATCCGGAGTTATTAACTTTCAAGGCGTTACGCTTGATGCAACAAGCTGATGTGGTGGTTTATGATCGTTTAGTCGCCGATGCAATCGTACAATTGACGCGACGAGATGCCGAAAAAATTTATGCCGGAAAACAACGCGATTTACATAGTTTGCCTCAAGAATCGATTAATCAATTGCTAGTACGTCTTGCTAAAAGCGGAAAACGAGTTTTACGTTTAAAAGGCGGAGACCCGTTTGTTTTTGGTCGGGGTGGAGAAGAAATTGAAAATTTAATTGCGGAGAAAATTCCGTTTCAAGTCGTCCCGGGCATCACCGCCGCTTTGGGATGTGCAGCCTACGCTGGCATTCCTTTAACGCATCGAGATCATGCTCAAAGTTGTATTTTTGTTACCGGTCATCGCAAAGACGGCAGCATTCAATTGAATTGGTCACAATTAGTCGTGCCGCAACAAACGGTGGTCATTTATATGGGATTATTAGGCGTAGCCACTATTTGTCATCAATTAATTGCACACGGAGCCAGCGCGGATTTACCGATTGCTTTAATTCAACAAGGAACGACTGCGCAACAACAAATACTTTTGGGGACTTTATCGACTTTACCTAGCCAATTAATGGATGCGCCAATTAAATCGCCTAGCTTAATTATTATCGGAACGGTGGTTAATTTACATCCACAATTACGCTGATTTGATCCGAATTCAATTTAGCCAATCAGCGGTAAAATAACCGTAAATAAAGTGCATCCCGGGTTTGAATCGACAGTGATTTTGCCATGATGTTTATTAACAATTTTTTGCACAATATGTAATCCTAAACCACTGCCTTCTCCGGCTTCTTTAGTGGTAAAAAAAGCTTCAAAAATGCGCGGCAATATGCTGGGATTAATTCCAACGCCGCTATCCTGAATACTCACTGATAAATATTGCGTATCTGCGGTTACTTTTATTGTTAATGTGCCTTGATAATTCATAGCATGTAACGCATTATGAATTAAATTTGTCCACACTTGATTTAATTCATCAGGATAACAACTCAATTGTGGTAAATCAGAAGCATATTCCTTAATCAATTCAATATTAGTTTTAATTTGATTCTGATATAAAATCAATACCGTTTCAATATTATCGATAATATTAATTGGAATTTTCCGTCCACTTTTATCATAATAAGTATAAGATTTTAAGGCAAAAATTACTTTGGAAGCTCTTTCCATGGCTAAAATAATATTTTGAGCGGCTTTATTAATTTCGCAAAATTTATACGCTAAATCCAAAATATTTTCACCCTCTGTTCGTTGTAATAATACAACAATATTTTCAATATCATCATAAATACCCATATCAATTAAACTATCTGCAATTATTTCATATTGATCAAATGCTGAACATAATTGATTTTCTAATAGATGGCGTTTATGCCGTTGTTCTTTAGTCGATAATAATTGTCCAGAATTTAAAAATGATCGCTCTAAAATTTGCAAAAATTGATCACAATCATTGAGAGAAAACGTGCGAAATAAATACGGCATAGTATGTAAAACTTGATTTAATAATCGCCGCATATTTCCAGCAGATGATCCTATCGCTCCTAAAGGAGTATTAATTTCATGAGCAATTCCCGCAACCAATTGTCCTAAAGCCGCCATTTTTTCAGATTGTAATAATTCTTTTTGCGCATGTTGTAAATTTTTTAAATCCTGAGTACGTTGCAATAAAGTGAGTTCTAATTCTTGACTACGCTCGGCTAATTGTTTGGATTGATGATAACTTTTTAGGGCTTCAGATAAAGTTAGAATTAAATCTTGATTTTCCCAAGGTTTGGTTAAAAAGCGATATAAACTTCCGTGATTAATGACATTTTTTACACCCGACATATCCGCTTGACCGGTCAACATGATTTTTAAACTGTTGGGCATTTTTTGGTGACAATCAATTAACACTGCATCGCCTTTCATTTCAGGCATAATGTAATCACAAATAATCACTGGAATTTCGATTTTATTAGCCATTAATTCATCAATCAATTCCAAAGCTTCTATGCCATTAGTAGCCGTTTCAATCGCATAATTTTGTGCAAAATGCTCTTTCAACAGAATTTTTAAACTGACTAAAATCACGTTTTCATCATCAATACAAAAAATAACCGGTTTCATAATTTCATTTATTCAATGGGTAAATAAATACTAAACACAGTATGTCCGGGTTGTGAATGCAATTTAATTTGACCACCATGTTTGGTAATAATTTTTTTCACAATACCTAAGCCAATTCCGCTGCCTTCTCCTATTGGCTTAGTGGTAAAAAAAGGCTGAAAAATTTTTTCTTGAAATTCTACCGGAATACCTTGACCAGTATCAATAATATTCACTTGAATCCATGTTTCATCTATTTTAATTTGAATAGTTAATAGCCCTTTATAATTCATGGCATATAACGCATTTTGAATTAAATTGACCCAACATTGATTTAACTCATCTTGATAACAATGAATTTCAGGAATGTGAGTCGGATATTCTTTAATTAATTCCACGCCGCGTTTAAAAAAGCTTTGATGTAAGGTTAAAACGGTATCTAATCCAATATCAATTTTAGCCCAAATCTTTTGATCATCTGTTTGATAATGCGCATAACTTTTTAACGCAAATACAATTTTTCCCGTTTTATTTGCAGCTAGATCAATATTATCTGCACTATTTCTTAACATAAACAATTTATATAAACTATTTAATAGATGAATACCGTGTTGTTTTAATAGCGGCAATAAGGAATCAATATGAGGATATAATTGCATATCCATTAAATGATCGGCTAAAATATCTTCTTGTTCAATTCCTTGATCAGCCAAAGAGACACTTAATTGACGTTTAATTCGCCATTTTTCTTTAGAAGACAAAAAATTTTCGTTATTATAAGGCAAATTAAATAAATATTGAATAAATTTACGATCTTCAATGCTGATTTTTTCTAATAAATCCAATATAACAAATAATTCTTGATGTAAAAATTGTTGAATAACGTTAATCGATGAACTAATTGCGCCAATTGGCGTATTAATTTCATGCGCGATTCCAGCAATCAATTGTCCTAAAGCCGCCATTTTTTCAGATTGAATTAAATCATTTTGAGCCAATTTCAAATTATCTAAGGTTTCTTTTAAATCTTGAGTACGTTTTTCAACTTTTTCAGCTAAATGTTGATATAAAGTGGCGTTTTCTAATGCAATTGCAAATTGCGCTGTTAATAAACGCAAAGTTTCAATGCGATTTAAATTAAATGCTGCCGGCAATAAATGATTTTCACAATACAATAAACCAATTATTTCTCCTTGACGTTCAATAGGTAAGCTTAAAATCGATCGAGGATGACGTTGCAACATATAAGCACTATTTACACATCTTTCATCTAATTCAGCCTCTTCAATAACACAAGCATTATGGGTGCGTAATGTCATGCGAATTAATGAATTACAATATAAATTTTGTTCAGATTCAAAATTCACCGATTGTGCTAATAAAGAAGCATTTAAATTTCGATTAATATCTTTTTCAGCTTGTAATTGCCATTCCAATTCTGCATAATTGGCTTCACAAACAAATAATAGAATTCGATCAGCACCGGAATTTTCCATCACAATTTGTAACATCGCTTCTAATAATTGTTTTAATTGTGTTTCCGAAGATAAAACTCGCGCCGCTTTAATAATACTGGTCATATCAACATTAATTGCTGTTGCTAATAATTCATTGCGTTCTACGGGTTTTTTATCCGCCAACCATTGAAATATCGGATAAGTTTCTTCCAATTGCTGTACTTTAAATTCAGCTCCCCATTCTGCATAATTACGTCTAGATTCTAAAATATACATTTTGCCAATTCGATCAAATCCTTGAGCAAAATAAAATTTAGCGGTTAATTCACAAATTAAAGCTTGTTCCGCAATAAATCCTTGTTCTTTTGCGCCTTGTAAAGCCTTTTCATAATATTGTGCGGCTGTCCAAAATTGCTGATGAATTTTAGCGCGTTCTGCTTCAATTAAATCATATTTATGCTGAAAATTCATTGGGGCAGATTGCGCCCATTGTTGTAATTGCTGTTGATTTATTGCAACTTTATTTAAAATAATAGATTGTTGTTCTGCTTCAAAAATATCTTGTCTAGCTAATAAAATCAGTGATTGATAAAAATTATAAATAAAACTGGTTGCAAATCCAAATATACTGCCGCGAATATCGGTAATAGATTCTAAAATAGCATTCGCTAATTCAGCTTCATTTAACAAATATAAAAACTGCGCTTTCATAGTTAAGTAAGTACAATAACTTAGGGGACTATTAACGCAATAATGTTCAAATTTATTTTCATCAACCAATTGTCCATATCGATAAATAGGATCGGTTTTTTCTATTAATCTCGCTACATTAAATTTTAACCCTAAAATCATATCAGTGGTTAAATCATTTTTGCTAGATAGAATAAAAGATAAATATTTATCAGTTTGAGTTTGTAATTCAGTTAGCGAAATGCCTTCAACCCAAAGATTAATTAAATAACCAAAAATATTATAACTAGCAAACTGTAATTCTCCGGAATTAATTCCGGCTTGATAACCGGCTAAATTATATTGTTTCGCCTCAACAATTGGCTGTGTCCAACAATGAATCCAACTGCCCATTAAAGAATTGGCTTGGCATTCATGACGTAGAGAATGAAATTGTTTACTTACTTCAATCGCTGCAACTCCCAATTGATAACCCGTTTTGAAATCGCCTAAACCAGAACCGATAATTAATCCATAATTGGCATATGCTTTAGAAGATTCCGCAATTTGTCCATAACGTAAAGATAATAATACAGCTTGCGCACAAATATATTGATATAAATTTAAATCCCCTAAAATATAAGTAGGCGGGTCTAAACTAATATAAAATTTAATTGCTAATCGATAACGTTGATGTGTATTTTCTGGAGCAAATTTTAATAAACTAATATCTCGATTGTTTAATTCGGTATTTACTTCAGTTAAGGCTTTTGCTAATTCAGTTTGAATATTTTTTTCGGTTGGCAAAGCAAAACCTAATAAATATAAAGCTTGTCTTGCGGTTTCAATTGACTCCAAATATTTGCCTTCAATGGTTTGCTGTACCACCAATAAAGATAAAACACTGGCTCGTTCTAAATCGGTTTTTAAGTGCAATTTTAATTGATGAATTAACGTTTCCGCATGGTGAAAATGACCATTTAGAAATTCAGCTTCTGCATAATGTAAGTAAATATCAGTAGTCAATTGATAATCTTTATCCCACGCATCAATTGCTAAATAATGGTAAGCAATTTCTAAATATTTTAAGCTGGCTAAATAAGCAATTGATTGTCGCGCTTTTTGCCCTGCTAATAAATTTAATTCTACCAATTGTTTACGATCAGTAGAGTTTTGAATACAATCAATAGCAATATTTAAATGATCCACAATTTCAAACAAATATTCTTTATGAGCATTAGGAAATAATAATAATGCTTTAGCAATATTCCAATGTAATTGAGGATGTTCAGTTTCATTAATTAAAGAATAAGCCGCTTGTTGAACGCGATCATGTACAAATTTATAATCATATTGTTGATCTTTAATTAATAAGCCTTCCTGTAAAGTCATTTGTAATTGTTGTTGAGCTTGTTCAATTGACTGTTCTGAAATAAGTGCGAATAAACTTAGCTTAAATTGACTGCCTAAACTGGCAGCTAATTTTAAAGCTTGTTGTGTTGTAATATCTAATTTTTGAATTTTATTAACCATTAATTCAACAACATTATTCGTAATATTGCGAGCTTGAATTTGTGCAATATCCCATTGCCAACAGTGTTTTTCTAAATCAAAATACAGTAATTGCTCATCGACTAATGTTTTTAAAAATTGATTCAAAAAAAATGGGTTGCCATTCGTTTTATGTTCTAATAACTGTGCAAATTGAATTAAGTTTTGTTGCGTTAAAGATAAAGGTAATCTTAAGGTATCTGCAACAAATTCCATAATATGATTTAAATTTAACGGCATTAAATTAATCGTTTGTAATAAAACACCACGATATTGTAATGCTTCTAGCGTAATTAATAAAGGATGTGCAGAATTGACTTCATTATCACGATATGCTCCTAAAATTAATAAATACGGGATATCTCCCATGATAATTGACAATAAGCCTAAACTAGCTGCATCTATCCATTGTAAATCATCTAAAAATAAAACTAATGGATGTTCTACGGTACAAAAACAACGAATAAATTGTTTTAATACCGTTTTGAATCGACCTTCAGATTCTATCGCAGTTAAATGAATAACAGCGGGTTGTACGCCAATAATTAATTCTAATTCTGGAATAATTTCAATAATGAGTTGTGCATTCTCGCCTAAATAATGAATTAATTTTTGTCGCCAAGATTGTAACAATTGTTCTGGTTCAGATAATAAATGTTTAACTAAAATAGAAAACGCATTTACAATTGCCGAATAGGGAATATTTCGCTGAAATTGATCAAATTTTCCTCGCAGAAAAAAACCATGTTTTTGTACAATCGGTTTATGTAATTCACAAATTAAAGAAGTTTTTCCTACACCTGAATAACCGCCAACTAATACCAGACTACTTTTGCCTAAACTCGCTTGATCAAAAGCGGCTAATAACATCGTTAATTCACTTTCTCGACCGTATAATTTTTGTGAAAATTGTAAATGTGTTAGATAATCCTGTTGACCAATTTCAAAAAAAGGAAAAATATTCGTTGTATGAAATTGTAAAATACATTGATTTAAATCTTGAATTAATCCGCTGGCTGTTTGATAACGATCTTCGGCATTTTTAGCCATTAATTTTAAAATAATTGCAGATAAAATTTCGGGAATTTGAGGAATTAAAAGATGTGGTGCTTTAGGAATTTTAGTAATATGCGCATGAATTAACTCAATATCATCTTTGGTTTCAAAAGGTAAATGTCCAGTTAACAATTGATAAAAACTAACACCTAAAGCATAAAAATCGGCGCGATAATCCAACATACGATTCATGCGTCCAGTTTGTTCAGGAGCAAGATAAGCCAATTCCCCTTCTAAAATACTAATCGGTTGATAAGTGACCGCTTGATGGGCAATATCACTGGCTAATCTAAATCCGGTTAATTTTAATTGTTGTGATTGACTATTCCATAACCAATGACTAGGATGAATATTTTTGTGAATAATATTTTGTGCATGAATTGCGGCTAATGCTGAACTGATTTGTAAAGCCATATTTAAAAATAAATTTAAATCATGCGCTAGACCTTGAGTAATGAATAATTGATTAACTGAAACTGCATTAAAATCTTCTAATAACAAAATAGCTTGATCTTGTACACATTTAAAATCATATCCACGAATAATATTATCGTGATTAAAACGTTTCAACAATAAATATTCTTGTTTAAATGGCGAATTTTCTATAGAATTTCTATACAATTTAATCACTAAAGCTTGTTTAGTTTTACAATCAATTGCCCGATAAATAATAGATGAATGACCTTCATATAAAGTCGAAATAATTTTGTAATCAGACAACATATCTTTTTACTCTTTTAGGAAATTACTGTGCGAGAATGACACGAATACAATCAATTAATTCATTAGCATCCCAAGGTTTTTTGAAATAACGATGTAAATTTGCTTGTTGAATAGCACGATTAATAGCAGATTGATCCGCTTGACCGGTTAATAATAATTTAATACTTTTAGGATGACGTTGATGAATTTGAATTAATAATTCATCACCTTTCATTCCGGGCATTAACCAATCCGAAATAATCAGTACAATATAATCGCCAAAGCCATCTTCAGTTAATTCATCAACTAAAGCTAAGGCATCAAAACCATTTTCAGCAATTTCATAAATATAAATATTGCCAAAAGCGGATTTTAATTGCGCTTTTAAACTATTTAAAATAATCGGTTCATCATCAACACAAAGAATAATCGGTTTCATTTTTTCGTCTCCTTATTTAAGTCGCTATCATGACACGAAATCTTAATCGATACAATTCACAAAACTAAACTGAAAGGGTTATAAAACAATTAGATGTTGAAATAAACGCATTTATGCCAATGGCAATTGAATAATAAAACCCGCACCTTGAGTATAGCGTTTATCTACCCAAATCAAGCCACCATGTTCTTCAATAATTTTTTTGACAATCGCTAAACCTAAACCCGTTCCACGTTGTTTTGTGGTGACATATGGATCAAAAATTTTGTCCACCTGTTCGGTGCTGATTCCGGAGCCGTGATCATAAACGCCTAATTCGACATAATCTGCATGATTTTTATGCACTTTTGCCAATTTGACCTCAATCAATCCCTGCTCTTCACTCATCGCTTCCTGAGCATTTTTCAATAAATTATGCAACACTTGGCGCAAACTAATCGGATCAGCTTCGATCAAAATGGTATCAACAAATTCACTGTAAAACCGGATTTGAATTGTGGTTTGATTATATAATAGCAACAAATCGTGAATTAACTCTTGTAAATTGACTTGCTCAACTTGTTGTTTTGAAGGCTTGGCATATTCCGCAAAATCATCCACCATCCGTTTCATCGCTTCGACTTGATTAATAATGGTTCGAGTTGAACGCTGTAACATATCCGCAGAATTAACCTCTAATTCTTTGGCTAATTTATGTTGTAATCGTTCGGCGGCTAATTGAATTGGGGTTAAGGGATTTTTAATTTCATGAGCTAATCGACGCGCTACTTCTGCCCAAGCAGCGTTTTTTTGCGCCTGAATTAAATCGGTTAAATCATCAAACACTACAACGGCACCAATTTTCAAACCCTGTTGAGAAAATAAAGCTGTACCGCGACAAAGTAATTCTTGACGACCATTCGCCCCTAAAAAGGCCACTCGTTGTTGCCAAATGCCATCCGCTTGTTCAATTAAAACTTGCATTGAATGAAAAAAATCCGCAAGAGCAGGTAATTGTAAAGCCATCATACTCAAATTTTTTCCCATTAAATCAATATCTTGACAATGTAAAATGCGACTAGCCGCTTGATTGACCGTGGAAATGCTTAAATCCAATTCAAAACTCATCACGCCAGCGGTGACGTTGGTCAAAATCGATTCCAAATAAGCCCGTTGTTCCTCAACGGCTAAACTGGCTTGACGCGCCGCATCTCGAGATTGAGCAATGCGTTGAGTCATTTGATTAAAAGATTCAACCAAAAACCCTAAATCATCTTGAGTCATGACGGGTAATTGTTGTTCGTAATGACCGGCAGCAACCGCTTTAGTGCCTTTGACCAATTCTTTAACCGGTGCAACAATTTGACCAATACTGATAAATGCTGTCCAAATTGCCGCTAATAAACTTAACAATAACACTAATAATAAAACTAAAGAAAAACTAATTTTTAAGGAATCGCGTAAAAAACTCATTTGTTGATAACGTACCGAAGCAAATTCAATTGAATCGGCTAAATCAGCCATTCTCACTGGCACTTGATATAACACCTGTAAATATTTAGGTTCCAAAGATTGAATAATAATCACAACGCGAATCACTAATGAATCATCCGGTAATGTATCTAACGCAATATAATGTCGCCCTTGTTTTAATTGTAACCAAACATGTTCATCCGGTTGTTTAGGCAAAATATCTGTAGAATTTGCACTACTAAAAGCAATAATTTGGGCTTGATTTGAAAATAAAGTGGTTTCTAAAGCCCCTAAATTTTCACGGATTGTATTCAGCTCTAAAGCGGCAATCGTATCAGATTCATTTTGTAAATTACGCCCAAATTGTTCTGTTTGGGTTAAATGCCAATTCATTCGTTGTTCTAATGCGGATTGACTTAATTCCAAAGCATCTTCCATTGCTTTACCAATTTCAACATTAAACCAGCTATCAATATTTTGATGTAGAAATTGAACGGAAAAATAAAAAACTAAAGTTGCCGGAGCTAAAGCTAATAATACAAATAAAGAAACCATCCGAATGGTTAACCGTGAACCGGCTTCTTTTTTTTGTAATTGTCGAGTCAGCGAATATAAATTAATCCCGACTAAGATTAATAATATGCTGGTGCTAATGGTATTAATTAATAATAATAAAGCATAAATTTCACTAAGTTCTGAAGATTCTTTTGTGGCTGAACTCATTAATTGTAATGACAATAAAATAAAACCGAATAATAAAATTATCAGCACACTAATCGGAGGTTTTAGGCGAGAAAATAATTGCATATTGAATGAATTGAATCAGAAAAGGATTCTAGGGATATGCCACTCAATAATCAGTGAAATCACATAGTTTTTTAATTAAATGGATGACAAAATCATTAGGAATGGCTAAATCAAAACGCATAAGCAGAGTTTATGCCAGTTTTACTTATTTATAGCGGCATATTGTCGCGCGGCAATATGCCACATTTTCAAATTGAATAAAGCTTTTTATACTATAACCAGACTGTTAAGTCTTTCTCAGTTTTTATTAGGAGTCCTTCCTTATTGCGGTCAAATTCTATTGGCCGCATTTTTTTATTTGAGGTGTTATATGAAACGAAATTATCAGCTTCAAGAACCCCGTCAATTATCTCAAGCAGAATTAAATTATCGATTAGCTTATCACGAAGCGGGTCATGCAGTTGCAATTCATTTGTATAATCAGCAACAGCAATTACCAGCAATCTTTTTTCAAATTACATTAAATGATTTTAATCAATTCTATCGTGATTCATTAAGTGCTACTATTCAGGGAGGATGTTTAATTCAAAATTTACCCTCAAGCTTTATGAGTTTTCAACAAGATATGACTGCCGAAGAAAAACAGGCTTATTTTGTAGCGATGGAAGCCGATATGATCAATTTATTATCAGGCGCGATTGCCGAAGCTTATTATGTGAGTCTAAAAGATGGTGAATTGCTTAATTCACAATTATTTAATTTAGATTCTTTAGATTATTATGGAGGGTGTTCAGATAAAATAAAAATTCAACAATATTTATATTACTTGAATTTAATTTTTGCATCTCAGGCACAATGCCAAAGATTACAAGCATTAATTGAACGTGCCTTTAATTTTATTACCAATAACAAACAATGGCAAGCGGTTATAAAAGTTGCAGAATTTATTTTACAAACCGAGAAACCGCTTATTCATTGTGAAGAACTGTTTAATTTAATCGATAATTAATTTTGCAGATTAGCTTCGGCAGCTAAAGTTTGTGCCAATTGTTTAGCCGGCACATATCCGGGAAGAATATTGCCTTTTTCAGTGACAATCATTGGCGTACCGCGTGCGCCAAACTTTTCTCCCAAATTCATATGCGCGTCAACTGGATTTTTACATTGTTTATTTTCAATAGGTTTGCCCAATTTCGCGGCGGTTAATGCAGCCTGTTTATCTTCAGCACACCATACCGAAATCGCTTTATTATAGGATTCAGAACCTTTACCTGATCGTGGAAAAAACAAATAACGAATGGTAATTCCTTCCGCTAAATATTGATCAATTTCTGAATGTAATTTGCGACAATATCCGCAATCAATATCCGTAAATACCGAGACTTGATATTTTTTAATTTTGGGTTTAAAAATAATCATATTATTTTCACCCATTACGTCTAAATCTTGTTTATGCGCGACGGCTAATTTCGCTTCTGTCAAATCTTTCTTAGCTTTAATATCAATTAAATGTCCTTGTAATAAATATTTACCATCTTCCGAAATATAAAAAATATTTCCATCGATAACGACTTCTTGTAAGCCTTTTAATTCAGAAGGTTTAATCGATTCAATTTTGACCGATGGCATTGCAGTGGTTAATGCTTTTTTAATACTCTCTTCATCAGCTTTTACACTGATATTCATTGCCATCAATATCACTATGGCATAATTTATCCAAGAAAAATTTTTCATGATTAATTTGTTAAATCGTTATTTAAATAAACGTCCAATATCTAAAAATACGCTTAAAAACATCAATGACATTAATAACACCATGCCAAGCTGCTGAAAAGCAAATTGAATTCGATCAGAAACCGGACTCCCTTTGAGTGCTTCTAATAAATACCAAAGTAAATGACCACCATCTAACATAGGAATGGGTAATAAATTTAATATGCCCAAACTCACGCTAATTAAAGCTAAGAATTTTAAAAATGGAACTAATCCCATTTCTGCAGATTGTCCAGCATATTGCGCAATACTGATAGGGCCACTTAAATTATCTGTAGAAGCCTTACCTATAAGCATTTTACCCATCATTCTCAAAGACAGCCAAGCGTAATGATAAGTTTGTTTAGTCGCTGCAATGATTGCTTGCGGTAGAGGTAACGCATAATTGACTCGCAATTGTTGCAATAATTCCGCAGAAATATGTACACTCGCGCCAATCTTGCCTTCGACTTTATGATCTTCTGAGGAAACAGCTTGCGGTACAACCGTTAAACTAACTAAGCGTAACCCCCGTTTAACTTTGACGACAATTTTGCTGTTAGCGCGAGATTTGACATAATTTACCCATTGTTGCCAATCTTGAATCGGAAGATTATCTGCTTGAATAATCCGATCACCACTGCGCAAGCCCGCGCGTTCAGCGGCACTCTCAAGCAACACGGTTTCAATAATTGCAGGAATTGGCGGCGACCAAGGTGTTAATCCCAAACGCAAATATAACTGTTCTGGATGTTGGGCTAACTCAAGAGGAATCGCTAACTGATGATTTTCGATCGATCCTTGATAATTTTTTACTTTGACTTCAATTGGCTGATCAGTTTCTAACGCTTGGGAAAAAATTTGCTCGATCGCTAATGACCAAGTTGGGGTAGTTTGTTGATTAACCTCAATAATTTCATCTTGAGAATGGAATCCAGCAGAAAAAGCTAAACTTCCGCGTTGAATATCTCCGACTAAAGGACGCATTCCCATCTCACCTAGCATCAAAACGGCAGTATATAACCCGATTGCCAACAATAAATTAGCAATTGGTCCAGCAGCTACGATCGCACTACGAGCTAACACAGGCTGACGATTAAAAGCGTAAGGCAAATCAGCAGTTGTCACGCTTGCCTCGCGCTCATCGACCATTTTGACATAACCGCCAAAAGGAATAGCAGCGATTACATATTCAGTCGTTTCTGGGTGACGTTGATAACGCGCGATGATTGGTCCAAAACCTACGGAAAATCGCAAAACTTTAACCCCTAATTTGCGAGCTACCCAAAAATGTCCAAATTCGTGAAAAGTCACCAAAATACCAATCACGATTATGAAATAAAATACCGTTTGCAAAATGTTCATCAATTATAATGAGACGATCAATTGTTCAGCAGCAATTCTAGCTTGTTGATTGATTTGTAAAACAACCTCTAAACTATCAGCCGCTTGCGCAGAAAATTGAGTTAAACTGGTTTCAATAATGCGAGCAATATCGGTAAAACGAATTCGTCGCTGTAAAAAGGCTTCAACTGCAATCTCATTAGCTGCATTTAACACAGTTGGCATAATTCCTCCGGCTTTAACTGCTTGATAAGCCAATCTTAAACACGGAAAACGATCTAAATTCGGCGGTTCAAAATCCATTTGTTTGACGGCAAAAATATCCAAAGGAGTTACGCCAGATTCAAAACGCTGTGGATAAGCCAGCGCGTACGCAATCGGTGTACGCATATCCGGATTACCCATCTGTGCCAACACTGAGCCATCAGTGTAATCAACCATAGAATGAATAATACTTTGGGGATGAATCACAACTTGGATCATTTCAGTCGGTAACGAAAATAATAAACAAGCTTCGATAACTTCCAACCCTTTATTCATCATGGTTGCAGAATCTACTGAAATTTTACGTCCCATTTCCCACTTTGGATGAGCGACGGCTTGCTCAGGAGTTACGGTAACTAATTGATCTAGTGGTGTTTGTCTGAAAGGTCCACCTGAAGCAGTGAGTAAGATGCGACGAACCTCTGGGCTACGTTGACCAGAGCTATAACCACTTGGCATACATTGAAAAATAGCATTATGTTCGCTGTCTATGGGCAACAATAACGCACCTGATTCGCTGACAGCGTGCATGAAAATATCACCAGACATCACTAAGGCTTCTTTATTTGCCAATAAAATGGTTTTACCAGCTTTAGCAGCAGATAAGGTGGGTAACAATCCTGCTGCGCCAACAATCGCTGCCATTACGGTATCAATTTCCGGCAAACTCGCTACTTGTGCTAAAGCTTCAGCTCCGGCTAACACCTGAGTTTTGCAACCAATATCAGCAAATCTTTGCTGTAAAATCAAAGCCTTATCTTTATCTACAACTACAGCATAATCCGGATAAAATTGTAAACACTGCTGATATAACAAATTAATATTATGCTGTGCGGTTAATGCTACGACGCGATAATGCTCAGGATGCCTAGCTACCACATCCAAAGTGCTAATGCCAATTGAACCGGTCGCTCCGAGAATACATAGCCCCTTTTTCATTTAAGCAAATACTCCGCGTCCAATTAACAAAATGCCTGCATAAAAGAAAGGTGCAGCGGCAATTAAACTATCAATTCTATCCAAAATACCACCATGTCCCGGCAAAAGAAAACCACTGTCTTTTACACCTTTTTGACGTTTGACTAAGCTAAAAAATAAATCGCCATAAATCGAAATGAGTACGGTCAATACGGATAACAAAACGAAATCACTGGTATTCATGGTTGAAAAATGATAATAACCACCCAAAATACCCATTGCTAATAAAATAGCTGATGCTAATGCTCCATAAACGCCTTCGATTGTTTTACCCGGACTAATTTCCTCCGCTAATTTGGTCTTACCAAATTTTTTACCTGAAAAATACGCCGCAGTGTCCGCCGCCCAAATTAATAATAACAAATACATTGTCATTTCTGCTCCGTATAAAAGGTGCAGGCGACTAATAAACATCCATGCAAAAAATAAAACTATCCAACCGATAAAAACTCTAGTTGAAGTTTTTAATTTTAATTCCAATAATGCAGTAGGTGTCTGACGAATTAACATCATCATCATAATCCAAAACAAAACGGGAATGATGACCAACCATTCGACAACTCCAGAATATTCTTTAAGTTCTTGCCATTCTAAAAGCGTTGCCATTAATTCCAAAAATTGAGTCCAAAAAGTAATACCTATCATTGGTATAATGAAACTCAATAAAAATAAAATTTTCTGATAAATTTTATTCAAATCAATTAAATTTGCCCATTCCCAAGCTCCTAATAAAATAATCGCGGCAATAACGATTGAAAAATAGGAAAAATAATTATTACTAGGTAGAAAAAATACCGCGCCTACAATTAATGGAATTAAAATAACTGCGGTTACTATCCGTAAATATAACATGTTAACAATTTAAAATAAGTTTTTAATAATTTTACGGCGATTTAGGTAAATGCAATACTTGATCACCCGTACGACCAAAACGACGTTGACGACCTCTAAAGCTTTGAATAGCCTCAATTAAGGCGTGTTGATCAAAATCAGGCCACAAAATCGAAGTAAAATAAAATTCGGTATAAGCCAATTGCCATAATAGAAAATTACTGATCCGTTCTTCGCCACCAGTACGAATAAACAAATCTGGTTCTGGAAACCCCGCAGTCGATAAATGCTGTTCAATTAAAGTTTCGGTGATTGTTGTATTGGGCAATTCTCCGGATAATATTTTATTCATCACTTGTTGTGTCGCCTGACAAATATCCCAGCGTCCACCATAATTAGCTGCAATAATTAATTCTAAGCCGGTATTATTTTGAGTCTGAGATTCACCTTGAGCAATTTTAGTTTGTAATGACGGAGAAAAACCATTTCGATCACCAATACAGCGTAACCGAACATTGTGATGATGTAATCGATTAATTTCCATTTGTAAAGTTGCCATAAATAATTTCATTAACAACGATACTTCTTCAGCCGGTCTACGCCAATTTTCACTGCTAAATGCAAATAAAGACAAAACGCCAATTTTTTCATGAATACAATATTCAACAATTTTTCGCACTGCCACTACGCCGGCTTGATGCCCAACAATTCTCGGCATAAAGCGTTTTTGCGCCCATCGACCATTGCCATCCATAATAATTGCAATATGTTTAGGATTACCATTATCCGTAATCAATGACGATGTTTCAGCATTAACCATCATAATCAGAATTATAATTTTTTTTGAAATTAAATCGACAATAAATCAGTCTCTTTTAATTCTAATTGTTTATCAACTTCTTTAATAAATTGATCGGTGAGTTTTTGGATTTTTTCTTCAGCTTCACGCGCCTGATCTTCAGAAATTAATTTTTCTTTTAATTTATTTTTAATATCGGCATTTGCATCTCGCCGAATATTTCTGACGGCTACTCGAGCATGTTCAGCTTCACCTTTGACTATTTTCACCAGTTCTTTACGACGCTGTTCAGTTAAAACCGGTAAAGGAACTCGAATGACCGTACCATTATTATTTGGATTTAATCCTAAATCCGCAGTTAAAATCGCCTTTTCAATTGCGCCTAACATTGATTTTTCCCAAGGCGTTACTTTTAAAGTGCGAGCATCTTCTACCGTGATATTAGCGACTTGTGACAACGGAGAATGTGAACCATAATAATTCACCTGTACTTGTTCAATCAAACTAGGATGGGCGCGTCCAGTACGAACACGAGTTAAAGCATGTTTTAATGCTTCCAATGATTTGGTCATGCGTGAAGTGGTTTCAGTCTGTATTTCTTGAATCATAAAATTTCTCTTTTAATAAGTGAGCCTATTGGTTCGCCTTGCATTAATCGCATTAACGCATTGGGTTCAAAAATGTTCATCACTCGCATGGGTAAATTGTGATCTCTACACAACACTAAAGCTGTTACATCCATTACATCAAGTCGTTGTTCCAAAGCTTGATCATATGATATTTGCGGATAAAAAAGAGCATCAGCAACTTTATTCGGATCAGCCGAATAAACCCCTTTAACTTTAGTGGCTTTGATCATCAATTGTGCTTGAATTTCAATGGCTCGCAAACTAGCCGCAGAATCAGTGGTGAAGAAAGGATTACCAGTGCCAGCCGCAAAAAGCACCACTTGCCCTTGCTGCAAATATTGGATCGCTTGCCGATGAGCATAATGTTCGCAAACCGAAGGAATAGGAAATGCGCTCATGACTTTAGCGGGTTGACCAACGCTGAGTAAAGCCTCTTGCATTGCTAACGCATTGATAACAGTGGCTAACATTCCCATTTGATCAGCCGTGACTCTAGCTAAATTTTCAGAGGCTTGCTGTGAACCGCGTAAAATGTTACCGCCACCAATCACCAAGCCAATTTCAATGCCTGCAACAGATAATTGTTTAATTTCTATTGCTAATCGTTTGATAATATCGGTGTCGATATTATTACCGTTTGAACCTATGAGTGCTTCACCACTTAGCTTAAGTAATATTCTTTGGCAAATGAATTGTGTCATGGTTTTTATTTAAACTAAAAAGTATTGTAATTGGATTAAACTATTTTTTAAATTGAGTTAATTTTTGTTGATTATAGCTAACTTTATTATCAGTGATAAATACTATCATTTTTGCAATCAAAATTTCCAATATTTTGGTTGCCTCATTAATTTTTCAATTTTTTATTGTACTTTATTAATTACAAATTATATTTTGACGGTTTTAATTTCAATAAAGCAGCCACTTGTAATAAAACATTACGTTCTTCAGCAGCAATTTTTCCATTAGCTTTAGCAACTGCCATCATACAAATAAAAACATCTTCACATTGAGTTTGTTCATCGGTAATTTGAGAAATTTCGTCCAAAATTTTCTTTTTTCCAAAATCGAAATCTGTTTCCAATAAGTCACTAAAATGTTGAACCGTTTGAGTTATTTCTGATGGTTTGAAGCCAGATAACGCCTCATTAGCAGAAAGCAACTTGGTCATCTTTTCAATTTCAGCTTGTTCGATGGTGCCATCAGCAGCAGCTACTAATAAACATCCCCCAACAATAGCTCGCATTAATTTTTTATTTTCAAATTTTTTTACAGTATTGATTATTTTACTAAATAAGCCCATTTTATTATCCCAAAATTGTTAAATGATCGACTTATCCGCCAATACATCTTGCCATTGCATTTTATTTCTATAGATAAAAAACCTGACAAATTAAAAAAACTTGTCAGGTTTACTTATTATTGTTTATTGACTTGCGCCATTACTTCAGCGGCAAAATCCTCTTGTTTTTTCTCGATTCCTTCACCTACTTCAAATCGAGTAAAACGAATGACCTCAGTCGCATGAGATTTAATTAATTGAGCAACAGTTTGTTTATCATCTTTCACAAAAGGTTGACCCAATAAAGTCATTTCAGCTAACAGTTTTTTAACGGCACCATTAACCATATTTTCAACAACATTTGCCGGTTTACCTTTAATTTTTTCTTCCTGTTTAGCTAAGAAAATTTCTTTTTCTTTTTCAATAAAATCAGATGGAACTTGTTGTTCACTAACGCACATAGGTTTACTTGCAGCGATGTGCATAGCAATATCTTTACCCAATTCAGGATGATGATTGGCTAATTCGACTAGCACACCAATTTTGCTACCATGTAGATAACCAGCATTACCTGAAACAGATGAGGCATAACGTTCAAAACGTCTGACGGTGATATTTTCACCCAATTTTGCGATTAATCCGCGACGAACTTCATCCACCGTTTCACCGTTTGTCAACGGAGTTGCCAGTAATTGCTCTATATCTGCCACTTCAGTATTTGACAGTAACGCGCTAAGGTTATGAACAAATGCAAGAAAATCATCAGCTTTAGCCACGAAATCAGTTTCACAATTCACTTCAACCATCGCCGCGACTGTGGCATCATCGCTGATTTTAATACTGATGGTTCCTTCAGCTGCGATTCGACCAGATTTTTTATCCGCTTTAGCTAAACCGGCTTTACGCATATTTTCAATAGCTAATTCCATATCGCCATTGGCTTCTACTAATGCTTTCTTACATTCCATCATTCCGGAAGCGGTACGCTCACGCAATTCCTTTACCATTGCGGCGGTAATACTCATTATTTTTTATCCTCTTTAAACAAAAATTTTAAATTACTTTACGATAAAAACGCCTCAGCATTATGGAGGCGTTTATCCGATTATTGCTAAAAAATGCGTTAAATCCAATTAGAAAAAGACAAATTGTTATTCTGCTGCAGTTTCTTCAACAAATTCATCTGAACTTTCTTTTACCGAAATATCTAATCGTGCAGCTTTAGCTTCTAAAATCGCATTTGCTGCACTTTCGCAATACAGTTTAACGGCTTTAATTGAATCATCATTTCCGGGAATAACATAATCAATATCATTTGGTGAATTATTAGAATCAACTATGCCTACAACGGGAATTCCCAATTTTTTAGCTTCGCCAATGGCATTTTTTTCGTAGCCAACATCCAATACGAAAATAACATCTGGAATGCCGCGCATATCTTTAATACCACCTAAACTGCGCTCTAACTTTTCTAATTCACGCTCAATGGTTAAAGCTTCTTTTTTATTAAACCGTTGAAATAACGTACCATCATTTTTCATGGCTTCTAATTCTTTTAATCTAGCCACTGATTTTTTAATGGTTTTAAAATTGGTCATCATGCCACCTAACCAACGATGATTGACATATGGCATTCCACAACGTTTAGCTTCTTCAGCCACCACTTTGCGCGCAGCTTTTTTAGTACCAACAAACAAAATTGTGCCTTTATTAGCCGTCATTTGTCCTAAATAATTCATTGCGTCATTAAATAACGGCAGCGTTTGTTCTAGATCAATAATATGAATTTTATTACGCGAACCGTAAAGATAGTTCGCCATTTTCGGATTCCAGTAACGGGTTTGATGTCCAAAATGGACACCGGCTTCAATCATTTGACGCATGGACACAGCAGTCATTATAAAATTTCTCCTAAAAATTAAAGTCGTTTACACGACAGGGGTTACGCCTCCACTGATCCCCCTCGGCAACTGATTTTACTTAAAAATCAGCACCCTACCAAGGGTGTCGATCAATGTGAGTATTGAGGTAAAAAATCGACCCAACTTTATACCATAATTTTAGCGTTTATACCACTAAACTTATTGTGATTATGATTGAGTCTTTTTAAATCAGCCAGTTGGCATTTGCTCTAAATCGGTGCGTTTATTTGATTTTACGAAAACTTAAGCCTAATTCTCGCAACTGTAAATCGCTAACTTTTGCTGGCGCATTAAACAAAGGACACGCCGCCGATTGAGTTTTTGGGAAAGCAATCACCTCTCGAATCGATTGAGAATCTGTCATTAACATCACTAAACGATCCAATCCGAAGGCGATTCCTCCGTGCGGTGGACAGCCATATTTCAAGGCTTCGAGTAAAAAGCCAAATTTTTCTTGGGCTTCTTCTTGACCAATACCGAGTAATTCAAACACTCTGGATTGCATGTCGGTGCGATGAATCCGAATTGAACCTCCGCCAATTTCAGTGCCATTTAATACCATATCGTAAGCTCTGGATAAAGCTATCGCCGGATTAGCTTCCAAAGTTTCAATACTACAATTTGGCGCGGTAAAAGGATGATGAATCGCATTCCAGCGACGTTCTTTTTCATCCCAATCAAACATAGGAAAATCGATTACCCATAAAGGCTGCCATTTGCTGGTCATTAATCCTCGTTCCAAGCCTAATTTAATTCGCAATGCCCCCAATGATTCATTCACAATTTTTGCTTTATCGGCACCAAAGAAAATTAAATCTCCGGATTGGGCAGCGGTTTTAATTAGCACTTGTTGCCAAACTTCAGCCGACGCGAATTTCACAATTGGAGATTGCAATCCTTCGATTCCAGCTTGAGAATCATTAACTTTAATATACGCTAATCCTTTCGCGCCATAAATGCCAACGAATTTAGTTAAATCGTCAATTTCTTTACGACTTAATTCTGCTCCTTTAGGTAAACGTAAAGCGGCTACTCGACCCTGTGGATCATTGGCTGGGGCTGAAAAGACTTTGAAATCTACCGATTTCATTACGTCACCAATATCCACCAATTCTAAAGGAATTCGTAAATCCGGTTTATCAGAACCATAACGCGACATCGCTTGTTGATAACTTAATCGTGGAAATGGATTCGGTAAATCTTCATTTAAAATCACTTTAAATAAACTCCGAATCATTGGCTCCATAATACCAATAATATCATCTTCATTCATAAATGAAGTTTCAATATCTAATTGCGTAAATTCAGGTTGACGATCCGCACGCAAATCTTCATCACGAAAACAACGAACGACTTGATAATAACGATCCATTCCTGAAATCATTAAAATTTGTTTATATAATTGTGGCGATTGCGGTAAAGCAAAAAAACAATTTTCATGCGTACGACTAGGGACTAAATAATCACGCGCCCCTTCAGGGGTCGCTTTAGTTAAATAAGGTGTTTCAATTTCAAAAAAATCATGCTGATCTAAATATTGGCGTAAATGTCGCGTAATATCGCGGCGAATGCGTATTTTTTCTTGCATTTGAGGACGACGTAAATCGATATAACGATAACGTAAACGGGTATCTTCATTAACCTCAATTTCACTTTCCAGTGGAAATGGCGGCGTTTCAGATTTATTTAATATTTCGCAATCTTGGGCTAATATTTCGATTTCTCCTGAAGCCATATGGGGATTAATCGTTCCGTTTGGACGTAACCGTACTTTGCCCCGAATTTTTAACACATATTCAGATCGTACCGATTCGGCAGTGGCAAAAGTATTTGCCCTATCCGGATCAAAAACCACTTGTACCAATCCTGCGCGATCGCGCAAATCGATAAAAATCACCCCGCCATGGTCACGACGACGATGTACCCACCCACATAAATCAACTACTTGTTCCAGATGGGAACGATTCAACTCTCCACATTTGTGGCTACGCATTCTATTCTCTCAATTAGTTAAAAATTTGCAAACTGTAAAACAATTATATAAATAATTCAACTGTTCTGTAAAATCATATCGATTAAAAAATTAAATCATTGTCTATTCAATTCACATTGTATTTTAAAAACGCTTAAAATCTGTAAAACTTTAAGCGTTTATTCAATACTCAAAATAATGATTAAAATCCAATTGCATCAATTTTAAATTTCTGACCACAACGATTGTTAAAACTATTAGGGGCTTGTTGAATTAAGTCTTTTAATGCAGCGGTTGCAGGAATTTGTTTAGGTAAATTGATAAATACATCGACTAAATTCCCAGATTTATCACAACCTAAATTAAATCGTTGACGCGCTTCTTTTCCAAAAGATTGATCAATTACTTGGAAAAATTGTTCAGTAGATACCGTTTTACCTAGATTTTTTTGCATAAATGCCGCAATCCCCGCATTATTAAATTCTTTAGTTAATTTAATAGCAGTTTCAAAATATTGATCAGCACTCCAATCGGTTTGACAAGTGCCGTGTTTATACCATTCATGGCGATCTAAACAACTGCCCTGCGCTACACTAGGCATCACTTCGCCTAATAAAGTAATCATTTCTTTTTTCATTCCTATATCAGGATAATCACAAAAAGATTTTACCGCTGCTTTATATTGTCCGCATAAACCATAATGCGCACCACATTCTTTTTTATTCGGCCACAAACCATGCAAAGTAAAATTTCCGGCTTGATAAACTTTATTATCGACAATTTTACATTCTGGTTTGCTGCGATGTGATTCACAAAATGCTGGTTGCCAACTCACCGCTAATTTATAACTGTCTTCTTGATTAGCAACTTGACAACTTGGATCGATATTCATTTTTTTAGCAGCTAATACCGACGTACAATACAATCCACTCATTAAAATAGTGATTGCAACACTTATTTTTTTCATATTTATTTCCTCAACAATTATTAAACAAAATCGTCCTTAAAACTATTTTTCAGTTTTATCCGAAAAATTATTTTTGATAAGGCTGGCTATTTTAACCAAATCGAACTATGGTTATCAATGATCATTTTGAATTTTTATTAAGGAGTGCATCATGTTAAGAATTTTATTTTTGTTTTGCGGCATTTTATTTAGCTTAAACGTGCAAACCGCGCCTTTAAAACCGGAAAATATTCCCGAACCATTAAAGCCTTGGACGAATTGGGTATTGAATGAAGAAACTGATTATCGCTGTCCGGCTATTATGTCAATAGCTAATAAAATATGCCCTTGGCAAAGTCGTTTACAATTAAATTTAAATGCAAAACAAGGAGAATTTCATAGCCAAGTCCAATTATATAGTGATTCGTGGATTGCTTTACCCGGAGATAATCAATTTTGGCCACTAAATGTTACGATTAATCAACAGCCTGCTATGGTAATGCTGCGTGATCAACGACCGATGGTGAAATTATCGGCGGGCATTTATCATTTACAAGGGCAATTTTTATGGGATCATATTCCTGAACAATTAGCTATTCCAATCTCAACCGGTTTAATTGAACTGAGTATTTATGGTAAATCAATTCCTTTTCCAACCCTTAAAGCCGGAACACTTTGGCTTAAAGAAAGTGATATTGGGATTAAAAAATTAGCTACTGTCGAAAATAAAATCGATATGCAAATTTTCCGGCATATTGACGATACCATACCTTTACAATTAACTACTTTAATTGAATTAGAAGTTTCGGGAGAAACCAGAGAAATTCATTTAGCTCATGCGTTATTAAATCATTTTATTCCGATTCAATTACAAACTTCGTTACCCGCACATATTGAAAATAATGGGCATTTATCGGTTCAAGTTCGCCCGGGAAAATGGCAAATTGAATTAAAAGCCCGTTATCCTAAACCATTGAATCAATTGGGCTTAAATTTTCACGATTCAAACTGGGTGAATGATGAAATTTGGGTATTTAATGCACAACCTCAATTCCGTTTAGTGGAAATTGAAACGGTTAATGCGATTGATCCTAGTCAAACTAATTTACCGCAGGAATGGAAGCATTTACCTGCTTATCAAATTCATCAAGGTCAACAAATGCAATTCAAAGTATTGCGTCGAGGCGATCCCGAACCAGAGCCGAATCAATTACAATTAAATCGACAATTATGGTTAGATTTTAACGGTAAAGGTTATACCATCCAAGATAATATTACCGGCAAAATGAGTCAGCAATGGCAATTAACTGTTTTGCCTGAAATTCAATTAGGACAAGTCAAATTAAATGGCGATACGCAATTAATTACTCAATTAGACCATTCCCTTAATCAAGGGGTTGAAATTCGCCAAGGACAAGTCAAATTAATTGCAGATAGTCGATTGGTTGGATCAATTCAACAGCTAAATGCGGTCGGTTGGCAACAAAATTTTCATCAAGTGACTACCCAATTAAATTTACCCCCCGGATGGAAATTGTTAGCCGTTTCAGGAGTGGATAATCAACCCGATTGTTGGCTCAATCGTTGGAGTTTATTAGATTTCTTTTTGGTTTTAATGATCGCTTTTGCAGTGACAAAATTATGGAATATTTATTGGGGCGTGTTTAGTTTAATTAGCATGATTTTAATTTGGCAAGAAACGGATGCACCGCAATGGATTTGGTTACATTTATTAGCCAGTATTAGCTTAATTCGATTAGTTCCTCAAGGTAAATTATTATCGTTTTTAAAAGCTTATCGTTATCTGAGTTTATTGTTATTTGTTTTAATTACCGTTCCTTTTTTAATTCAACAATTCAGATTGGCTATTTATCCTCAATTAGAAAAACATGAGCAGTCGATTAATACCGCCGTATTAACCTCCATACTTCCTAATCAAGACCAAAAACTTGCGGCGGCAGCTCCGGCTAATCAAGAACTTTATATGAGAAAAAAAATGAGTTCAGATCAAGCATTAGAATATGAATTACAACATTTAAGAGCAGAAAGTTTTAAAATAATTTCTCAAAATGATAAATCATCACAACAGCAGGAAATAGAGCAATCTGCCCATATGACTACGGCAAATAATTTTAAACAAATTGATGCTAATGCCAATTTACAAACAGGTTTTGGGATTCCACAATGGCAAT
>JACCEE011032912.1_pt1 | contig 38214 bp, 47 predicted proteins | sample 7449931 | NCBI WGS metagenome assembly JACCEE01 (sample SAMN15323457, study PRJNA562643) | freshwater metagenome | isolation source: river surface water | place: USA:Blue River Watershed | collected 2017-08-19 | reverse complement strand
GTATCGAGTTTAACGATTCTGAGGGTGCGGCTACCGCAAACACCCTTATGTCTTGGCTGGTTGAGTCAAAACTTCGTTCTGAAATCAGAAAGGAAGCCCAGTTGCTCGCAAATTACACACAACAGTACGGCTGGTCTGCGATTAACGTTGTTTGGGAGCAGGAGATGGGCACAAGACATCAGACCATCAGAATGGAAGACCTTATGAGCATCGTACAGCAAGCGGTGCAGATGAATCCTCAGAGCACGCTCGCTGAACTGCCAGATGCCATAATGGACAAGCAAAAGGAGGACTTTGCCGCCGCTACATTGATGTCGTATCTTCAAAACGTCAAAGAGGCAGACGCCAAGTACGCCGTGCGTGAACTTCGTGAAAAGGGAAGGGTCAATATCCCAGAACAATTCGTTGCTAAAAATCAACCATCTATTGTGGCATTAAAGCCATACGATGAGATTTCTTTCCCTCCAGAGACTATTGATATCCAGAAGGCCCGTGTTGTCTTCAGACGTACTTTTGTTACTGAAGTAGAACTTCGTTCTATGGCTGAACAATACGATTGGAACAGCGATTTCGTCGAACAAGCCAAGAACACCGCTGGAAAACAGTCTCAGTTCAACGACCCTAACCTTCTTCCAGCCGCCGCCCTGATTAACTATCAGGTGAGCAGAAACGACAACCTCATCGAACTGGTGTATGCTTATACCAGACAACTTGACGAAAACAACACGATGGGCATATACCAGACTATTTTCTGCCCTCAGGCTGGTTCTCAAATCTACGCCAAGCACGAACTTCTTGGCTATGCCCACAACAAGTATCCGTTCGTCATCTATCGCAGAGAAAGCATCAGACGCCCAATCTACGAAACAAGAGGTATCCCTGAAATCTCGATGACTGACCAAGAAGAGATTAAGGCTCAGCGTGATTCCGTCAGAGATAGAACCGCCTTTACAACTCTTCCGCCAATCTTGGTCAAGAAGAGACATAGCGGAATTAACAAGATATCTCCGGGGGTTCACCTTCCAGTCACCAGCGTTGACGACTACAGATTTATGCCGACTCCGACTGGAGAACCTAATACGGCGTTCAATCTTATCGACAGAGTCGAAATGGAACATTGTGCGTATTTCGGACTATACCACCCGAATATTATGCCACAAAAGACCCAAATGGTCCAGCAGTTCATGGTAAACAACTGGCTGGATGTCTGGGCTGAAGCGTTCTCTATGACTTTCAATCTGATGTTGCAGTATATGCCTCCAGAGGAAATCGAGCAGATTACTGGTAGAATGATTCCTCAGAACATGTCTAGCATCAGCAATATGTACGACTTCCACATCAAGTACGATGTGCGTGAACTGGACACTCAGTTTGTCATTGAGAAACTCAAGGCTATCACGCAGTTTGTCCTGCCTCTTGATGCTGGTGGCGTCATTGACAAGAATAAGTTGGTCAAGGCGGCTGTTGAGGCTATTGACCCTGACAAGGCTAAGGAACTTATCATCAACACCGCTAGTGCCAGCCAGATGCTGTATAAGGACATTCAGTCTGATATCGGCCTGATGATGCTTGGAAACGAAGCCAATTACGTCGAAAACGACCCGTCAGCACCTACTAAACTCCAGTACATGCAAGACATTATGAGCAAGAATCCGAAGGCTCAGCAACAGATGCAAGCCGACCCGCACTTCCGTGCTCTTATCGATAATTATATCAAGAATCTTCAAATGTCTGTCATGCAACAGCAGAACAAGCAGATTGGCAGAACTGGTGTCACTCCAGTCGGCGAACAGGCGGCTCAACAGATGCAAGGCCAGATTCAACAGGCTGAGCAGATGCAGGAGGGTCAAGAATGAGCAATTTTCCCAAAGAAATTATACATGGATTTTCATTCCCTGAAAATGATGCTCAATGGAAGGCTATACATATGCTTCTTGATGCAAGCATTGAATCGGAAACTGCTGACGCTCTATCTAAGGACAACAAGTCTGAGGATAGGGCTTGGCATAGTGGCAGGGCTTCTGCGTTGATTGCCTTCAAGGATATCCTGAACAATACAAGGGATATTGTGCTGGCTGATATGGGAATAGCCCCACAAAAGCATGATTCGTAAGAAAACGGCTCCACGCTCTTTTCAATTTGCTACCTAGTGATAAACTGGGTTTATGGCAGTAGGTTCTGTAACCTAAACAAAATACTGTATTAAGGACTTTAGACCTATATCTAATGGAAAACAAGAATAATGCCGACCTTGGGACGGCTGAAAACAACCCCACGACAAACACAGAAACCAATCCGCAGGTTTTTGATACAAAGCAAATTGCTGACATCTTCAGCAAGCAGTTCTTAGGCGGTGAAGAACAGAATGGGACTCCTGAATCCCAAGAAAGTCAGGAACCAGCAGAAGTTGAATCGACTGCTGAAGACCAAGATAGCACCGTTCTTTCACAGGAAGAAGAAACCCAGTCGGACGAAGAGTCTAATGACGTCAAGTCAGAGGACGAAGAACTCGACCGTGGTTTGCCAAAAGGTGTTAAGAAGCGTATCGATAAACTTACGGCTAAGCGTCGTGAGGCCGAGGCGGAGATTGAAAGACTTAAGAGCGAGGTGGAGCGACTGTCGCAAGAGGCTGAAAAGCCAGCACAGATTCCCCGTAGCGATAATCCTTTCTCGAATATCCGTAGCATGGAGGGCCTTCAAAAGGAGGTCGAACAAGCCAAGCAGATTCGGCGTTGGTGCGAACTTAACCCAGATGGTGCAGTTGTAACTAGGGATAACGGCGAAGAAGTGGAATACACAGCCGAAGAAGTACGGAGAATCAAAATCAAGGCGATGGACGCTCTTGACGAACATATCCCGAAACAGGCTCAGTATATCAACGCCTTGAACCAGTATGATGCCATCGCCACCAAAGATTACACTTGGTGGAAGGACCGCTCCTCTCAAGAGCGTCAGATGGCGGAATCTATCATCAAGTCGTTCCCAGAAATCCTCCGTGCCCCTGACTATAAGTTGGTTCTTGGACACCTCATTACTGGCATAAAGGTATATGAAGGTAGCAAGAAAGGCCAAGCCGCTCTTCAGCGTGCCCCCTCCCAACCGAAGTCCACGTCAACCCCTGCTCCGATGAAGAGAAATCAAGTCGTCGAGCAAGTTGCCAAGCAGAGATATACGACTACAAACTCCCGTGACGACCTGTCCGCTATCATCGCTTCAAAGTTCTTGTAACCCCCAATCCATAAAATATCATGGCTAATCTCACAGAACCCTCATTCTCCTCTGGTAAGAGAGAAGAACTCGCTGACCTCATCGCCCTCGTCGATGCGAAGGACACCCCCTTCACGTCGATGGCTAAGAAGGGCTCCAAGCCTGGCAATACTCTTTTCAGATGGCAAGCCGACTCCCTGCCGACACCCAAGACAACTGGTACTGTCGATGGCACGGATGTCACTACCTACGAAAACTACGTCAAGGATGGTGCTACCGTCTACCGTGCTGAACTCAGCAACTACATCCAGATTTTCCGTCGCTCCGTCCGTGTGTCCCCGCTGACACAGGATATCGCTACCGTCGCTGGTGTCCGTGACGAACTCGCTAACAACATCGCCAAGGGCATCCAAGCCCTCAAGCGTGACATGGAAGCCACCCTCTGCTCCAACAATGGTGCTCAGGCTGACAACGGCACAAACCCCTACCTGACCCGTGGCCTCCACAAGTGGCTCGAAGTCTCTGGTGGTGCTGGTCAGGACGCTACCCTCCCGATTCCTACGGCCTTCCAGACTCCGTCTGCTAACCGTTCGACTGTCGGCACAGCCTCCCTCACCGAGTCCGTCGTCCAGAACATCCTGACTGGCATCTACAGCCAGACTGGTCAGTTCCGTGACTACGACGCCCTCGTCGGCACTTCCCTGAAGAGAGCCTTCACAAACCTCGTCTTCACGACCCCGTCTTCTGGCTCGACCAACACCCAGACCGCTATCCGCACGTTTAACCGTGAGGCCAAGGAGTCTGCGTACATCTCGTCCGTTGACATCTTCGAAGGCGACTTCGGCAAGATTCGTCTCCACCCGTCGCACTTCCTGAAGGTCGCCGCTGGTGTTGGCAACACCTTCGCTGGTTACGTCATTCCGTTCGACATGGTCGAAGTCCGCTACGGCGGTAACGTCGCTCAGGTCGCTGAACTGCCGAACGCTGGCGGTGGCGAAGCCCGTATGATTGAAGCGGTTGCTGGCCTCTGCGTCTACAACCCGCTTGCCTTCGGCGTCTTCGACTTCACGGCCTAATGTCCGATATCATCCAAGACTTGGCGGAAGTGGTTCCACCTGACCTTCGAAAGAGGGTTCAGGAGGAACTGCTCCGTGGGTGGAGGATGGAAGAGACAAAGGCTAAGGCAACGGCTAAACAAACAGCCGTTTATAACCACGCTAACGAAGCCCGAAGCATCGATGGCGTTGGTCAACTAAAGGCTCGTATACCCCTAGCCGCTTGGCACTACTGGGGCCAGCGGTTAGGTTACGAGTGCTGGGAAGACAAAGCCTTCCTAGATGAGTTTCTTCGGGACAATCCAGAAACCGCCGTTCGCAATTATGCTAAACGCACAACTGTAAACGGTGCAATTTTCACAGCAGACGGTTATCTCACCTAATGCGGACAACAGACTTCAGCAAAATCCTATTTGACGCACTCCAGTATTCTGGCAATGACCGTCATAACATAACCTCTGAGACATTCTCTCAGTTCAGGGATTTTGCGTCCGCCAGACTCAGGGAAATCTGGGAGTTGCAACAATGGCCTGACGTGTGCCGATTGGCACAGTTCACTACGTCCGTGGACGCCAACAACGTTGCTTCATTTACGCCCGTGACGGAGGCTGACGAGATTCTTGCCGTGTACTCACGGAACCCTCAGGAATCGACGAAAGCCGTGCTTCTGAACTATCAGTTGTACGATGACGGCACTACAAGAAAGTGCATCATTAACTCTTCCATTACGGAAGGTTATTATCTTTACAGAAAGGATTGTCCTTCTCTTGAAGGCGACCTTTATAGCCCTAGCACGGTATACTATCAGAACGCTCAAATATATTTTGACTCTGGCTCTGGTACTGGCACATATACGCCCGTGACTGGCAAACCCCATAACGGCAATTTTTATATCTGCACGGCCTCTTCTACGACGGCTGGGCAGAATCCTAACACACACCCCAGCCTTTGGACAAAGATTGAGATTCCATACATCTTTGGTCAATTCATGTCTTGGGCTAGTGCTTCCAACTGGTTCGTCTCAGAAACGATGATTCAGGAGGCTGGCGTAGTCGAGGGCAAGGCCAAGGAAATCCTTGAATACGAACTGGATAAACTTATGTCACAGCAATCTCAGTTCGGAAGAATCAACATGACAAGAACTTACTAACATGGCTAATATCTCCTTCTCTTCTCCGTTCATCCGTGACTTTACGCACACGGAAACCTCCGTCGGTACTTCTGCCGTCACAGCCCTTGCCGCCGCTACGACTCCCGAAAGACGAGTCAGCGTCATCATCCAGAATCAACACGCCTCTGCCCTGTTGACTGTCGTTTTCGCCAGCACAGGCACGACTGGTCTTGAGGTCAAGGCTGGCGAGAGCATCTCTCTGGATAACTACAACGGCATCGTCCGCTGTATTTCCGACACCGCCGCCACCCCTGTCCATATCGCCTACGCTGTCTGCTAATGGGCGTTGACCTACATAGGATAGGTACGACCATATCCAGAGGCACAAGCAATAACGGCTTCGGCACGATTGTATCGTTTCCTAGCGTTCCTGCTGGCTTCCCTGCCGCTGGCACTATTCTTAGTACAGAATACGGAGTTACATACCCTATTGCTAATGGTGGAAGTTATGTAACTTATGGTGGTGTTAATTATCCCAATCAGAATTGTGATGTTAATGTCGTAGCAAATGGTTCTGGTGGTAGTTACTACGACTGGTTAAATGCTACAAACATTGCCTACAAGACAGGAACATTTACGACATATACCTCTAGTAGTGCTGATATTATAATTAACGGAACTAATTATGGTGCTGGTTGCACATATTATGGCGATGTAAACCATAATGGCACAGGAGGTTACGAAGAAGTTGGAACAGGTGGAGGTTGCTCTACTAGTTTAATTACTACTACAGGAAGTGGAAGCAATAGCATTAGCACACCAGTCGGTTCGTTTGCTTCCGAAACTTGGGACGGCATAGAATATTACCACGATGGCATGGGTGGTTATACATCTAGTTATGTAAACTACAACCAAGCGACTGACGGCACTTACATCGGTACTGACAGCACAGGCGGAACAGACCAATTAGAAGTTCCTTCTGGAAGTGCCAGTTACTGGACTTACGGGACATATGTTGCCACAGACTACTATTATCAAGTTAGTGGAAATACCTATAATGGTATAAAGGACTATTCTGGCTCTTTGGTAAATGACGGAGACTACATCTATAACGATGGAACTTACGACTATTACTGGAATGTAACAACCTCACCCCTTACTGTTTCTTATAGAGACTACCCATAATGATTACTATTATCCTCACTACAGTCACCTTCCTTGGTGGCGTCTATGTCGGCACTCGCTGGTCTGAAAAGATTAAGGCTGTCTACTATTCTATCATTTCCAAGTAATGCCTAGTGAATACCTAAAGGATGGAGATAACGCATTTATCGGGCTTAACAGCCGTGATAACGCTTCGTCTCTTCCTCAAGGTATTGTCAGTCGGTCGCAAAATTTTCGCCTAGACAGGGGCATTGCTACCGTAAGAAAAGGCATACAAAGAAAGACATTGTCTGGTCTAGTAGGTCAGACTATCTTTGGCTCCTGTGCTTATCTCAATGCCACGGGACAAGAGATATTTGTCATCGTTGTTGGAGACGGTCTTTATTCGTACAATCCACAGACCGAAACACTTTCAAGCAAGGTCAATTTTCCTGCTGGAGAAACAATAACAACACAAGACGGCTGTGATGTTATTCATGCAATAGACAAAGTATTTATAAGTCGTGGTCACGCAAAACGTCCGCTTTATTGGGACTTGAATGTTTCAGTATTGGCGATGTCGCCTCTTGGTGGTGGTGGTGCTGGTCACAAGTTTCCGAACTGCTCTGGTCTTCTTTACTACGCCAACAGAATTATTGCTACTGGAGCAGACCATAGCACAACCCTTCCAAGCCTAAGAAGTAGGGATACTGTTTGCGTATCCAACTTCCTAGAATGGGAAAACTGGGACTTGGCTGATGCGTTTACGTTTAACAATGGCGGGAATGATGAAGTCGTAGCCGTTAGCCCTTGGACTATTAACGAAGCCCTTGTTCTTATGCGTAATAGTATTTACTACGCATCATTTGGTGTTGATAGGTATGTAACTGGCGACCCATTGTCTACCGACTCGTTTATAAAAACCCTTGTTTCTGACATTGGGTGTATGGCTAAAAGGTCTGTTGTTCAGGCCGCTGGTGGCATTATCTTCCTGTCAGACAACGGTGTCTATTACCTTCAACCGTCACAGGTAGGGTCTAATGATGCCATGCGTCTTTTGACTATCGCAGACCCTCTTTCAGCCCCAATTGACGATGTCATCCAAAGAATCAATAGAACTTATGCTCATCGGGCTGTCGCTACCTATTGGAACAACAGGTATTATCTCGCAGTTCCGCTGGACGGCTCTAGCGTTAACAACGCTATTCTGGTATATAATTTTATATTAAAGAACTGGGAGTCGGTTGACACATTCCCTGCTGGTTTTGATGCCTTTGATTTTATCATAGGAAAGAAGAACAGTCAAAGGCGAATGTATATTATAGATACACAGACAGGTTTGTTTTTGTCTGAAGAATTAGACTGGGATGAGTATGGAACTTCTACAGGTACGCCCATATTGCCATTTTATCTTCCTGCAACACTTTCACCGTCCGCATTTACTCCTAATCAGATTAACGCAACACTAAAAACAAGAAGATATACATTTAACACAATAGGAGACAAACGCTTTAGTACTGCTGAAAACGAAATGGTGTGCGACTCTGGTTCACAAATTCAAACAATAGCCACGGTTTTTAATCCAGATACTGTAACAACTATTGACACATATGGCTCCGAGTTCACAGAAGATGCAAAACGTAGCGTTCCTATAAGAAAAATTGGTACAGGAATTGAACTGACATTTAATACATATAACCTTAGGCCGTCAATTAGGGCGGCTAACGTATACGCATCGGTACAAAGAAAGAACAATATTTCAAAACAATAACATGGCTCAAATTTCCAAAGGCGATACTTTTACGGACGGACAACAGGTGACTGGTGCTCGTCTAAACCAACTCGTAGACTCCTCCACGCTCCTTGTTGGTGCTATCACAGACCAGCCGAGCATCACGGCTAACACCCTTGAGGCTACCGACAGCACTATCGTTAATGACGCTGGTACGCTCAAGGAAGCCACTATCGGTGACTTTCTGAACTCCAATCTGCCTATCACTACATCGTCTATCACAGGCGGTGCTGGTTCGGATATTGTTATTACCCCTGCCGCTGGTCAGAAGGTTGATGTCACTGGTAACGCTGAAGTCGATGACCTCACAATTACAGATGACCTAACAGTTGGCGGTGATGCTGGCGTGACTGGCAATCTTTCTGTCACAGGAACTTCCCTTCTTAATGGAAATGTGACAGCCAATGGTAATGTAAGCGTGTCTGGCAGTTTGTCTTCTGGCGGTGTTGCAGTTCAGAAAAACATAGGCGTTGCACTACTTAGCCGAAAACTCACAAGAGGCAGTCAGCATTTTATCTCACCAGCACTTGCTTGGGTTGATTTGCCCTACAATTCAATTACAGAAATCAATCCTTTTGTAGTTAACGCATCTTCCTTCACAGGCGTTCTTTCCAGCACAGGCTCTAGCGTCATTACGCTTCCTGCTGGAACTTATCTTTTAGAGGCTGAAACCTCAGAACAGTCTGGTGGTGGAGGTTCTGACATTGTTACAAGACTGCTTAACAATACAACTGGCAACACCATTGAGTTCGGAAGACAAACAACTCTTGCTGGCTATGTAAACTCGCATTCCCATCTGTCTTCCATTTTTACGCTATCTGGAGCAACAGATTTAAAGATTCAAGTCTGGGTTACGAATGTCGCTAACACGAACAACCCACTTACTGGACTTTCAGTACCTTCTCCAAGCCACGAAGTTGTGTTTACGGCTAAAATTGTAAAATTCGCTTAATGCTTTCTGAACTCAAAGACTTCGCCTTAACACACCGAACAAAAGGTCGTGGTGAGTCGTTTGGCTTTGAGGACAGCACCCTTGAGACATACCTCCAATGGGCGTACCTCAAGGACTACCTCTTGATGGTTCTGCAAGACGGCAAGGTTGCTGGTCTGGCTGTAGTCTATCCGTTCAAGTACGATGGTGCTGAGTCTCTGATGTCATTCAACACAGGTATCCGAAAGGACGAGGAGCATAAGTTCGACCTATGCATCATGGATGTCATCGCCTTGAACTCAGAGGCCCTGAAAAAACTGATTCTTAAATTTAAAGTCCGATTCCCGCATTGGGATAAAGTGGACAAGTGGGCATATCGATTTAATGTCCCAAGAAAAATTACCAATAAATATCTAAATCTTTTATAACAATGGGAAGAACAAAAGTAAAAGCACCACCGCCCAGAGACTACAGGCAGGAAATGATGGACGCTATGTCCGCACAGGAGGCCATACAGCCTCGCCTTCTTGCACTTGAGCGTCAGTATGTACCGCTATATCAAGACCTTCAGAATGACATGCTTAACCGTGGTATGGGCCTTATGGCTAATACCTATAGGGGTAACATGGGCGTCTCTGCCGACCTGTCTAGAGACTATGCTTTGGCTATGAGTCCTGCCTATGGTGCTATAGGCGACACGGCAAGAGGAGCATACAATCAAACCCTAGACCCGTCCGTACGTGGCATCCTTGGGACGCTTGGTACTCAGGCTCAGGGTGAACTCGCCCTTGGCTCCTCTCTTTCACCTCAGGAAACAGCACTTGCTCAGCAGTCTGCTAGGGCGGCTATGGCCTCCAGAGGGATGCAGTTCGGCAATCAGGCCGCAGTCACGGAAGCCCTTAATTCCTATAACCTTGGAAGACAGCGTGAAGATGCTCGCAGGAAGTTCGCTGGTAGCGTGTACGGAATGGCTGAAGGCTCAGCGGCTAATGCTATGCAAATGTATGGTGCTCCTCTTCTTGCGGCTTCTAATGCTTACTCTCCTGTCGGCATGTACGAACGTACGGCACAGATGCAGGGTGGACTTGGCCCTCAGATAATCCAACCTGAGTCACAGTACAATGCACAACTGATTACTTCTAATCGTCAAGAAGAGATGCAAGCAAGAATTGCTACTTCTCAAGCCCGTGCTGGCCTTATGGGTGGATTGATGAAGATGGGGGGTGCTATCCTCGGAGGTCCCATTGGAGGTGCTATTGGCGGAGGACTTTCTAGTATGTTTAGTTCTAGTAATGGTGCTGGCCTTGGACTTTCTAAGGTTGGTCAAATGGGCTCTGGACCTAATTATATCGGCGACAACGATATGGCTTACTAATTTACACCTATGGCTTCACCTTTTCAAAGATATCAAAACGGAATCCAGCCCGTATCGGGCATACAGGAGGCTGGGCGTGACCTAGCGAACGCATACCTAGGCATGGGCGATACGCTCGCCAAGGGTATTTCTGAATATTACGAGAACTCTGCCAAATGGGACCAAGCCTCTGCTGAGGCTGATACCCTCGCTATGGATGTAGCCAACACGCAGAAACTACTGCTATCGCATCCTGCGTACGCTCCACTTGCTGAGGGACTTAGCCCCTACATCGAGCAACTCGGCAAGGTCAAGACGTCTTCGTTGCCGAAGGCTCTTGGCATCCTTAATTCAACAAAGGCGGCTTATCAATCAACCATGCAGAAGTTCCCTCTGTATGAGGCCATCAGAAAAGAACGTGAGGCTAGTGCGTTCGGAGAAGGTCTTCCTGAGGCTAACAAGCCTACGGTAAGGTCAGTACCCGTGTCTACTGCTCCAAACGATTTGGTGTGGGACTACACCAAGGGTTACATGGAGAACTTTGAACTTGCTGGCAATTACTACGACAGGTTCAGGCAGTCTCACCCAGACGTCAAGATGGTCCCGAAGGACCAATGGTTGAACTCTTGGATTAGGAATCTGCCTACACAGATTGCAAACGACCAGAACGCTCCACAAGCGGTCAGAAACAAGTCGATTGAGATTATCAACAAGGGCATAGCCACTCAGAACTTCACGACAGACAAGGGGAACGATGATTACATGTTCCACCCTCTGGAGAACGCATATGACGCTCCAGAATACTATAATCCAAACAGACCTGTACAGCCTAGCAAGACTCCTCCTTCTCTTGTTGCTCCAAGGAAGCCAGCAGAACAAGCGACAAAGCCAGACGGAAAGCCTCAACGTCCAGCAGAAAAGACTCAAGTTGAAAGACTTAGGGACAGGATTGCCGAACTTCAGGAAGAGCGTAACATCATTCAAGAACAACTTGGTACTGGCTGGTTTGATATGGCTACCGATGAAGACGCCAGACGCAGACAACGCATAGCGAGCATCAATGAAGCCATAAAGAATTACACCATCCAGATAGAGGGCCTTACTGGAAATCAGCGTCCTGATGCTACGGTCAGACGTCCACAGCAGAACAGCGTTCCAACGCCTCCAGAGGGTGTTATTGTCCGTGATGGTGCTAACCCGACACCCCCTGCTCCATCTCCTGCGGCTGAGGTTGAAAATGAGGTTGTCGAGGTTCCTCCGCTCCCACTTCCAGACTACAATCAGCCTCCTTATGTAGAGCAAGTTCCTGCCCCGCTCAGAGCGGCTCCGCCTAAGGCCCCAGCACCTACCGCTACTCCTGTCCAACCTCCTGCTCCAGCACCAGTAGTTGAGCGTGAGAATGAAGTTGTTGAAGGCCCTCCGCTTCCTCTTCCAGACTATAATCAACCTCCTTATGTAGAGCCAGCCCCGCCAAAGGTTGAACCTCAGCCACAAGCCAAGGCCGAAGCCCCTGCACCGCAAAAGGCTCCTGCTCCTGCGGCTAAAGAAACTCCAAAACTTGACCCGAATTACGACCCTACTCGTTCTTCTATTTGGAACCTTCCTGAGTGGGCTGGCGGTAAGCCAGAAAAGCCTCAGGCCCAACCTCAGGCCCAACCTCAGGCTCAGTCTGACGTAAGGCAGTTCGAGGTATCGACAAGCGGACCAAAGGGAGAGACTGTATATGCCACATACAGAACGTCTCCTGAGTCTAGAAGATATAACGTCGTAAAGGGTCAGCAACTTTTCAACGTCGGACAGAAGGTTGGCGTCAGTCTCAATGCCATTGCCAAGGCCAATGGATTCGCTCCTAACATCACAAGCAACGAACTCTTTGAGATTTCTGAGCGTAACGGTGGTATCGTAATCCCAGATAGGGTTAAGAAAGAAGACCTTCCTCCAGAAAAGAGAGACAACAAGAAGTATGTTTCGTCTGGCTCTTCTGGTGGACGCTTGTTTGCAATGGCTCCTCCTCTGATTACGCCAGACTTTAGCGGCGGAGAAGAGTCCAAGCCTGAGGCAACCACTACTGCTGGCAGGGCTGGAAGAAAGCCAATAACCCCAGTTGGTCAGACTCCCATCAATCCAGAACTTGACGAACAGAACAGAATAGCCTCTGGAATGAGCAAGGAAGACTGGGCAAAGGTAAAGGTTGTCAGAAGCCATGTTGCGGCTGAGCAGGATAAACTTGGCAAGAAGTCCAATGCCTACAACCAGACCGTCGAGTGGCTTACTCAAATCAGAGACAGCGTAGCAGACGGAAAGTCAGACCTTGTTGACTACGGTCCTTACGGTCAATGGGAAAGCATTCATCCTACATTCGCCACTACCGTTCAGGTCGGATTTGATGCTGGCACTATACTGATGTCCGCTTCGAAGATAAAGAAACTTCATCAGGCAAAGTCTAGCATAGACAAGGGTAAGATGGTTGCCGAAAAAGCGAAGACTGCTTATGAGGCCGCTCTGAAGGCTAGGGCTGAGGCTCTTGCCAAGGCCCCGAAGATGATTGCCCAACAGGGTCCTGTCGGTGAAGAACTCGCCAGACGTACGGCTCAGAGAATTGCGGCTGAAGAGGCCGCTATATTTGAAAAGGCTCTTAAGGAGGCTGGCGTCACCGTTGACGGCGAGGTCAAGCAACTTATCAAGGGCATGAACAAGGACATCTACAAGCAGATGGGCAAGGGTGTCTTTTGGACAAGCCTGTTTGAGTCTATGTATGGCGTCAGAAATGCCGCCCCTGACCAAGCGACATCAGACGATGAGACGAGAGCCGCCCTTAATAACACACTTGATGGCATAAGAAAACTTAGAACTGGATACATTCCGATGCTTGGAATTGGTCAGGGCGAGGGAATGGTTGCAGAAGCAACTGGAGGATGGAGTCCGCTTACGCCAGAAGAACAGGTCAATATCGTAGGATATCTTGACGGCAAACTCGACGAACTCGAAGCCAAGAGAGACAACTATAACACACAACTTAAACTTAACTCGAACGACCTTTACGATAATCAGAGGCTTCTTGCTAAGTTTGGCACACTAAAGCAAAACTCTCCGACGGCTGAAGAAGTCGATGCGGCTGGTTATAAACCTACAAAGGCTCTTGGCACTCAAACTATAATTGCGGCTAAGTCCTTTGAGGTTCCTATGTCTATTGACGCAAAGCGTGAGGCCCTGAGAGGCTTCATGCAAAAGCGTCTTGGCTATGTTCCTGCTGGATTCGAATCGATGTTCCAATCTCAATTCCCTGAGGCCACGCTCAAGATGCAGGAAACGCCTTATGGCGTAATGTACCACGATGGTCAGTCTTGGAAGCCGATGTCTCAGTCTAAGGGCGAGAAGGGTGGCCCAGAAGATGTGGCTAAGTCTAGGTCCGTCATGTTTGGCGAACCTCAGCCAGATGGCTCGTTTAAGCCAGTTGAGTTTATCAAGGGTTCTGGCATTAAACTCGGCGGTATCGGTTCATTCGGCACGCCAGAAGCAGCCTCTAAGTTCAGAGAAAACTTCCCGAAGTTGCTTAAGGCCAAGAAGTTGGCTCAGGAACTCAAGGCTCTTAACGAGGAAACCTTCCGCTCGCTTGACCCAGAAAAGTGGGGCCGTGCGGCGGCTAAGGTGTCAGAACTCATTGCACAAATGAGAATTACGCTTATCGGTGTGGGTTCCGTGTCCGACTTCGAACAACAGATTCTTAGGGACTTGGTGCAAGACCCAACCGCTTTCTTCTCGCTTCAATCCACGACTAGGGCAAAGTATCAGGCGATGCTTGAAAATATCGACGATTCTATCATGACAATGCCACAGTCGTTCGGACTGACAGTTGAGGTCGAAAAGGATAAGGCTGACGCCCTCCTTGCGGCTAGACAAGCGTATCAGGAAGCCAAGGGTTGGTCTGAACTCACGCCAGAACAGCGAGCCAAAATCAAAGCCTCAATCAAAAACTAAATAATGTCCGATATCTTCGAACAGACGCCCATAGTGGCGGACCCTATCAATGATGCAAATGCTGGACAGACGACATATACTGGAAATCCAGAGATTGATAAGTACATAAACTCGCTTCCCGAAGAGGAAAGAGAGGAAGCATTCAAGAAGATTACCGCACCAAAGACTGGTGAGGAAATCTGGAAGGACATGCTTAAGGCCGACACAGCGAAGGTTGTCTACGACCCTAACTATGACGACTGGCTGAAGTTGAAGGCGTATCAGGATACGATAGATAATGATAACCTAGAACTGCTTACGAAGTCTGGTGCTCACATCTATGAGTTGTTCACAAAGGCCGCACAGGGTGCGTATAAGGAGCCATCAAAGATTCCTGCGTCCGTAGTAGAGGCTTTCGCTCAAGGCACAAAGAGTCTTTATGGCGTCATGGCGATGTCCGCCGACTCGTCGAGCGTTCAGGCACAGTTTTTCAACGCAATCAATGGCGTAGAGGAAAACAGCAAGGAAGCATATAACGAGTTCCTTCGAGCAAGAAACGTAGTCAGAGAACTGAATGACCTGTGGGATGGAACTAAGACCGTCATCATGGACAAGAATCTGATTAACCATGATTTCGTGCAAGGTGCGGCTATGGTTGCCGACGCCTCCATGATTGTCCCGTTCGGAAAAGCCGCCTCAACCGCAACAAGATTCATTGGGATGGGTGAAAAGGCTCTCATTCTTCAAGCAAAGACAGCCGCTCTTAGAAGTGCCGTCATAGGCGGTGCTGTCAAGTGGGGTGTCGGAGCCCCAGTCGAGTTCGTCGGCAGGGCTGTCAGGGGTACGATAGATTACGGCATCGCCAAGGGCGGAACCGTCTTTGAGACAGCCGTCGGCGTCGGTGCTAAGGAGTTCGAGGATACCGTGAAGTCAACGATGCGTGTCGGCGGTATCGGTTCAATCGGTGCTGGTGCGTTCGGGTACAGCATCCCTTACGCTTCAAGCATCACGGGTGCATACACTTATGCCAACGCCGCAGTCGGCGTCGGAGAAGCCATCGGTGCTATAGGCGGAGCGATGGCACGTGGACCTAGGGGTTTTGCTTCTTATGCCGCAGATGCTCTCAAAGTTTCTGCCAAGGAAGGCGTCCAACTCACCACTCACGCAAAGAACCTACTTACAATCATAGACAAGTTTGACCCCCTGCTTTCCTACGCTGGCACAATCGGCGAAGGCATGGCTAAAGGCTCCCTCATCGGTGCTGGCATTGGCTACTGGGCTGGTGGCAGAGACGGGCTTTGGTCTGGCGTCGGTGCTGGTATGGCGTTGGGCTCCATTGGCTCCGTGACTGGCAAGGTCATTTCTGACGTCGCTGGACAGACAAGGCAGATGCACGCCAAGATAACCGCCAAGTACGTCTTGGAAGCCATGCGTGAACATGACCCAATCGAGGCAATGCATTGGGAAAATGCTGAGATTTTCGCCAAGGCCAACGGAACGTCGTTTGACAACATCCTTGCCGCCAAGGACAGAATCCACCCTAAGACATCAATCAGAGTTTACAACAACGAGATGTTCGATAGGATGCTTATCCAGAACGGCATCGACCCAAAGAAGTCATCTGGATTCCATATCCTTCCAGACGGCGAGATGGTCATGGGCAAGAAGCAGTTCATGATGCACAACGGTTTTGTCATCGAGAACAAGGCCAATGGTCAGGTCAGAATCTATATTAACGCAGACGAGGCTGGTAGACCTACCCTTGGTCACGAAATCTTCCACAGCGTCCTTAGAACAAGTTCCCTGCGTGCACTTTACATCAAGGGTCTTAAGGACCAAATCATCGGCATCCGTGACGAGAAGGGTCAGTTCACTCAAAGACCTGTCGTTTCCACGGGAGAGACAAAGGCTTTCTTCAGAAGATACCTTCAGGCAGAGCACAGGAACGACCCTGCTGGCCTGAGGGATGCAATGGCACGTCTTGAGATTGCTGAACGTGCGTTCGAAAAGGACGGCACGCTCATCAATGACCCAGACCTAGGCAGACCGCTTCTTGAGCATCTTGCCGAAGAGTTCGGCTCATATTACTACAGCCACATGTTGATGGATAAGCCCGTCGATTGGATGTATTATGGAGGTGAACTTCCGGGGATAAGAGGTGCTCTTGACTCCGCTTCTATGGCTTGGTTGAAGTTCATGAAGAGCAGAGTGAATGACAACGTTCATGAGTTCGACTTCAACAGAACCTTCAAAGACCCTGTCACGGGACTCGAAAAACCTGTCACCATAGACCAAGTGTTCGCCCCGCTTAGAAAGACGTTCTTCGGCGGTGTAGAGGCCAAGCGTATCGTCAACCCAGCCCTCGATGCTTTCTTTACGGATGTTATGCGTATGGAAAGAAAGGTTAACGAGACTGGCGGTTTCGACATCTCGAAGATGACAAAGGAAAGCCAGAAGGCTTTCATCGAAGGCAATGGTCTTGACGGCGTTTTCGAGCGTAACTTCGATGGCTCATACAAGCCCAAGACTCAGGCTCAGATAAAGCGTGAGAACAAGTTCAAGGGCAAGGAAGTTTACAAACTCCTGATGGGCGTACCGATGGACAAGCGTACCTTCAGGGTCGATGCCGACGGTAGCATCAGAGGTCCTTTCAGCGACGAGATTCTGGACATGATAGTCAACTCTGGTCACATGAGCAGAGAGATGGCTAACAAGATGCGTCTCTTCCAGAACATCACGGAAGGCCGTCTTGACAGCAACGTCGTCGATTTCGGCGGTATCGGTGCGTCGATGGAAATGCTCTCAAGCGGTAGCAATCCGCCAAGACTTAAGGGCAATGCCGTTCCGTTCAAGATGCGTACAGGCGTCGTATTCGGCCTTGATGTCAAGATTTCACCCAGAGGCGAGTTCGAGATAAAGGGCAACATGCTCGACTACGACAACATCCAGACACGTGCGAACAACCAATGGCGTAATCCTATCGTGCAGATGCTGTGGAACGGTAACCACACGAACTACATGACCGACCTCTTCAGATATCTGGAGAACGCTTCGAAGGACCCTAGCGATTCTACTAGAGTCGTCTCAGCGGACCTCTGGGTTGACGGCAAGGGTGGCGAACGTCGCAACGTACTGCATCAGGTTATGGGCATGGCTAAGGGTCAGGCTGATACGTACCTGAATACCCCCAACGGGGAAATCGCCAGAAACCACCTTTCTACGGTGATGTCGTTCAGCCTGAACAGAATGACCAATCTGCGTCTGCGTGACCAGAAACTGCCGTTCACGTTCAAGAACGCCTACAGGGACATCGTCAGAAACATGCACCCGAAGGAACTCGACGGCGAGCCTACCCCTCAGGGCTTCAACTTCAAGCACCCATCTGGCTATACCTTCTTCGTAAAGATGAACGAGTCGCAAAAGGCCGACTCCGCACCATATGGTAGCGTCGAGGTGTTTGACGACAAGGGCATTAGGCTCGGACGCTTCGCTACGATGGATGAGGCTTCGAAGGTCGCACTTGAGCATATCAGAAAGAACCCTCCCATGGTTCTTAACAATCCTATCCTCAGGGGTGATGCTTTTGGTAGCGAGTACGAACTCAGGGAGTACGCCGCAAGCAGAGGTTATAACGAACTCGGATATGTGCATGCCACGGAAGCGAAGAATGTGCGTATATTTGATTTGCATTATCCTACCAAGAACAGGGGAGGCAATCCTGCTGGCATATACTTCAGACGCACATCCAATCCAGAGGAGATGCGTACGTACGGACCTAATCTCTACAAGGCACACCTGAGTCTGCACAACCCTTGGGGTCTTGATGGTCGTACCTACAACGCCGACGGCTCGGTCAAGGGAAGGAACAGGATAACAAAAGAGATGATAGAAGACCTCAGGGCCATATTTAAGAGGGCACAACAAAAGAACTCGGCCCTTAGCGACGGTTGGGTTGATTCCAAGATTGGAACATTTGAGCGTACTGGCTCGTTTACCCATCTTCAAACAAGGGACATATTCGGTCCGTATGAACAGCGAGACTTCCTTATTCGCCATGGATTTGACGGACTTGACGACGGCATGGACAAGGCCGTGTTCTTCCCAGAGCAGATTAAGTCCGACAAACTAATCACAACAGACGCTCACGGAAACCCAGTTCCTAAGAGCGAACGCTTCGACAGGCGTTCTGCCGACATCAATAGGTCCATCGCCGAAGGAGAAGGAGAAGCGGTTAGGTTCCCAAGTTCTAGAAAGAACGAGCCACAGTTCAAGGATTCTTACATTGGATACGGCGGATACTTCCTGCCTGAAGGTTCTGACCCGTTCCCGATGCTTGACCCGTATGAGTTTGACAAGGGCTTCGACGGAAAGTCTGTTAAACTTTATCCAGATAAAAAGCCGTCACACAGCGATAGCACGCTGTATACGTTCTTGCGTTGGCACAAGGAGTTTAACAAGACCCTTACGATTAGGGATGTTCTTGATTTCATTGACAAACAAGGAACTTCTGTACACTCAAACATCGCAAGAAGTTATTGGTCTAACTGGGCTAGGACATTGATGGCCCTTGGGTCAGAGCGTGAACTCAACAGAATACTTACGCTTACAGACAAGGACGAAGCGTTTGCGTCTTCAGTAGAAACCGTGCTTGGACTTAAGCATGAAAAGGTTCAGTCGTTTGAAGAAGACCCAACAAAGAACAGAAATTTCAGATTTGACCAAGTTGAAGACGACCCAGACCCAAAACAGCAGAATAAAAAAGACAAAGATAAAAAGAAGGACGTCGGAGAAGAGTTTGGTGAAACAGACACCGAAAACGCAGTAATAGACAAGAATGCTGGTGGCGGCCCTCAGAAGAAAACCAAGAAGCCATTCAAGGTCATCAACAAGACGATGGTCCACCAGCAGTTCGCACACTTGCCGTTGCAGATGATTATCGACAAGATGTACGAAAGGGAACGCATGCACACCGTGTCGTTCACAGAAACAAAAGCAGGAGTAGAGGGCAGACGTACATATCCTTCTCAGGCTCAATTGATTTGGAGTTCTCTTCAGGGTCGTTCCTTTGAAGGCGTTGCACTTGAAGAGATAGGCCATACTATTGAGGGAAGAATCTCAAGCGAAGCAGAAGCAAGAGACGGTACTGGACTTCTTAAGCAGATAACATCGCAAGGAGAAGGAAACACATCAGGAAAGGCTTGGATGGACGCAGTTGACAAGTTTATAGACATCTATGAAAAGCGTGTTGCAAACGACCCTACTGTCGTAGACCCAGTCGTCCTGTCTTATGCAAGATTCATGAAACTCTACAGGGAGGTCATGAAGAACTACTTGGTTAAGAACGAGAAGACTGGAATAATATCCAATCTCTGGGACCCTGCTGTAATCGAGCACAACAAGAATTACATAAAAGTCAGCGAAAAGACTGGAAATGTCACCTTGGACCCTAAACGTGGAAGTCTCAAAAAAGGCTGGAAGACAATTCCTTCATCTTCTACGTATTCTGGAAACGCAATCCTTGACACACAACTTGCCCTAGATATCGGAAAGTCTGGAAGGTCAGGACCAAGAGTTGGTGGTTTCTTTGAGTCAGGAAAAGAATACCGACTTGCCTATCCGCATGAGTTTTTTATCTCGCTGATGAACGACCCTCAGTTCTTGACCCAACTTATGGGCATGAATGGAATCCCTCCAAGCCTTCTCAAGTCCCTTGACGCAGACATAATAAAGGCTGGGTTTTCTCCGAACGTCGAACATCTTCGTGCACAGATGGCAATGGATTTGGCTAGGTTCCTGAGCGTAAATGGCGACGTCAAGTACGGAGTTGCACACATGTTGCTCGAAGAGGTGATAAGAGTGCTTGATTATAACAGACGTGGCTCAAAAGGAATAGACATGGCAGACATGAGCCAGTCTGCTGACATAGGCAGAACATCCCTGATGCTTGGAAGAGAAGACCCAACTGCATTCCTTCCAGACCGTCCGCATGGATTCCTTACTCCATCGGAAATAGAAATGATGGGACGCCATAGGGAGGCTCTGAAGGCTTGGAAAGAAAAAGGATATGGAGAAGACTTTTCCGAGGGCCTTTCTGACTTCGAATTATGGGAAGAACTTAAAAACAGAAGAGATGGTCCAGACTATTGGTACTGGTATTATGGCCCTAAGCAGGGAGAAAGGCCACTTAAATATACAAGAGAAGAGACACAAAGAGTCGAAATTAGCGGCGTTGAGGGCATTGTCAGATATCCACGAATTCCACCTGAGTTCAAGAAAACCATGTTCACTGGCAGGGATGGATTCCTTGATGTCAGGTATATCGATGACCAAGGAAACATCTGGGACGTCGAAAAGGGTAAGATTGACAACAAGGCTACGAAGGAAAACAAGGCCCAAGTCGAAAAGGCACTTAAGGACAGAAAGAAGCAAGAGGCTGAACAACAGACTCAGCAGGATGAAACACAGCCTCCTAAAGAAGAGGAAACGACAACCAAAGATACTGAGCGTGAACGTGAGACTCAGCAAGACACAGGCGATGACCAGACAGTACCTCCTGACAGACGTCCTCCGCCAGAAGGTCAGGAGCCTTCTGCCCCACTGCCTCAACGTGACCTTACACGTGACGACTTCAGAGTCTGGAAGGACTGGATTCCTGTAGATAACGGCAAGACTTCTATGGTAAAGAACGCATTGAACTATGCCATCATGCACATCAACGGCAAGTTCAGGCTTTATAATCCGTCACGTGAAATCATCGGTGTATACAAAGACATCGAAGAAGCCAAGCGTAGGGCCCTGAGAGAAAGGCCGAAGAGATGAATGACATGAGCGATATCGCTGAAGAATTCAAGAAGACTGGCTGGCTCTTTGCCATACTGGGTGGACTAGGCATGCTCGCTAGGCTCATACTTACAGACGAGAAGTACAACTCCATCAGATGGATACGCATGGTAATCGCTGGCTCCATCGTAGGAGTCATCTGTTACTTCTCTATCTACAGGATGGACATAGACCCTTTCTATAAGAGCGTCTTGTCTTGCGTGTCAGGTTCGTTTGCTCCAGAAATGTTCGAGTGGATGAGGAAGAAAATCTCAGACAAACTCAAGCAAAATGGCTAACTACATTCATCCGTCAGTTCAGTTCACAGTTCCTAACTCTGACTACGGAACCCTGTACACGCATCCGATTCTGACGAGTAACTGGAATCCAGACAAGAACTTCCACAGAATAATAAACTTTGAACCTCAGCCGTTGCTTCCAAATAAAGTGTCAGACCCTCTAAGCCTTGAGGCGTTCATGCAATGGAAACAGAAAAATCCAAGACTTGCTGTCGGTCAAGACTATAGCAGTTGGAGATTGTTGAGTGCTGATGGTGCTCAACTTAACGCTGAAGGAAGAACTATTAACGCTTTGAATGACCTGTATAGAACTGGTCAGGTTCGTGGTAGCCTAGGATTCCAAGGACAAGCATACTTTAATGCAGGATTCCCTTCTGAGGTTTATAGGTCACAGGCATTGTTTGATACTGCTGGTCGTCCTGTTGTTGAGGGCAATTATCACGCTGGCTCTTACAACCAAATTCCTAAGCCGACAACAAAAAACATATACATATCGGCAACTCCAGAGTTCATGGAGGGAGCCGCATCTGGAAGAAACCCTCTTTATACTGGTGCTATAGATAGAGGGTTTTTCAAGCCAACAGGAGGCAGGGAACTTACTCCAGATTATTTTAAAACTTGGGGAGAACGTCCACTACATCAAGGTGCTAGTTTTAGAGGAGGATATGTAGCAATAACTCCGACTGAGAATCCAAGGTTTATAGACAGAATAAACCCTTGGAATAGGAAAGGGCTAACGTTCATTCAGACCGACCCTGTTCCGCTTACGACTGCACCTGAAGCATTTAGGGCTACAGGTCCACTCACTCCAGAGGTTCTTAGTGAGCACACACAGGTAGGACGAGGAGTATATATCCCTAAGTTCTCAACTGGACTGACTCCTAATACCCTAACTCCAGTACCAACAGCACTTGGTCCATTTAACGAAAAGGTATTGTACGACGGGACTACACCGTTCTGGCAGAGGTCCTTCGGTCAACACCTTAGAAACGCCAAATGGAACGCAACGAGCCTTTACGTTCAACCTGAAGTTCAGACCGCTATCGCTGGTGCTACCAAGGCTGGCGGAGTGGCTTCTTTCATGCTTGAGACTCCATCCATTACTGCCCGTGAGGACAGGCTAAGAAGGGCTAAGTATCCAGAGAACTATACTGGACCAAGGGACGCCAGCCTACTTGAGACTGCACAGATGGTAGGCAAAGGTGTAGTTGGCTCCGTGGCTAATTCGTTTACCCTAGGCATGGCTGGAGTCGGCAGTAACGAAGGCCGTGGAGGACGTGGTCCTGCTCGCATGGAAGATACTGGCAATGAGATTACCAGAAGAACCATAGAGAGAGCGAACAGTTGGGTCCCTACAATAGACGACGACATCAAGGAACATACCAAATAACATGGCTGAACAAAACTTTCCATTTTATGCTGGGTCTTTGCTATACAATACCCAATACATTAACGCCTTATCTGGCAAGACCGAACTTATTCCAGCGGAGAACGTAACTAGGACATTTACAAACGTAGATGATGCCGTTGCTTACACACGTGGAAGCGAGTTCAGCAGAAGATTTAACCCAACAAACGAAAGATTCTTGGGAATAAGGGCTGACTTTCAGGGCACTGACAGAGGAACTAGACTTGCTCAGTCTGTTATAGATGCAAACGCAGAGGCAAAGTTAAAGACACTTAGGGTGTCGCTTGCAAACGCAACCACAGACGCAACACGACTTGAAATACAACAGGCAATAAACCAGATAGAAAATCGTGCTTGGTATTCAAAGAGATTCTATACCGATGTAAACGCCGCTACCGCTCCAAGGGATTTAAGATATTATTTTGCTGGCGGATTAAGAAATCAAGGACCATTCACGGAAGCATCTCCTCTTACTGTCGTTGCTGGAAGCGAAGAAGCGGCAATGGTTCCATTGGCTCAACACCCTCCCTTTGGTGGTGCTACTACTAGTCATGCCCAAGGACAAGAATGGATTAAAACTTGGAAGAAACAGTATAACTTCCCTAGGTTAATTCTTCAAGGTGGCAACGAGGCAAGAGCCGCTTCCTACTTGTCAACAAACACAGCAAGCGAACTGTTTCCTACTGCGAATACGATAGAGGTTTATGCTCGTCCTGCTGGAGTCATAGACCCTGACACTCAAACCATTCAATTATACGGAAGGACAGGACAAGGTGTAAGAGCAGTTGACACGTTAGGACGCTCAGGTCGAATCGCTGGTGGCGTAGGAGCGGTTGCTTCTTTAATGTTTGAGGCTCCATCTCTTACGGCACGTGAAGACAGTATGCGTAGAGCGAAGTATCCTGCTGGTTATACTGGTAGCAGGGATGCTTCTCTTGTTGAGACTGGAGGAATGCTTGGCAAGGGCATGCTCGGCTCAGCATTAAATGCAATCACATTCGGCATGACTGGGTCTGGTAGCAATGAAGGACGAGGAGGCCGTGGCCCCGCCAGAATGGGTGACGCTGGTGATGAAGCATCAAGAAGAACAATGGAACGTGCGAACAGTTGGTTCCCTACAATTGATGACGACATAAAAGAACACATGAAATGAGAATCATAGCAATAACATTACTGCTTGTAGGTTGCTCTACAAGACAACCAGAACCAACACCACAGCCTAAAATTGAGAACAAAGAGAAAGACAAGTACATCGAGAAAGTCGAAGCAGTCGTATCTGACTCTGCTTCTGCCCTTACTGCTGTCGTTCCTGTCCTCGATAAAGGAACTGTCAGAGAAGTTGTCGAAGCCCAAGTGACCCGTCTGTCTGGAGTAGCCAAGCCTGACGTCAAGAAGGTGCAGGAGTTCACCCGCATCATAGCCCAGAATGACACCAAGGCCGTGGAGAAGGATAAGAAGGAAGCCTCCAAGGTTGAGGAAGAGACGAACGCCCTGTACGACTTAGTGATGCAGAAGGACTTCGAGATTATAGAAGCCAACGCCAAGGCCGACGCTGAGTTTAAGCAGAAAGTCCTGTGGCAGTACAGCACCTATGGCCTAGGACTGTTCGTGGCTGGCGTGCTTGCAATGGCGTTCACGCCGTTCAAGAAGTCCGCTGGGATTACAATGGCTGGTGGCATGCTGGCTATGGCGTCCTCTTGGATATTCGACTCCACGTGGTTCATGTGGATAGTCGGAGGAGCGATAGCCGTCACGACGCTCAGCATCCTGTACGCTATTCTTCGTCCTCGTCCCAAGGAACCGTCTCAAGAAATATAGGGGTACGGTCACCCACGTAAGCGTTGAAGATGTTGTACTCGGCGTATTCGATTGCCGTGTCCTCATCCATCATGTCCTGATTCATCAGGTTTGAGATAATGGCATCGCATGAGTATACGGCTACCACGCCCTTCGGCGTCGATGCTATCCCTACAAAGGCTGAGTCATGACCATCAGCCAAGATTATGCCCTCATCTATCTCGGCGAGGTATTCCCTGAGTTTGTTCTTTGATGGCATTAGAGGTCGATTTTATAATGTGGATATGGTCGCACAAGACCGTTGCGTTCTATTTTAAATACCTTTGGGCTTGGGATAACACCCTTCTTGACAAGAGTGTTTATGAAGTTGGTGACGGTTGTCCTTGGCCTTCCAAATGTTTTTACAATTTCATTAGCCGTGTACCATCCTCTTGGAACTTTGTCAACCAGTTTAACATTAAGCATACGCTGTAGTTCAATCAAGCGTTTCTTGGTCATCTTGTTTTTCATAAGTCGGTGTATGAGAAAATGAACTTGTCTCCTACCTTGTGGGCTTGCCAGACCTTCCAGTTCTTTCCTTGGATGTAGCCATAGGTCCAGCCCGTACCCCACTTGCTTGTATTCAATCGGTTCTTAGCATAGCCCATCGCTTGTTTCTTGCATAGGCAACCGCCAGAAAAACCGACGGCCCCTCCGAACTTGCGTGCGTTAGTCTGTTGGATGGAATGGATGTGACCCATGATTACAGCACCGTGACGGTCTGCGTAATGGATGGCGTGCTCTTCGACGGCTCTTACTCCGCAAGTGTATCCGTGCACAAAGGCTATAGGTCCGATTCGATGCACGCCAAGTTCGGCGTGGTATGGATATATCTTCTTGCAACCAGCGTCCTTGAGCGTACCCTTGACGTCATTGTCTAGGTCTTCAATGTAGTCGTGCAGGATTCCGTTTTGGGTGCTTGAGAGTATCTGCTGGAGTCTGTCTTCGTGGTTGCCGTACAGGAATACGGTAGGCTGTAGGCGTTTGTTAAACCAATGTCCCTTGAGTACGTCCTTGACCAAGGACTCGTCGGCTTCCTTGCCAGACGCTCCACGCCTGATGCTTCTGAAGTCGTACCCATCGCCAAGGTGTACGATTTGGTCTGGCTGGAACTTGTCGCAGAAGTTGAACAGTTCCTTTGCGGCTGACTCATCTACCATGTCCCCGTGGTTATCTCCCACGGCGACGAACTTAATTACTTTGCTCATTTTGTTTTAGTGATAAGATGTTATATCCATACGGAGCCTTGGCAAAGATTATGTTATATCTGTACGACAGGGTGTACAGGGTTCTCATGCTTATGCCAAGAATCTTGGCAGCATCGATTGGGTACAGGCTCTTGGAATCTAATGCGAACATCTTATCCTTGAGTTCTCCCATCTTGTACTTCCTTTTACGGCGTTTCATTCTTGATGTCAAACGTATCGTTGCGGATTACTGCGAACTGGTCGGTGAGCATATGCCTGATGACGCCGTCTTTCTCTAGGACCACGGCGAACACGTCGTTGCAAAAAGTGCCCCCGCTCTGTACGTACAGCAGATACCCATACCCCAGTTTGGTCTTGACTGGAATGGTATTACGAAACTCGTGAATCATTTCTGGTTCCTCAGGTGTTCGAGGTCTTCAAGGGTACGCAACCAACGCCCGTGGTCGCACTCAGCCTCAATCTTCCAGTAGTTGACCCTGCCTTTGAGCAACTCGACCTCAGCCTTGAGGCGGTCACGCTCTTCAGACACTTCACGGACTTGCTTGCCAAGGTCCAGCACGTTTCGATTGAGGTTCTCGAAGTGCGTGTAGTCGATTGTGATTTTGTTGTTTACTTTATCGGAGTCCATTTGTTCCAAGGTTTAGACATGAGTTCATTCCACCTATCCCTGTCTGCTTTCGTGGCCTTCTCGACACGCTGGACTTCTTCCCACGTCAGGCCCTTCTTGATGAAGCGAGTGTTCTTGCAGGACATGCCTACTTGCTTAGGGTGCTTGGTCATTTCCTGAAAGCCTTTGAGGTTTCCTTCCATCCGTCGCAAGTGTAGGCACGTAGGCTTGCCGTGTAGCCGAACGGCGTCCACTCCAAGCGTACGGTGACGTCTTCGTATTCGTACGTCACGTTACCCTCTCCCTGCATGAGGTACGGCGTGTCCTCGATGGCGTTGACAATCTTATTGTCAGCCCAAGAGTCGAAGCCTAGGCGATTAATTGCTTCCTTGAATGACATTGGCTTTACGGCGTGCGAGTTCTTCTTGGACGGCTTCACGTTCCTGATAGCCAGTCTTGGAGTTCTTGGGAAGTTGGATGGCGTTCCAATACGCTTCCAGTTGGACGTCGTTCATGCCCTTGATTTGCTCGTCGATTTTCTTCCTGAACTCGGTCTTGAGTTTAGGGAGTTTGTACTTGGAGCCAATCTTGTGCAGGGACACGGACTTGCATCCGTACTTCTCAGCCGCTTCCACGGCTGTGAGTCCCTCGCACACGGCGAGCCTGTATATTTCTCGGATGGTCATATTAGAAGTTCTTGGCACGCACCCATTCACGGACGTGCTTGACGTTGTTATTCTCAGCGACGGCGTCGCCAGCCTCGACCAAGAGTTTAATCTTGTTCTTGAGTTCGGCGATTTCAGCCATGTACTCCTTGGGCGTCTTGCCGTTCATGCGTTCGATGAGTTCAGTAGGCTCGACGCACAGCACCAAGGCGGCGGCTCGGACTGAGTTCTGCCTATGGTCGTATGTTCCTTGCGGGTTCATCTGGCTTGCCTGTTGGATTATCTCCTCTGCCTTTTCGATTGGGATGGTCACGTATTTGTTCTTAGCGTTACGCTTGCAGATTGCTAGGGCTCGTCTGAGGTAGAAGACTCCGCTGGTCTTAAGCGTTGAGGTTGTCATCGTTGACTTCGCTGAAGGGCTCCATGAGTTTCTCCTTATTCACACGCTTCATCTCACCGTTGAGGATGAGATTGTAGTAGGTCTGATTATGGATTTTGGTTTCCTTCAGGGTGCGAGCCACCGTGCCGTCTTCGAGCACGATGTACTGGCTGTCAGGATACTTGTAGTAATGAGGCTTCATGTTCGTGGTTCAGTTAGGATTAGAAGGGGACTTCGTCGGACGGGGCGTCTTCCTGAGGTTCGTTGGCGGAGGACCAGAGACGCTGGGCTTCAGCCTTGGTAGCAAGGTCCTTGGCAGAAATCTTACCGCTGTCGCCGAACGGACGGGGCTCCCAGACGTTGGCCCAGTAGTTCAGGTCGGCACACTTCTTGGACTTGTCCGTCGAACGCAGGGGAAGGTCCGACAGGGCCACGCCCTTGGCGTCGCCGAAAGGAACCACGAACGAGGCGTTGGAGCCGTTGGCAGAAGCGGACTGGGTGCTGACCGCCTTCTTCACGGGCTGGGCCGTGGCGGGGCTGGCAGAGGGCTTGGACGCAGTCTTAACCATGCGGTCGGTTTCGGCATCGTCGTCGTCGGTGGCACAACCGCACACGGAGGCGAGGGCGTAGCGACGGAGGTAGGAGTAGATGGCTCCAGCGTGCTGGCCCTGCATGCCACGCTCGGAGGGCACGATGGCGTCGGCGGACATGACACCGCCGTCGGTATGCACGATGGTCGTGCGTACGCCAACGCCGTACTCGTCGCCGATGGGCATCTGGACGATGGCGAGGCCGTGCTTCTTGGCGAGGGGCTTCAGCACCTTGAGGTGCATAGAGAGGCTGGCGAACTTCGAGCGGAAGTGCGGGTTGTAGTCGTCGGCCTGAATGTCAGTCGTCTCGGCGATGAAGTTGACGAGGGCCTTGTACAGTTTGGTTTGGGCTTCGGTATTTTCGGGGGTCATGGCGGTGTAGGAATGGATATTGAGAGGATACATGGGAGATAGGTTTTACCGTGTCTTACTGATTGTCAACAACAAATCACACGGTCTTCAAAAAACGTTCGATGAGGGACCTGACGAGGTCCGAACGGGTGGCGAAGTCGCTGGACTTGGCACGGGCCGTCAGTTTCTTGAACGTGCTGGCTGGCATGCGGACGGTGAGCATGGCCTCGTTGTTGGTGCGGATTGCGGTAATCTTGGTTTTCATGGGTGGAAGTCGGGTTGTGAGGAAATGGTAATACGGGTCAAGAGGAAAATGGAAGGGCGGGTCAGATTTCTCCGACCCACCCCTGTGGAGTCACACAACCACGAATGACAACAGGTGCATATTCATTGGGCCTAATCAGTTGTCAAGCCCAATTCCGACAGCCTTATAATAATCTCTCAGGCGTCGGATGATGGCGGCTCCAGTCTCCTTGTCCTTGCCGTCGAAGCGTTCGAGGAAGGCGGAGCCGTTGAAGTTCGTGCTGATGATGGTCGGGTTGCGGGACGTGCTACGTTCGTCGATGATGGCGAACAGGTCGGAGGCCATGCGGTTCGTCAGACGCTCCTTGCCTAAGTCGTCAAGGACCAGCAGACCGCAGGAGATGAGTTTGTCGATTTCCTTGTTATGGGTCTTCGTGTCGAACCCAGCCTCAATGATGCCTTCGAGTTTACGCATCGTCAGGAAGGTATAGTTCAGTTGCTTGTCTCGCTTGGCGTGCTCCTCCCACATACGCCTGACGACCTCCCAGATGCCTCTGGTCTTGCCGACGCCAGTCGTGCCGTGGTACAGCAGTCCGCTGACGTCGCCCTGAGGACGCCAGTCCAAGGACGCCTGAATCTTCGGGTGCAGGAGTTCGACCTTGGTGTCGAGGAACACGCTCGGCATCGACGGAGGAGCCTTGCTGTCGGTCAGGCCCTCGCTGGCTACCCGCTCCTTGTCCAGATGCTCACGGCAATGATGCCAGCGAACCAGCGTCCTGTCCTGCCTTGCGAACAGGGCTCCACGTTTCCCACAATGGCATGCGATATCGCTCATGTCAGAATCCTTGATTGTGGTCGTTGGCTGTCAAGGGCTTTGTGTTGGCGTTCGACCTGTTGGGTTCGAATAGGCCCTGCCAGCCCTGCTTGATGGACTGCTCGATAGCGGTGATGGACTTGCTCTCGCCCCACTTGGCGAAATCCTTGCATTGGGCCTGTACGCTGGCGTCCGTCAGTTTACGCCTGATTTGCTTACGGTAGGCAACCCAAGACTTCCAAGCCTCCAGAAAAGCCTGAGAACCAAAAGGAAGACGGATAATCCAAGCCTGCTCTTGTGTTGTATCTTTATCTTCTTTTTTATCTACTTTACTATATGGGTGCATTTTTTTGCACCCCTCCCCCGCATTTTTTTGCATCCCCCCCCGCAGATTTTTGCACCCCTTGAGGGCGATGCCTTCCACGGTGCGGATGATGCGTTTTCCGTTGACCTCTTCCCTGACGATGAGGCCAGCGTCTTCGAGTTGCTTCAACAGGACCTGAATTGACCGCTCATTCTGGTTCAGGTGGGCTTGGAGGTAGGCGTTGGATGCGTAGCACCCCTCCTCGCCGTCCAGACCCGCCACCACCCCGTAGAGCAGTTTAGCGGTGTTGGACAGTTCGGACTGGAAGACCTGAGCGGGAATCCAGACTCCCGTGAACTTCGGGCGGTCCATGTCAGACTTCGACGGTGACGGTGTTCGTGCTGTAGCAGGGCCAGACGTCGCCAGTAGAGCACACGTCGAACTTGTTCATCAGGTCCGTCCACTCACGGCGAGCCCTGTCGAGCGTGATGTCGCCGATGCGGTAAACGGCGACGGCGTACGGCGGTTCCTTCTCGACGAAGATGAACTCGAACGCCTGAAGTTTACGCTGGAAGCACTCTTCGAACAACTTCTCATAATGCACGTTCTGGAAGTCGTAACCGTAGTTGCGAATCGCCTTCCTGACGCCTTCGACGCTGGCGTCTTCGCACGACTTGAGGTCCCCGATGATTCCGTTGCTGACATCGACCAAGTCCATGCGACCCTTGCAAGCGACGTTGTTCAGTTTCGTGAACAGGCTGAGTTCCTTGTACGCACAGCCCTCGATGATGGAACGGGCCTTCGGGTGCATCATGATGGAGTCCAGCATGCCGACCAACTGGGCGTGCTCTTCGGCGGTCACGACGGTCTTGCCGACGGACGAAGCCTTGAACAAGTCACGGATGGCCTTGCCAGCGGTGGTGCGAGCGTCGTACTCAGGCGAGACGACCACGGCGTCGAGTTCAGGCGTCAGGACCATGCTGTGCAGGGCGGTCCCGAAGTTCAGGGCCTTGGTGTCCTTGTGGGGCTGGCTGAGGCTGGCCTTGTAGTGGGCTGGCGTCCGTCGGAACTCCTTGAGCATCGAGTTGCTCAGACCTTCGGCGGAACGGTATTCGGCATCTGGCATTCCAGCGAAAGCCTTGCCAGTAGTATTGTCAGGATTGATGTGCTTCATGTTGGTGAGGGACGCCCACCATTACAGGCGTATCACAACTGTCAACCCTTATTTTTGGCCCGTCGCTTTCTGGCCCGTGCGTTCTTCGCCAGCCTCTTTTCGTCGGGCGTCCTATGCTTCGGGTGCAGGATGGGCATCGGGCTCTCGGCGTGCTTCTTCCAATAGTTCAGGATATGCGTCACGTATTCGGATTTCCCCAACGCACGTCGGCCCCGCCTGACGAGGTTGTGAATCTTCCCCTCGATGCCGTTGCAGTTCCCGCACAGCACGCCCCTGACGTTCCCGTCGGTATGGTCGTGGTCTAGGCACGGGTTCGAATCCTTGAGAGGGCCGTGGCACAACGGGCACACGTCGCCCTGCTCAGAAATCAGTCTCTCACGAAGGGCAGGGATATCCTTAGTCTTTATACGCATTCCGTAACCTAATACGCTCTTCTCTCTGCCTGTCCAGCACCTCGTCGCCATGGCCCAGCAAAAGGCGTATAAAGACGATTGCATAGACCAGCAGATAGAACCCAGCAAGGCACAGGCCAGCGACGTACAGGAACGGAATCATGAGGGCGGGGGGAAATGCCATTTGCAATCCTGCTGTCAATCCTTTTATTATGAAAGATGGAATACGAATCCAAACCCGACAGGCTGTCCACGAACCCGTCCGTGCAATGCAACGGGAAGAACCTCCCGAAGGAGAAGCGTAAAAAGGTCCTTGACCTACTGCACGACGGCGTCGGCACGAACGAAGTCGCACGTCAGGCCGAAGTCTCGAAGCAGTCCGTGATAGCGATACGGAAGGACGAGGAGGACGCTGGGAAGTTCAACCTAGGCACGTGGAAGAAGAACACCGCCGCCCTGCTCTCGCAGATAGTCTCGAAGGGTAGCAACAGGCTCCTGACGGAGATAGAGAACATCCCCGCTGGGCAACTGCCGATAGCGATTGCAATCATGACCGACAAGGTGCTGGCCCTACAGGACGCCCCGACCACGGTGGTAGAACATCGTTTACGGGTTTCGCACGACGATATAAACAAGATGCTGAAGGGTGAGAAAGACCCGATTATTATAGACGTAGAAGAAAAGAAATGACGCACACGCACAACCTCAACAACTTCAGGCTCAGGCACGACGGGAAGGAATACGTCGTGTATGCAAAGGTTCATTACACCGTCGAGAAGGATGACGGAGGAGACGAAGCCGTCTTCGAGTCAGCCGTCGTCGAGGAAGCAATAGGTCAATCTGGCATCATCAGGGAACGCACGTTCCTCGACTCGCTGGAGATGCCCCTGCTGAGCGTGCTGAACAACGACGTGCATATAGCCCGTTCGGTTGCCCTCAGGTCCAAAAAGTCTTGACGTCAGGGTGGGCCGTGATACGCCTGACGGTCCTATGTCCAACAACCAACTGACGCCCGAAAATAAATACTTCTACGCCCTCTATAGCAGGGCCTACCAGCGTATGCAGTACTGGCAGGACCAGATGCACAAGAGGGAAGGCGGTTCCCCTGCATGGCAGATAGCCTCGACCTACAGGGCCCATTATGCGGACCTATGCCTATGGCTGGACTCGAACTCGCCCTCGAACATCGGGTTCAAGTTCCATGCAAAAAAGGGTTGACGTCATCCTCTCCCAGTATTCTCCTGTCTCTCCTCCCTCAACAACCACATGAGAAAATCCAAACAAGACCGTATCGAAGCAAACAAGAAACAGGCCGAAGCCTCCGCCCAGCGTCTCGCCCGTCGTAAGGAACGGGAAGAGTACAAGAAGCAGAAAGCGAACGGCACGCTCCCGCCCCTGCCCGAAGTCATCTACATCCCGATGCCTGACGTCGGCGGACTCCAGATGGACGGCGAGACGCCCGTAAACAACGCTTGACACGTGCCCACATCGTATTACAACCCGACTCCCTCCACAACCATGCGTATCCCCGAATCCTATACCGAAGAACGTAAACAGAAGGCCCACGATGCCGTGATGAAGCATTGCACGCCTGACGGCATTATGGCCCTCAACTGGGACAAGTGCCGTCCGTCGGACCAGTTCCGCCGTGCCGACATCCTGCACGCCGAAGTCTTGTCACTAGCGGCCCGTCTCGAACAGGCTCATCAGGCAGTCGGCAAACTCGCCGACAGCCTCAACCAAATCGCTAACTCCTAATCTCCCTAAAACATATGAAGTTCCCCGAAAAATATCAGGTCATCATGATGCACAAGAGTGCGTTCAGCAACAGCGTTGTGACAAGGTTCCAGTTATGCGAGACTGCGACTGAAGCGTTGCGAATCGCAAAAGCCGAACGCTTGGAGCATCATAAGTCCTTCGACGACTCGAACCGTCCCGAACTGACGATTCAGTTCACGGAGATTTGCGTCTACCCTTCGATTCATTCGGTCCGTGTTTATGCGAAGAGTGAGTTCGATATGGCAATACTTGCGAAGCAGGAGTTCGCCGAAACGGTGCAACCCCTGTTGCCCACTCCCGAAGAAGCAAAGGAGGCTCAGAAATGAGCCTCCCTTTTTTCGTCTTCCGTCGTCTCTCCGTACCCTTCGAAGGGAGTACGGAATACACCGTCAGCGGGTCCGCCTGTTACGTCGTCGAGTCTTCGCACTTCGGGAAGGAAGCAACGTTCATCTCCGTTCTCCTGACGGACGCCGAACGCAAGGGGGAAACCGTCGGGCCTGACGGCCCCCTGAATGGCTTGACCCCTGACGGCTGGGAGCGTCTCGCCGACGCCGTGGTCGAGCGGTTGAACCGAGACGCCCCCATTCGGGAGGAACTGGCAAAAGATTGGAAAGACTATTGACAACCCTCCCAGTCCTTCCGATTTTAAGGACGCACATCGCACAACCACATGAAAATCAAAAAACATCAAAAGAACATTGCCTCCCTGATTCACAATTATGCGAACGGGGTGCAGAAAGAAATGGTAAGCGGGAACGTGAGTTCGATTCCCGACGGCGACGAAACCCGCCTTGTCACGTACTCGACGACGCTGGCAAAGCGTAAAGTCTTCGACGACGTCAGCAGGAACGCCGTCTTCCTGATTAACTCCCGAACCTACTCCGTAAGTTCGACTCGGCACAAGAGTGCCCTATACCGCTCGATTCCCTTGGAAATCCCTTGCCCGACGGAAGCGACACTCGACTGGAAGACCGTTGATGAGTTCATTAACTACAGGTTGAAGCAAGGGTATGCCGTTACGTTCCCGATTGACGGCCCCTTCTTCTCCTTCTCGCACTCCGTCGTCGAAGACGTTGCAAAGCAAATCGGGAAGTTTCTGGAACACATCGGGAACAAGCGGATTCGCTCCACCAGCATAATCGACATTTGGCAGAACTATAAACTCCTTAAGACCGCACAATGGTTCCAGAAAGTTCTCAACCAGCGAGACGGCGAAGAGAAGCGAGTGAGCAAGGCCCTTCGCAACGTCGGGAAGAAGTTCAGAAAGACCGCTCAGGAATATGTCGCACGTGTCGAAGATTACAACGCACGTAAAGGAGAACTCAGGCAGAAGCGATTAGATGATAGCGTGCAAGCGGTCCGCAGTAAACTCAACCAGTTCGGCGAATCGTGGAGGGACGCCGTGGACGTTTGCCTAGAGGAACTCAGGTTCCGACGGGAAGCGTGGAGGCAGGGAGCAATGCCTATGCACCTGACGTCACCCTTCGCCGTGTTCTCCGACGGCTCGAAGAAGGCGGGGATTATGTTCCGCAGTTTCTGGGAAGAACTTCAGGACAGAAAGAAACACACGGCGTTCGACTCCTTCACGTCATTCGTCAGGTTTATCGTCGAAGAGGTTAAGGGGGCCGATGCTCTCGCCGACACGGGAGAGGTTTTGAGGGTCGAAGCCGAAGAGGTTGCGACGTCACGGGGTGCGAGAGTTCCCGAAGGGATTGCGTCGAGGGTGTTCCGCCGACACGCCGAAGAACTCAGGAAGGACGCCCACAAGTTCGAGCCTCCCGTCGCCGTCGGGCCGTTCCAGATGCGAGAGGTTGCCGACGGGTTTGTCCTGATAGGTTGCCACCGTATCAACCAAAAGGACCTGTTGAGGCTGGCGGAGGAACGGGGCTGGTAAGCAAAGCGAAGGGGGCCGAAAGGCTCCCTTCTTTTTTTTGCCTTAGATGTTGACGGCCCCCCTGATGTGTTACACGTTCGACCCGTGGACACTAACGACCACGGGGAAAAAACCGACGCTGTCTCCCCCAGCGTCACCGCCCGAAGCGGTTCTTCGGAACACGTGCCGTTCTCTGCCAATCCTGCCAGCCCCGCCGAAAAGCGGTTCCTGACGGCCCTCTCTCGCACCCGTGCGAGAAAGAACGGAATCCTCCACTCCTATAACAAGATTATGGAAAACCTAGAGGAGGCCCGAAAGTTCGCCGAGCAAGCGAGTGGGCACAACGTCAGCGAATCGGACCGCAAGGTTCTGTTCACCCTTGCGACGAAGGCCCTGAAAGGTTTCCGACTTAAGACGCCGAAGTAATCCAGCCGAAAGGTTCCACAACGGGCCCCCGCAAGGGGGCTCTTTTTGTTTATTGCGTTCGACGTCGTCGTGTTCCACATTGTGAGCGTGGAACCTATCAACCACGGGGAAAAAAACGACGCTGTCTCCCCCAGCGTCAACCAGCCGACGGTCTTGTCGGCGAGTTTCAAAACCTCCCTCTTCGTCGCTGGGATTTTGAACGGGGCCCTAGAAACTGGACTCAACCCGAATTGGTTCCAGTTGAAGCACAAGCGAAGTCACGACGGCTTTCTAGACGCCGCTTTTTCGGAAGGCGGACTCGAGACGCCCAGCGGGAAGCCCGCACGGGAAGACTGGAGCCTGACGGTGCGGATGAACGCAAACGACGAAGACGACGACGCAGATTCACCGTACAAGCGAATCACCGCCAAGTCAGCCGTGACCGCTTGGAAGCGATATGCGTACGGGAAGCGAGAAATGACGGCACACGCCCGTGCCCGATTCGTCAAACTCTTGTGCGTCGTCGAACTGCACGCCCGTGGACTGCACGACGAAGCCGACGAAATCCTGAGTACGTTCGACTTCGACGGTGTTGATTACGATTGCTTCCTTCAGGTTGCGACGTGCGGAGACGTCATCTACGGATGACGCAACGGGGCCCCAGCGATGGGGCCCTTTTTTGTTTCTTGTGTTTGTCCTGTAGGCCGTGCAGGATGTGAGCGTGGAACCTATCAACCACGGGGCAAACAACGGTGAGCGTCTCCCCCGCTCCCAATCCGCCGAAGATATCTTCGGCACTAACTTCGTCGGCTTGTGCGAGTTCCCGAAAGACGAACTCCACCAGCGAGACACGATTCTTCTCCAGATTCGAAATATCGGCTGGTACGTGGAGGACGAAGACGGCGTTCGAATCGAGCCCGACGGGACGCACGTGTTTATGATTCTCGAAGACACGTTCGAAGAGTTCGCCGACCCGACCGACATCAGCCCCGCCGACACTAAAAACATTGCCGACCGAATCGAGCGGTTCTTGTCGGACAAGTTCGGCAGGGAACTCGCAACGCTCCAGTTCCGAGTCGTGCAACGGAAGAAGAAGAAAGGGACGCCCGACGACGTCAGGCTGAACTAACAACTGGCCCCCGCAAGGGGGCCTTTTTTGTTTCCCGTTTTTGTCGCTTGCACGTCCGGCCTTTTGTCGCCTAGTGTTCTCCCGTGGAACCTAACAACCACGGGGAAATCCAGAAGAGCGTCTCCCCCGCTCTCAACCAGCCGACGGTCTTGTCGGCAACCGAAACCCTCCGCCGTTACATCCTCGGCGAGTACAAGGGCAAACTCCCTAGCGTCAACTGGAACACGGACGGCAACATCTTCGCCGTCGTCGGCACGCTGGCAAGGGCGTGGAGGCACACGGACCGCAACGTTGCGGACCGCATCCGCATCCTGAACCAGTTCGCACTCGCTGGTGAACTTCCCGCTAGCGTGCCGAACGCTCGAACGCTCAGCGAAGGGCTCAGGAAGGAAATGGAGGGTTACGACGAACTGCTGTCCTTCTGCATCGGCCTGAGCGTCGCCGACTACGTGGACGACGACGAAGAGGAGTTCGACGAAGACAGCGACGAATAACCAACAGGGGCCCCGCAAGGGGCCCTTTTCTTTTGCGTTGCATCAGGACGCCCGACGTCTCACATTCGAGCCGTGGAAACCAACAACCACGGGGACAACAATCCCGAGCGTCTCCCCCGCTCGAACTCCGCCGAAGAGATTCTCGGTAACCTCAAAAACATCGCCGACAGCGTCGTGTTCCAGAAGACCGTCGTCGCCGACTTCGTCATTCGACTGCACGACGAAATCGAAACGACGCCCGTCGCAAGCCGTCATCTCCCGTTCCTCAGGGACCAGCGGGAACTACTCCGTAAGGCACATCGGGAACTCGACGCCCTGCACGACGAACTCCTGCACGCTTGCCGTGAAGTGGAACGCAATGCGAAGACCAGCGACGAAGAACTGCAACGCTGGTACGCAAATGCGAACGTCACCGCTTGCAACGCTGGTGGGCATAACAAGGGCGACAGGAACCGCCGACTCGCCGACTCCTATCTCGCCGAACTTCGGGCCCGTGGACTGGAGCCCGACGGCAGGAAGGGAAGGTTCAACGGAGACGGCACGTGCTAACCCTCAGGGGCCCCGCAAGGGGCCCCTTTCGTTTGGCCCAGTCCTCACCCTGCCCGACGGCCTGAGACGTCCGGAGAGTTCCACCTGACTGCCTCCCGCCCGTCCCCTGGAACGCGCTTACTGCTCACCCGCCAGCCGTGGAGCCCTACCCCTTCCCAGCCCTCCCAGCCTCCTCAGGCCCGACGCTCTCAGGACGCTCCCAGAAGCCCGTCGGGAACCCGTCCTTACCCCTACAGCCTTCACCGCCTAAAAGCCCCGCCACGGCCCAGCCTGAGGCCCTGCCGACGACGTCGGCCCGACGCCCTGCCCCCGCCCCCCGCCCACCCCCTCCCCCCCCCCCCCCCCC
>JACCEE010025581.1_pt1 | contig 38253 bp, 32 predicted proteins | sample 7449931 | NCBI WGS metagenome assembly JACCEE01 (sample SAMN15323457, study PRJNA562643) | freshwater metagenome | isolation source: river surface water | place: USA:Blue River Watershed | collected 2017-08-19 | reverse complement strand
AACTCCACTTTCCCCTAGCCAAATATGCGCCAGTTCATGTGCAAAAGTAAACATCCAAGCTGCCTCACTGTCTTTGCCATTGATAAAAATAACGGGAGCATAATTATTGGCAATCGCAAAACCTCTAAATTCACTAACAGACAGGCTACGATGAGTATTACTTTTTACAATACCATTTCTAAAAACTAAAATACCAATAGTCTCAGCTTTTTCACTGAGTAAATTGAAAAAATCCTCAAATTTAGCACATTGTTTTTGTTCTTGAATAGTTAAGGCAAGTGTTTCTCGAATATCTGTTGCTATCATTTCAACCGGAATGGATAAGTCAAATTTGAACTTTCCAACAAAAGCAAGTTTGTCCGCACCTTGTTCTTTTAGATAATCCACATACCACTGTTGTTTGCGTAGCACATCATCTAAAGTGTCGAAAAAATCAGCACTTAATGGAGCGGGATTTGGCAAGCATCGAAGGTCAGGAATATTACTGCGAGCGGTTTGTGGTGGGGTATCCAGAAAAAAGTAACCAAAGGGGATATGGGTTTTTTTCGCCAGCGTTTCAATTTGTTTGATGCTGAACTGACCGGATAACAATGCATCACGTTTAGAAGGACAATCCAAAAAGTCTACAAGTGCATCCACACTGAGGCGGCATTGACTGGCTGCCCACTGTAATATACTTGGAGAAATTTGTAAGGTTTCCATTGTGTGTTATGTTATTTTTTTGAACTTAAGAAATTGGGATACAGGAATTCTGATTGCTGTATCTTCCCCTGTCAACCATAAAAAAACCCATGCTAACGAATTAGCACAGGTTTTTACTTTTCAATTCACGCCCAGAAAGAGAATGAAAACTAACCATTAATTAAATAATGCACAAAGATACTCGCTGCATAACCTGCGGCAATCGCGGGAGTCCATTTTAAATGGCTAAAGAAAGTATATTTGTGGTCAGAACGTCCCATTAACGCAACGCCCGCCGCAGAACCGACTGCCAACATTGAACCACCGACACCGGCTGTCAACGTCACCAACAACCATTGATATAAGTCCATGTTTAATTTCATGTTTAATACCGCAAACATCACGGGAATATTATCAACAATCGCAGATAACAGACCGACCAAAATATTGGCAGTGGTGTGACCTAAACCTGCATACATCGTGCCGGACAATAATTCCAAATAGCCGATATAACCTAAACCGCCGACCGCAAACACTACGCCGAAGAAGAACAATAAAGTATCCCATTCTGCATTATGAACTTGTTTGAAAATGTCGAATTTTTCTTCGCCTTCAACGTGATAAACGGTTTTCAAGGCATAAGAATACGCCATCAAAATACCTAAGCCGGTCATCATGCCCATGAAGGGAGGTAAATGCAGGAATTGTTTATAGCTCACCGCTAAACATATCGTGACGAAAAATAATGCGCAAACTTCCCACGCGCCTTTTTTCATTTGCACAGCTTCTTCATTCGTCGCTTCTGGGTGTACATCAGGCACAGCAAAATACATGAAAGCGGCTGGCACTGCATAGTTGACCAGTGAAGGAATGAATAATTTGAAGAAGTCAAAAAACTCGGCATAACCGGCTTGCCACACCATTAAGGTGGTGATGTCACCAAATGGACAGAACGCACCGCCCGCATTGGCGGCAATCACCAAATTCACAAAACCAATGGAAATAAATTTTTCGTTATCTTTACCCACTGCCAACACCACCGCACCGACTAATAATGCAGCGGTTAAGTTGTCTGCCACGGCTGACAAGAAGAAAGTAATCACACCGGTAATGACAAACAATTGTCTGTAACCAAACTGTTTACGCACCAACCATGAGCGTAACGCTTCAAACACATTCAACGTTGACATGCTATTTATATAGGTCATTGCTACTAATAAAAACAGCATTAACGCGCCATATTCTTTTAAATTGTATTCAAACGCTTCGTGTAAATCTTCGGTGGAAATTCCCGCTTGAGCGGCCAATACCGCAACATGCGCCCAAATAATACCGGCCACTAAAATCACCGGTTTGGATTTACGCATATGGGTAAACTCTTCGGTCATCACAAAACCGTAAGCCACCAAGAACAGTAATACGCAGTAAATCCCGCGTTCTGTATCGGTTAAACCTAAATTACCAAATTTATCTTCGCCGGCAATAGCCAAATCTGGCAGTAATAGCATCGACAATAACGATGCAAACACTAAAATAACACGCAACAAAACAACCTCCCTACTTTAATTTAAGTAGCTAAAAAGCAAATAAAAAAATTTAACCCGCAATACTATCATTATACAATAAGCTCTGTCATTTAATGGCTTACGGACTGACGATGTCTTATCCTGTCATATCTCGTTTCATTTACTCATTACTTTCTTATGTATCAATACAACAGCGACGACCAAAAACTTATTGAAGAACGGGTGACGCAATTTCGCGGTCAAACCGAACGCTTTTTAACCGGCGAACTGCACGAAGACCAATTTCGCGCCTTGCGCTTGATGAATGGTCTGTATGTTCAAACCTACGCACCGATGCTGCGGGTAGCCATTCCTTACGGACTTTTATCGGCACAGCAAATGCACAAATTAGCTGATATTGCGACCGGCTATGACAAAGGCTATGCGCATTTTAGTACCCGGCAAAACATTCAATACAACTGGCCAGAATTGGCAAAAGTGCCGGATATTCTTGCAGAATTAGCCACTGTACAAATGCACGCCATCCAAACCAGCGGTAATTGTTTGCGCAACACGACCACTGATCATTTAGCCGGCGTGTGTCAAGATGAAATTGAAGACCCGCGTCCCTATTGCGAAATCATCCGTCAATGGACAACTTTTCATCCTGAATTTGCTTATTTACCGCGTAAATTTAAAATCGCGGTCAGCGGCGCAGCGCACGATAGAGCCGCCACCCAATTTCACGATATCGGCATTCATTTGGTGAAAAACGACAGCGGTGAAATTGGCTTTCGGATTTTGGTCGGCGGCGGCTTAGGACGTACGCCGATTATCGGCGAGGAAATTCGTCCATTTTTAGAAAAACGGCATCTGCTCTCGTATTTAGAAGCGATTTTGCGCATTTATAATTTATACGGTCGCCGCGACAATAAATACAAAGCACGGATTAAAATTCTGGTTAAAGAAACCGGTCTGGCGCATTTTCGTGACCAAGTAGAAACGGAATGGCAGGCGATTAAAGACGGTATGGAACTGAGTGCAGCGCGAATTGCGGCAATTAAAGCGCATTTTCCCATGCCTGCTTACATAGAAAATGCTGCAGCCGACAACTATTTTACCCAGCATTTACAACAAGATAGTGCGTTTGCGAAATGGGTGAAATTTAATACCCAAGACCATAAAGTGGCTGGGTATCGCGCGGTGTTTATTTCTTTAAAAGCTCCCGATTCACCGCCGGGCGATATAACAGCGGAAAATCTTCATGCCGTGGCCGAGTTGGCTACCGCGTATAGCTTTGGCGAAATCCGTAGTACCCATCGGCAAAATTTAGTCTTAGCCGATGTACAACAAGCCGACTTATATCCATTGTGGCAAAAACTCAGCGCGTTAGGATTAGCAACGCCGAATATCGGCACAGTCACGGATATTATTTGTTGCCCAGGATTGGATTTTTGTGCGTTGGCAAATGCCGGTTCGATTGGTATCACCCGCGAAATTAATCAAGCCCTAGACGATATGGATTATGTGCATGATTTAGGCGATATTAAAGTCAATATTTCCGGCTGTATGAACGGCTGTGCGCATCAAAGCGTTGGACATATCGGCATTTTAGGCGTGGATAAAAAAGGCGTGGAATGGTATCAAATTACCTTAGGCGGCAGTTCAGAAAATGAAGCCGCAATCGGTGAGCGTTTAGGACCTGCGGTGGCAAAACATGACATTACGCAAGCGGTTATGACCATTTTAAACGTCTATGTACAACAGCGTTTGGAAGATGAATCTTTTTTAGACACGGTGAAACGGGTTGGAATGACCCCATTTAAGGAACAAGTGTATGCAAATCATTAAAAATCGACAAATTGTTGCGGATAATTACTGCTATATTGCGGATGACGAAAGCGTGACGGGCGAGAATATCACTGTATCATTGGCGCGCTGGCGGCAAGAAAAAGAACTTTTAAAACAACAGGTTGTGAATCTTGGTGTGCGTTTGAATGCAGTAGATGAGATTGACGCACTAGGACACGCGTTAAACGATTTGCCACTGATTGAATTAAACTTTGGGTTTTTTGGTGACGGGCGATTGTTTTCACGCGCCAAGCTGTTAAGACGTGCCGGTTATCAAGGCGAATTACGCGCAGTCGGTCAGTTTATGCTCGATCAAGTCTGTTATTTATCAAAAGTCGGCGTGAATGCGTTTTGTCTGGACAACCCACAGCAACTCAACACCGCATTGGCTACATTGGATGATTTTTCAGTCAGCTATCAAACCTAAGCGGACTCAGAATCGGTGATGGGTTTAAACCGTCACCGATTTAATCTGCTCGCGCGTAGGAATTTATGCTGGGGTGGTAAACACCACCCCTAAACCACCTAAGCCACAATACCCAGATGGATTTTTAGCTAAATATTGTTGGTGATAATCTTCGGCGTAATAAAATTCGCTTACCGGCATAATTTCTGTGGTAATGTCAGCAAACCCTGCCGCAGTTAAGGATTGTTGATAGTGCTTTTTCGCTAACACCGCCGCCACAAATTGTGCTTCGGTACGGGTGTAAATCCCTGAACGGTATTGTGTTCCCACATCATTACCTTGGCGCATACCTTGCGTGGGGTTGTGAGCTTGCCAGAAGACCTGCAATAATTCGACATAGCTTATGCCAGCCGGATCAAAAATTACGTTAACCACTTCATTATGTCCAGTTAAACCGCTACAGACTTCTTCATAAGTTGGATTCGGGGTAATGCCACCGCTATAACCAACAGCAGTGCTGAACACACCGCGAATTTGCCAAAACTTGCGTTCTGCTCCCCAAAAACACCCCATCCCAAACATCGCCTGCTGTAAATGCGCTGGAAACGGCGGCGCAATAGGATGACCGTTTACAAAATGGCGATTAAAAATCGGCATAGGCGTTGTTCTGCCGGCTAAAGCTTTGTCGGGGGCGGGTAAAACTGCCTGTTTAGCAAAAATTCGCATGTTGCTTAGTCCTCTAACATATTGATTTTTTAGAAAATAATCCCAACAATAACCATGCAGCTAACAATGCAACGCCACCGAAAGGGGTTATCATGCCTAACGATTGTATGTTGAATAACACCAGTAAGTATAAACTGCCGGAAAATAAGCCGATGCCTATTAACATTAACCAGCCTGCCCAACGCAAATATTTATCTTGGGGATAATGTTGAACGAATGCGGCAATTAGCCCTAAACCTAAGCTATGCCACATTTGATAAGTGACGGCGGTTTTATAAGTGTCAAGCAGCGCGGGGGTTAATAGGTGTTTTAACCCATGCGCCCCAAACGCGCCCAGCGCAACACCGGTGAACGCACACATCGCTGCCAGTAATAAAAAAGGATTACGCATTATTTTTCCAACAAACGCGGCATAAGCTGCACTAAGTTACACGGACGTGTACGATAGTCGAGTTGGTCTTTAATCAGTAAATCCCACGCGGTACGACAAGCACTGGATGAGCCGGGCAAACAAAACAGATAAGTGCCATTGGCAACTCCAGAAACGGCTCGCGATTGAATGGTAGAGGTTTTAATATCGTGGTAAGACAACATTCTAAACACTTCGCCAAATCCATCTAACATCTTGTCTAATAATGGAATAATAGCTTCCGGTGTCCCGTCGCGTCCGGTCACACCGGTGCCGCCGGTGCTGATAATGACATGAATTTGTGGTTCTGCAATCCACGCGGATACAATTTTGCGAATTTGATAAATATTATCTACCACCATTTTTTTTTCGATAACATGATGATTTGCTTGGTTAATTCGTTCAACTAACGTTTTTCCAGACATATCATCCGCTTCGCTACGGGTATCAGAAACGGTGAGTACCGCGATATTGAGTGGAATAAAAGGAATGTCAGACATACTGGTTTACCTGTAACTTAAGCATTAAACACCACAGCAGGCTAGGGAAATTCTTTATAAACGTGGGAGGTTGTTAGCGGTTAAATTTAAGCGCATTAACACACAAACCAACACAATGGCAGGAAACCCTAACACGGCTGTGTAAATAAAAAACAACGGATAGCCGACCTGATCAACAATCATACCGGAAAATCCACCGAGTAGATTAGCGGGCAAGGTCATTAACGAGCTAAACAGCGCGTATTGGGTTGCGGTATAAGCGGTATTGGTTAAACTGGACAGGTACGCGATAAATACCGCGCTGGCAATCCCACCACCTAAATTATCAGCACTGATTACAGCGGCTAAAAACAATAAGTTCGGTTTCGATAACGCCAGGGCGGCAAATAATATATTCGTCATCGATACTAATACCGCACCGAGCAGTAACGGCCGCACAATATTATAACGGGCGACTAAAACCCCGCCCAGTGACGCGCCGAATAAGGTCATAAAAAAACCAAAAATTTTACTTACATCAGCAATTTGCTGTTTACTAAAGCCAAGTTCTAAATAAAATGGATTCGCCATCACCCCTAAAGTCATGTCGCTCATTTTATATAAACCGATGAGGGCTAAAATCAACAGCCCTGAACTGCCGTTGCGGGTAAAAAATTCGACAAATGGACTGACCACTGCTTCTAAAAACCACGCCGCCAGTCTTGCGCTCCAACGGTTGTGAGTTTGAATTCCGAATGCTGATTCAAGCGATTTTTCTACTGCATGAGCAGTTTTATCCTGTGTCAGTTGCGGCTCGCGTATTAATAAGGTGGTGAGAAGCCCTAAGCACATAATCGCCGCCATCAGCCTATAGGTAACTTGCCAACTGCTAAATTCGGCAATATAAAAAGCACCCGCACCTGCAACCAATAATGCAAGGCGATAGCCTAATACATAAGTTGCTGCCATCGCGCCCTGATATTCAACGGTAGCCGCTTCAATACGATACGCATCAATCACAATATCTTGACTAGCTGAACAAAACGCAACTACCACCGCACACAATGCCAGTTGCGTTAATTGTGTATGAATATCCGCAGATGCCATACCTAATAACCCGACAGCAACACCAATTTGCGCCACCAGCATCCAACTGCGCCGGCGCCCTAAAGCGTGAGTTAATAACGGTAATGGCAAATGGTCAATAACAGGGGCTAAAAAAACTTTAATGGAATACGTTACCCCCACCCAACTAAAAAAACCAATCACAGAGCGGGTAACACCGGCATCACTGAGCCATGCCGACAGAGTAGAAAAGACTAATAGATAAGGCAATCCGGCAGAAAAGCCTAAAAAAATCATCCCCACCACACACGGTTGAGTGTAAACAGAACAAGCCGATTGCCACGATTTTTGCATTCTTTAACAGGCGCTTAGATAAAAAACAGGCGTACAGTATAACGCAAAAATTCTACCCACTGGCGTTAAGATACGGTCCAAAAAAACGAAGTATGATAATAAGGCTGTGTTTGCCCATTCAGCAGCAATTGTGCAGGTCGCCAGATTTCCAGCGGCGTTTCCGTTACGGTTTTGCCTTTACCCTTATTGTATTTCACACTATCGACTAAATTGTAATACACCAATTCAGAGATACCGATATGCTCCGGCGGATTTAACAATTGTGCAATCGCTTGTGCAGTCACAATAGCCTGCCCACTCCACACCAAATCCCCATAAGCAATCTGCCCATCGCCTAATTTCGCACACAACAACTTACCATCGTCCACGCCCATCGCAAAATTTAACGCCTGATAACCATCCAACATTTTTTTCAGCCTAGACGCATCGTTACTGAGCATAAACTTAATCTTCATCGCCGCCTTCACCGCACTATTTAGCGACTCCTGCGTTGTCCCCTGAAAAAACGCATATATCCCGTCATCATCTGCCAAACGTGCCACACCGCCTAAACTTGCCGCCAATTGCGCAATTAAATAAAAATACCCCATGCGGATTTTTGCCAGCACCACTTCATTATGCCGCGCAAGCAATTGCGGCATATCGCGTAACTGTACATACACCACCGTTGCCTCAAAACTCAATGCCCGACTGCCAAACTGTAAGCGCGGGTCATTTAAATCCGGCACGTCATCAATCTCTTCAATTTCATAAATGCCTTCTAAAATGGCTTTTATCTGCGTTTCAAGCTCAATTTTCATGCCACTGTCTCCGCGTCATTCATCTAAAAATGGCGCGAACAAGCTTTCAAACTGTTCAGGAATTAATTGCTTCACTTCAGCATCCATCATAATCAACGAGGCAAAACAATCTAATATAATCAAGGCATTAACGCTCACATCTTTATCGGTTGCTTTGTCCAGACGATCTTTAATCGCGTGATTGACGCGCTGAATATTTTTATACATTTCCACAAAATGGATTAAATCCCAATCGGCGGTTTGCCCTTGTTTATAGCGTAAATATTGAATCACCAAATACATCGACATCGCACGGTACGAAGTTTCTTCATACGACGAAAACGGCAAATGAAAACGTGCCATCGGGCGCAGTTTATCTAAAATCGGACAGCCGCTAGTGACCATATAAATCCCTAAAATCGAACTTAACGCATCTTGCGCAGTACATTGAACCAGATAAGTGCGCACGTCCGTTTCTACCCGTACGTCCACTTCTTGATAAGAAGCGACATCGGAAAAAATATGCATTAACTCTGAAATATTCACCGCAATCGGACAATACGGCGTTTGTTGTTCTAATAATGGGCAATTTGGGCATTGGCAACAACTTAAGCGTGTCCATTCGGGCGGGTGTTCGGGAATAGGATGGATTAAGGCTAAACTGTTTGCGTCTAATAAGATGGGAACTTCCACAATAATGTCCGTTCCCAGCATAAACTTGTAATGGAATTTAAGGGTTTCGAGCGTGTCGCTGCTGTCCATTGGATAATCTCCTCAAAGTAAAAAATGTGGCTAAGTCCACTGTTTTACATCATAAGAGGAGCTTAGATGTTTGTACAGAGCGCAGCGACAAAAATCTTAAATCGACATAACGTTGCTCATTCAACCCATCAAACCTACACAACTTAAGAAATCGATTGTAAATATTTCGCACTTTCTGCATGATTCGGAATCCGAATCAACACTTGCTGATAGGCCTGTTTAGCTTTATCTTTATGCCCCAGCCAGGCGTGAGCGCGAGCTAAATACACCAAAACAGTCGCATCGCTTGGATAACGCCGATTTAATTCGCCCGCATGATGCGCTAACACATCCCACTTTTGCAGCCCTTCTTCGGTAATCATTAAGCGGATATGGCTGGTATAATCCCACGGCGATACCGCCAGCACTTGTTTTAAATGCTGCGCCGCATCCTGCCAACGCGATTGCGCCAGCAAAGGCAAAGAAATCCCCAACCGCGCATCAACGGATTGTGCATTAAGCTGTAAAGCCTTGCTATATGCTGTCACCGCAACATCATGGCGACCTTGTAAATAATTTAGCCAGCCGTACCGTAAATAAGCAAACTCTTTGCTGTCCCCACTTTGTAAAAAAGGTTCTAACAACGCCGCAGCAGTAGCATATTCGCCTTTGGCTTCTAATTGTTGTGATTGCTCCCAAGCACCGGCATTTGCTGAAGCGTTCACGCTAGCGGCGGCTAAACACAATGCAAACAATAATTTTGTTTTTTGACTAATAACACACATGTTAAAACTCCTCATTACCACGATTTAGTTAAATTTAAATACACATAACGATTATCGTAATTATCATTAAGTGTTTGATTTTTATAGCTATCATAACCAACCACTAATAAAGCGGTTAAATCTACCGCAAACATCCATTTTGCCCCCAACGACACCGAACCTTTCTGCACATCGGCTAAGTTATACACCGCTGCGGCATCATGATCGACAGCAAAAATACGTTCCCCAAACAAACCATCAACAAAAACGCTATGCAAAAAATAATCATTGGGCATGAAATAATGCGTGGCTTTAATATTGCCGGCAAACGTTTCCCCTTTGCCTTGCGCACGGGTTTTATTGGTAGGGTCAACAATATATGAACGCAATTGCAGCCAGTCATAGCCATCGTTAAAGCCTAAACCGACCGTTGCTGTCCATTGATTGACGGCTAATTTTTGTCCGGTGATTAAATCATTACCGTAAAAAGACCGCGCATAGCCAACATCCAAATACAAATCTTTAGCATGATTTAAAAACGCCAGTTGCGGCGCGAAAACAATGACATTGTCACTGCTATTAGTGGCATCATCATTGGTCAAATAATGCCCATCAAGGCGCAACGTTAAACGCCCGGGCAAACCGTCCGGGGTAAAATGAAATTTTTGGCTGGCGAACATGCCGTGTTGCGAAATATCTTTTAAGCCGTCTTTAAAATCAATGTAGGAATAGTGATAGCCTACGGTTAAGCCGGCTTTGTCTAAATAATCCACACTGGCAAAAAAACCCGTGCCATAATTGGAATTACGTTGTTGCGAATTGCCATAATCGCCATAAAATGCTTGCGGGGTCACACTGTAAGTCCAGTCATTTGCCAGTGTCACAGGTGCTGTGATTAAACAACCGCACAGTCCGATTAAGTGAATCAATGTTTTCATTTTCAGTCGCTTCCTAAATCATTAGAATTTTTGATACCCGGTACGCCAATATCATCTGCTCGCCCGTAATCTTGCAAGCGCGCTTCAAACACATCAGCGTGTAGTTGAAGCTGCATACTGACGCAGCCTAAGTTGGGCAAAATAACAGCTTGTGCTTGAAAAGTCTGCTTTTTATGCCAATAACAACGATAATGTAGCAAAGACTGTTGTAACCATCCTTCCCTGTCAATATGCCATTGGCGTTGATAATCACACTGTAAACGATGTCCAAATGGCAGTACTTGATATAACCATTTTTGCAAGCGCGGCAACGGCAATAAACCAGCGGCGGGTTGGTCTTGCCAATGCAAACGCCCGTTCACTAACGGTGTAAGACCTAAATTCAGCAGCCATACATCCAAACACGCATCGGCAACCGCATTGCGGTCATAAAACGCTAACACTTTATCGGTTTCCACAAACGCTACGCTCGCGCCGGAATCAGACTGTAAACGAAATTCGCCGCTTAAAGTTAAAATCACCGTGAAACAATGCTTTTGCCAAGCGCGGTTATTTTTTCTAAACTGATAACAAAATTGCTTTCCAACCGGTAAATGCAAGGCCGGCGCAAGCTTACTGTCCGCCAGTTGCGCACTGACTAAATCATTTTTTAGCGGCAACACGCTTAAATAAAACTGGCGTTGTTGTTCACGTTGAATCACGACATTACTTAACACGAAATCCATTGTCGCACTGCCTAGATAGGGCGTTTGCTGTACATGCAAATGAATATGCGGCTGTGGTGAACGGCCGGTATTACCGCATTGGGCGATTTTTTGCCCCGCATACACCCAATCGCCAACTGCGACCTGTACGCTGTGCTGCTGCAAATGCGCAACCAACACATAATGCTGATAATCCACGCAAATCAGCACATAATTGCCCCAGTTATTGTGCCTATCCACTTCACCGATGGCGTGGTCGGGTAAATAGTTTACGCAACTGCTCACCTGTCCATAGACCGGCGACAACACGGGTAGCCCAAAGCTATAATAATCTTCTAAAAATTCACCGGTAGTTTGATAACTTTTGCCCTGTTCATCGGTCATAATAAAGTCCAGCGCGTGTTGCCAAGGGGCTTGATGGGTGTGTTCACCATTCATGCCTTGATAAACCCGCCATTCGCCCATAAACGGGGCGTTTAAGGTCAATGCACTGTTACCAAACCCGCGTACTTTTGCCAGCCGCGCCCGTTCCATTGACACTTCCGGCAAGGCGGGATTTTCCAACAATAGCGTAGGGAACGTAGTAATGTAGCGTTTATTTAATCCTGCCAATAATGTAAACGTCGTGATTAAAAATGGCACCGCCATAATTGACACGCCATAAGGCAATAACACACTTTGCATCGCGGCGGTTAACAGTGCCGCGATTGCTGAACCGACCATCGCTAACACAAAACTTTGCCAGCTTGGAACGCTAAACACGCCACCTAATGCCAAGGCGGTTAAAATAAAGTTAAAACCGCTGTTGATGCTTAGCGTAGAATACCATCCCCCCGCCAGTAAGCCATATATACTATTGCCGACCACAAAACCACAAACACTGAGAAAGGTTAAATAACGCGAAGTGTAAATAATTCCGCACAGCAATAGCAAACCTGCCAGCGGTTTGGGGGTAAAAAAAGTCGCCCCCAAAGCGGTTAAAAAATAATCCACCGGTACGGATAAAAACAATTCGTAATCCGCAGGCGGCGGTAAAAAATAATCAAGTTCGCCATAGCTGTGGCTGGCAAAAGCCACCATAAACGCCACCAACACAAACGGAATACTTAATGCCGGCAAACGATCCATACGCCAGAACCAATCACAAAACAATACGCTGAAAAACACGGTCATAACGCTACTTAATAGCAATAATAACAATAACTTAACATCGCATTGATACTGCGAACCTAGCGATAATCCCACCAATAAACTGTTATAAAGATGCAAGCCGCTGGTCAAATGCCGTAGCTTTAAACTATGTTCTAACGCCATGGCGATAAGTACCGCAAGCAGTCCGCACGCGCCAATATTGGGAAACCAGAATGTCACCAACAAAAATAACCAGCCGACTCGTGGACTTTCGGTGAACAAAATAAACGCATAGCTGCTACCGATGCGGGTGATGATTTTTTCCAGGTCTGTGCGTGTGATGGTAAATTGGGTTGTGGTGTACATTTTAAATCCCCCCTATCCCCCTTTCATAAAGGGGGAACTTTTCTCAGGTGTATGCCGCTATTCACTAAACTTAAACTGTCCGTTCAAGTGCGCCGGTAAGTTTTCAAAGCCATTCATGTCTTCCAACTTTTCCGCTCTGCGCACCACCGACACCTGCCCATTTTCATGCACCATCACCACATTCGGGCGATACTCAATAAACTGCATCCATTGCGTATTGTTATACGCCCCTGCCGGACTGATCACTAAACTATCCCCCACCGCTAACGGCGGCATACTGATGCTTTGGCGCACAATATCAATATTCATGCACAGCGGTCCATACAGCACGGTTTCTTCGGCGATGCCTTGCAACGGACGGGTCGGTTTAACTTTGTGGTTGTACCAAAACGCAGTGAACAATAAATTCACCCCCGCATCCATCACATACGACGCACGCCCATCGGGTAAACGTTTTCCCGCCACCACCGAACTAATCAACACTTCCGCATCATCCACCACCCCACGGCCACTTTCCAAAATCAACGTTAAACGCGGTTTACCTTGGGCTTCACGTTGCGCGGTGATTTTCAATAATGCGGAACAAATCGCATCGGCATATTGGCTCATGGTGGGAACCACTTGTTCAGTCGGCAAATACAACCCCTGCACCGCATTTTGTGAGGCAAAACCACCGCCAATATCTAAACTATCAATCAAGGCATGACCTTGTCGCTCAATCAACTCCATGAATTCGCCCATTTTTTCCATTTGTACCTGATAGGCTCTGGGGTCGAGAATAAAAGTGCCGATATGGCTGTGCAGCCCGCGCAATTTCAAATGCGAGCTATTGCCAATCCGTGTCGCCGCATCCAACGCCGCACCGGATTCTAAGTTAAAACCAAACCGGCTCCACGCCTCGGTATAACCAGTTTCAAAATTTAAGCGTAGGGTCACGGCGGTCACTTTATCCAGTTCACGCGCAATCGTGTCCAGCAAATACAATTCATCCAAATTGTCGATATGAATCCGCGCCCCTTCTTTGACGCAGCGTTCTAAAATCGCGCGTTTTTTGTGAGGCCCATTGAACAAAATCCGTGACCCCGGAACCCCCAACGCGCGTGCTTTCTCGTATTCAAACGCGGACACCACTTCTGCCCACGAGCCTTCTTGATGCAAGGTTGCGCACACTGCATTTAGATAATTGGTTTTATACGACCACGCATGAATCACCGGCTGATAGCGCGATTCAAATGCCCGTCTTAATTGCCGTGCATTATCACGCAGGCGTTTTTCGGAAATCACGAACAGCGGCGAACCGTATTCGCGCAATAAATCGTCGACCGCCACGCCATCAATTTTTTCCACATAATCCCCCCCGATGGGACGGCCAAATTTATTCAACGTGCCGAGTTGATGCGGAGTGATGCTGGGTTTTTGCCAAGTTTTTAATAATTTTTTAGTCATTTTGGGTTCATCCTTTGGGAGTTTAAGCAGCGATAGCACGTTCGCCAGTCATGGTCATCGCTTCAAAATCGGCTAACGAAACAATGGTTTCTTGTGCATAGCGAATAAATAACGTGCCGGCAACTGGAGCAGTTAACTGGCTTAACGGTTGATTTTGCAAAATTTCTAGCAACGCCCACGGTAAATTACTCCCGCTGGCTTTGGCTAAATAAATCCATGCCGGAAAACGCGGATTGATTTCAATCAGATAATATTCACCGTGTTTATCGCGCATCATTTCCACTTCCAACGGCCCAGACCAATTTAACGCCGCCACTAATTGTTCCGCCGCCGTACGCAACCCCGCATCATCGACAGTCATCCCCGCCCACGCTTTACCTTTATCAGTCACCGCACGTTTACGCATCATCACCGCACCGAGCAATTGTCCTTTGCCATCACCGAGTCCGGTTAAATTTACCTCATCACCGGTAATTAATTTTTGTACCAAAATCGGCACGCCCCACACCGCGGCAATACTATGAAATAAACCAATCGCTTGTTCGGGGTTATACGCAATTCCGGCATCATAAAACTGACCCTTAACCACCAGTGGATATGACCAGCCTTTACTTTGGCATTCATAAAAAAAACTGCTGCTGGTGATGGTAATTTGCTCAGGAGTTTTTACCCCTGCTTGACGCGCAAACTGATGTAACCGGTCTTTGCTGCGTAACTGCAATTGCGCCTCAGTCGGCAACAACATCCTAATACCCAACTGTTCTAATGCTGTTTGTAAATGAATCATGCCTAAAATTTCCGCATCTAAACATGGAATCAAAATATCAATCTGTTCTTGGGCTTGAATATACTGTAGCCGTGCAAATAATTCCTGTTCGCCAGCCGAAGGATACGGCAATAAATACGCCGCATCAGTTAACTCTTTTTGAAACAAACCGGGGTCTAATACGTCATAACCTAAACCAATAATTCTGCCCTCAAAACCTGCCGCTTCGCGCAAACACCGCGCCACCGCGACCCCTGGGCCTGGATTATCCGCTCTGGCATTCATCCCGGTGACGGCAATAGTCAGCGGTTTATGATTCTTCGCTCTTGTTTTCATCACCGACTCCTTATTTTAAATAACGTCTTAATTGTTCACTAAATTCCAGAAAATCACGTTCTAACATATCAGCGGTCACATCAAAATCCTGTAGAATCTGATGCTTAATCAATGCGACATCCGACTGTTTTTGCATCAATTTTAATAACGCCAAACCACACGGATTAACGGAAAAACTTTGTCCTGTCATCGGATCAAACACAAAACCACTGTCATTTAACGCTAAGCGTTTTAAACTATCCCCGTACAGATTTAAAAAATTCATTAACGGCTGTTCGGCTGAATTATTGCGTGTCATGTTGCACCTTCTTAGTTATTACTGCGGTTATTTTTAACTTGCGATACAGTATAAAAATGGAATTTGCAGAAAATGGGGAAAAAATGTGGAGAAATTATGGAAAAACACTGTGTCGCTAAAAAATCCGCCGTTGATGAAGCTACATTATGTCTGCCAGGGTTAAGTTATACACAAAATTTCCTGCAAGAGTTTTTAAGCTTGTCAAGCAATAATTTTTCGCACCCAATCCGACATGAATTTTATAACCTATTGATAATAAATAACTTTTAAAGTTGGTTATTATCTGGTCAAAGTAACAAAACTGTAATAAAAACCGTAACTAAGCACAACCAAACAGCAGTTATCCACAAAGTTATCCACAACTTCTGTGGATAACCTAAATATTTCAATTCTGATAAGGACTTAAACAATTTTAAGCACGGCTGTTAGCCGCACCAACGCACACATTTTGAGCTAAAATTTTTAGTTTTTAACCGCAGAAAGTGTTGATTTTAAAAACCACCGGCGAGAATTTTTATGACTAAAAAACAATTTATCCAACACATTATCATTCGTGCTTTACCAGAAATCGGAAAACTTTCCGCGACTATTCAATACGCAGAACAACTTTGGGAATCAATGAGTTATTATGGCTATGGCGCAGACAAGACACCAGCACCGCGCGAAAATCAAGATTATTACAAAGCTTTATCAAGCACACAGCGGGTGGCGTTTGATAAATTTTGGAGTGCGTTCAGACACAAAGTTGACCGCAATGGCGCGGCAATGCGCTGGGGACAATTAGGTGAATTATCTGAGGCGGCGTATAACACAATTATTGAAGCGGCTAAAAAAGAAGCCGCCAAACCGCTTAGCAATGGACAGGTGAGAAAAATGGCACAGGGCTGGTTACATGAACGCCGCTATGAAGATTTTATCCAAGATTTGCCGAGTGCAAAAAAACAGCAGAATTTGACCTTGATTAATTTAGAGCATGAATTATTAAGTTTAAAAAAACTTTATAACTTAAGTCCAAACGAAGCGATTGGCTCACAAATTAAAGCGATTGCCGCGAAAATCAAGGCGTTATCAGGCGAAAAATAAACCTGTGTTTATTTAATAGGTTAAGGTTGTTTATAAATTGTGGCTGGATTTTTTAATACTGGCTCAACCGTTTGCCATTGCCCGTCAATCAAATGCCGATAAAAACAACTCAGCCGTCCGGTATGACAAGCAATACCACCTTGCTGTTCGACGTTTAATAAAATAACATCTTCATCGCAATCTAATTGAATAGTAAGCACTTTTTGCTGATGTCCAGACTCTTCGCCTTTGCGCCATAATTTATTGCGCGAGCGCGACCAATAAACCGCATAGCCTTCTTGAACCGTTAAAGCCAAGGCTTGGCGATTCATCCATGCAAACATTAAAATTTTGCCGCTGTGTGCATCCTGCGCAATCGCAGGTACTAAGCCATCAGCATTCCAACGTATTTCATCTAGCCAGTTCATTGTTAGCTCATTTAATAAATGTATCAAAATTTATCACCGATTTTAACAGGATTATGTCAAATTGTTCATTACAATACTGTGATTACATTTTATAGCCCGTATTAAATTCATTACAGCGATAATTTAGACGTATTACGCAGTTATAAGTGATACGCCCCCCATCTCAATCAGCTTTTTCGTATTGCGTTAAAGCAAAGAGTTGTGCTGAATAAATTGATACCTATTGGACGGAGTTGTTTATGCAACTGAAATTTATATTTGTATTAACGGGTTTATGCTGTTGTATTTTGACAAGCCGTGTTTTTGCAGAGAACTTGCCCATTAACATAAAGAAAGGTATGCCGTATTTAAAAGCCAGAAAAATCTTAATCAAAAAGGGATGGCAAACCGTAGCTATGCACACGACTGCGCATGGAACACCAATTTGTTCAATGGGATCATCGGAAGAATATGTACCGAAGATTGCTTGTAAGTATGAAGAAATTGAGGATTGTTCAGGAACTGGAATGGGGTTTTGTAGCATGTATTTTTTTGATGGCGAAAACAAATACTTACAGGTTATCACAGCGGGTGGCGAACCGCCGGCGGCTCAAATCCACTCTTGGATAAAAGAAAAAGAATTGCCTAAAAAGCCGTAAATCTATGTTTTAAAATACCACGCGCATATAAAAATCAACTTGGAAATCCTAGCCGTTATTGTATTTAATATCCTTTTAAATACAATAACTTATGCTATTTATCGCGCTTTAAACAGCTAATGCCAACTCCAGTTTTTCACAAAACAATTTAAGAATCTTAATCCGCGCATATTTTTTATCATTGGCTTCTACTAAAATCCACGGCGAATTTTGCGTACTAGTGCGCGTGACCATTTCATTCACCGCTAATTGATAATCATCCCATTTTTCCCGATTGCGATAATCTTCTTCAGTAATTTTATATTGCTTATACGGAATTTGTTCGCGCTCTTTAAAACGTTTTAGTTGTTCATCTTTATCAATATGCAACCAAAATTTCAGCACTAAAATACCGTGTACAGTTAATGCTTCTTCAAAGTTAACAATCTCTGAATAGCTGCGCTGCCATTCCTGTTCAGTAGCAAATCCTTCAACGCGCTCAACTAACACGCGCCCATACCAACTGCGGTCATAAATAGTTAAAAAACCGGCGCGGGGAATATGCCGCCAAAATCGCCATAAATAATGATGCTGCTTTTCTTCATCAGTGGGCGCGGCAATCGGAATCACTTGATACGCACGAGCGTCCACCGCATGGGTAAGACGGCGAATCGCTCCACCTTTCCCCGCCGCGTCCCAACCTTCAAACACTAAAATCGTTGAGCGTTTTTGTTCGTATGCTAATCGCGCTAATTTGTTTAACTTGCCTTGGTAAAACGCCAACTCTTGGGTATAAATTTTTTTGTCTAAATTTAAAGACAAATCAAGGGAGTCCAGCACATTTTGCTGCATAACCGGTAAATGATGACTGGGTTCTAAGACCGTTTTGGCCATTTTTTCAACCGCACGTTTAGCAATTTGTTTTTGAATGCGATTAAAAATATGTCTGCCGACCGTTAAGCTGCTATAGCGGATATCCGAACCGTCTACAATCAGCCACGGTGCATCGCCGGTACTGGTGTCGGTTAATACCCGTTCGGCAACCATTAAAAATTCATCGTACATTTTTAAATGTTTTTTATCGCGTTCGGTCACTTGCCAACTGTTTTCCGGCTCCTTTTCCAAAGCCTTTAAGCGTTTTTTCTGTTCGTCTTTTTTCAGGTGTAGCCAGCATTTAATAATCAACGCACCGTCGTCAATTAATAATTGTTCTAATTGGCGAATTTGCATAAGTTGAATTTGTAATTCGCTGTCATTAATGACGCCATAAACTCGCTGTGACAACGGGTCGCTATACCAAGAGCCAACATTGATGCCAATTAACCCTTTAGGCGGCAAAGTACGCCAAAACCGCCAAAATTTAGGGCGTTCTTTTTCTTCATCACTGGGGGTTGAAAAAGCAAAGGTGCGAATATAGCGCGGATCCATCCATTCGTTAAGTAAGTTGATCACATCGCCTTTACCGCCGCCATCTACGCCGGAAATTAAAATAATGACCGGAAAGTCACCGCTTTTAAGCTGCTGCTGCACGGTTAGTAATTGCGTGCGTAATTCCGGGACTTGCGCGTTATAGTCGGTTTTGCTAACCGTGTGACCTAATTCAGCAATTTCAAACACCTTTGTTCTCCTTATCAGTAAAAGTTCAGTGTATGACAATTTGAGGGTGGCGTATAGCTTACAACCGCTGTAGCGCGTGTTCTAAGCGTTGCCATTGTGCGTGGGTCTTGGGTAAGCCAAAACGTAAACTGCTCGGTTGGGTGAAAAGGCGCGTTAAAATGCCCTGCTGTGCCAGTTGTTGGTAGATTGTGGCGGCACGCGGCGTAATGATCCATTGAAATAAGGCGTGACTGCCGGTTGGGGAAAGTTGATAGTTTTGCAATAGTTGCCGTAAACGTTCACTGTGGTGCGGTAACGCCAGTCGCGTTTGTTGCTGCCACGCGGTGTCTAATAAAGCTGTTGTTGCCACATACCGACTGGGATGACTGATAGCCCATACGCCCAATTTTTCTTCCAATACGTTAAGTAGTTGATTTTCTGTAATAACAAAACCACCGCGCAAACCGGCTAAACCAAAAAACTTGCCCACTGAACGTAAAATAATCAGCCCTGTACGCGGCGGGATGGCGGTTAAACTGTTGGCGGGGGTCACATCAATGAACGCTTCATCCACAATCAACCAGCCGTTTTTGCGTTGCAAACGGGTATGCCATTGCAACAATTGCGCTGGTAAAAAGCATATACCGGTCGGATTATTCGGATTAATAATAATCAACACGTCAAGCTGATGCAGATGCGCTTCAATGGTTTGCGGCGTTAAGGTTAACAGCGTGTGTCCGGCCTTTTCCCAACCATCAGCGTGTTCGGCGTATGCCGGAGTTAATACACCAACCACAGAGCGGGAACGTAATTGTGGTAAAAGAGCAATCGCCGCCTGAGAACCTGCACAAGCGACTAACTGTTCACATTGATAATACTGCCGCGCGGCCGCAATTAAGCCGTCTTCCTGTTCAGGCAAGCGTAACCAACAGTGTGCAGGAATCGGCGGAATCGGATAACCGTTGGGGTTAATCCCCGTTGATAAATCTAACCAGTGTGGCAATGGAATAGAGAAGGTTTGTGCCGCGCGGTACAGTTGTCCGCCGTGTGTTAACACTATTTAAATTCCGGTCGGGTAAGAAAAATTTTGCCATAAACCTGCTAAATATTGCGTATTTAACAGGTTCGATGGGTTAAAAAATGTTGTCGTCTTAGTAATTAAATTTTAATTCCGCAAAAAACGTTCGTCCGGGAAATGGATGGAACAAAATATATTTTTCGTTATTAATATTGTCGATGCCTAAGCCTAAACTGACCTGTTTTGTAATGTCATAACGGGCGCGGGTATCCACCACAAAAAATTTGCCTAAGCCCACATAAGTGTTGTGATTGATGTCACTATTATCGACCTGCCCGTATTGGATACCGCTATAACGCAAACTCGCTGATAAACTTAACGGCTCTATCGGTCGATAAGTAGCGGTCGCACTGGCACGCCATTCGGGGACACGCGGCTGACGTTTACCCACAGACGCAGGAAACGCATCATTTCTGCGGATTCTGGAATCAACCCACGTGGCATTGGCAGAAAAATCCAAGCCTTCTATGCCGATATAGCGACCAATTTCGCGTTTTTCACCAGCAAATTCAATACCATAAGTATGCACACGGTCAATATTTTGTACAAAACTGGCTGTCCCGCCACCGGGTAATAAACTGGTTTGTGAATAAATTGCATCTTTTACCCGCTCTTGGAACAAGCTCAAGCGTAATTTGCCCTCTTCCAATAAATATTGCGCCGACAACTCAGAAGATAAGGCCTCTTCAGGACGCAAGCCCGGATTAGGGTTAGAAATGGTGTTGCTGACCGGATTGGTCACCGCTTGGAACAATTCTGTCACAGTTGGAAAACGGTAGGACTGTCCAATCGAGGCGGTCATTTGCCAGTGTTGGTCTGGATTCCATTTTAAAGAAGCTTTAGGCGAAAATTTTAAATCGCTGCGCTTGGCCTGATTAATCACGGTATATTTGGTGGCCGCGCCGGTTCCGGTTGAACCAATATTCAATCCATCATACGCATTCCAGTTTTCTAAGCGTCCACCCAAGGTAAAAGTCCATTGCGGATTGAACGCCACAATATCTTGTAGCCACACGGAATTGGTTTGTGTTTTACCGCTGGAACTGCTGAAAATTGAAGTGTTACCGCCGGATTGCCATTCGGTTGTGTTATACACAGGGTTGGAAAGTTCAAATAAATCATGGTGATAACCTAAAGAGACTTCATGATCGCCCCACGCGGTTTTGGGTCGCCAAATGCCTTTTGCATCCACCGTGTGCCAACCCGTGCCGGTTAATGAGGTGGTTCTGCCTGCCCCACCGGAAGGAGCCAAGCCGCCCATTTGCGCGGTAATCGGTGCGCGGGTAGTGTCTTTGCCATAATCCACCACACTGCCGGTTAAACTCCAATCAAACAAACCGCCGGTTTCAGATTTTAATACCATGCCATGCGACCAGTGCATTTGCTCGGTAACGTTGCCTGCCATAGCGGTGGAAGCAATATTATACGCCCTGCCACCGATGTTCACGTTGCCGCTATACACCGAATTTCCCGCCGCATCACGCAAAAAACTGTTTACTTTGCTATTGGCATCATTCAGCCACAACCCTAAGGTATAAGACGCTTTCAGAGTGGGGGTAATGTCGTAGGCTAACTTCCATTTAAAATTATCCTGAATCGTGTGATTGATCGCTGTTTCGCCCAATACTAAAATTTTCGCATTTTTGGTATCTAAATCCGGCACACCGCCACGCACTACCGGCAAGCCTCTGACATTGGTATTGGTTGATTGAGCCATGGTGGCATAGGCAATCGGCTGGCTGTGCGAATCTAAATGATTATAATCAAACCGCCACGAAAAATTCCCCATCCGGTCACCGACATTTGCACTGTATTGCTGTGCATCATAGGTTTGGCTATTGCCATAGGACTCATAACTTTGCCATGTCGATTGCACATTTGCCGAGGCTTCAAACTTATCCGGCATCCGCGTGGTAATATCAATCACCCCACCGATAGAATTACCCGAATACGCCGCAGAAAAAGGGCCATACATTACATCAATCCGGTCAATTTCTGACGGCGCAACCATATTCCAACGCGGCGAGCCGGTATTGCCATTGTTATTACCCAACAACGAGGACAGCAAAATGCCATCCGCGTAAATCAAACTCCGCGCACTGGAGGACGTGCCGGATGTGCGCATAGCAACGGGGGCATTGGTATCGCCAATATAGCGTTTACGCACCAATACGTTTGGCAAATATTTAATCACATCCTCTGTGTTCATGGCGTTGGTGGTGTCATTCATTTGTTCGCGCGTCACGCTTTCAGTGACTTGCGGTAATTTATCTTGTTCAGCACGCGAGCGGGATTTTTTCTTTTTTTGCTGCTGCGCGTTAACTTCCACAGACTCTAATTCAGTGGTGACATCGTCATTTTTAGTTTGTGCTGGAGATTTGCTAGGTGTTGCAGCCGTAGCAACGCCTGCGGTTAAACAACCAATGCTTAACAAAAGCATACTTTTTTTCATTGAAACTCTTCCGTTAATAATTATTATCCGTTATGGGCAAGCAACATATACGCCATTTTTAAGTTTTAACCATAACAAATTGAAATACAAGACTATTACCGGATTTTTCTGTGCTAAAACCGCCCTGCTTACCAAAATAAAAGATAAACTTGCGTTATTTGCCGCATAAAACTAAGGTATATAACATAGTTTAAATTTTAAAATACTGTAGGCTAAGTGTTTTACTACACATTAGTACGATAAAAATTTTATTTTCAGACAGTTTGAATGTGGTATCTTTCTTTTCATCCCCTTTAACCGAGTAGGCTTTAAACGCAACACCGACGCAAACGCGGGTAAACGTTTTTTCCTTTTAACTTAACGAGAACACTGTGCAAGCCCAAGACCCTGTAAATGAATTAAAAAATCAAGTTCAAGATTGTTTAAATGAAGCCTTAAAACAAGGCGCGACCGCCGCTGAAGCCAGTTTTGGCTATAGTCATGGTTTATCGGTTTCCGCCCGTTTGGGGGATGTGGAAAATATCGAATACGATTGTGACCAAGGCTTAGGGATTACGGTTTATATCGGAAAACGCAAAGGTTCAGCCAGCAGTACAGATTTATGCGCTAAATCTATTAAAGAAACCGTTGCTGCTGCGTGCAGTATTGCTAAATTTTCCAGCGAAGATGCTTATGCCGGTTTACCTGAGCCGCATTTATTAGCCACCACCAACGCCGATTTAGAACTGTATCATCCTTGGCAGTTAGACGCGCCTGCCGCCATTACTTTAGCGATTGAATGTGAACAGGCGGCGCGAAGTTTTCACCCTGAAATTACTAATTCGGACGGTGCCAGCGTAAATAGTCATCAAGGTATTCAAGTGCTGGGTAATACACTAGGATTTTTACAAGGTTATCAATCCACGCGCCATGCGTTAAGCTGTGCTGTGATTGGTCAACGTGCAGAAGAAATGCAACGTGATTATTGGTATAGCGTAGCAAGAGATGCCGCTGATTTAGAATCGCCGTTGCGTGTTGGGCAAAAAGCCGCGCAAAGAACCTTAAACCGTTTAGGCAGTCGCACCTTAAGTACCCGTGTTGCGCCAGTTTTATACACCCCAGAAATGGCCGCCGGTTTACTGGGTGCATTAATGTCAGCCATTAGCGGCGGCAGTTTATATCGCAAAACCTCTTTTTTACTCAATAGTTTAGAAACGCAAATTTTACCCGACTTTATTCGCATTCACGAACAGCCGCATTTAAAACGCGGTTTAGGCAGTTCCTATTTTGATAGCGAAGGGGTCGCCACACACACGCGGGATATTGTCAACGCGGGGGTATTAAAAAGTTATTTATTAAGCAGTTATTCAGCGCGTAAATTAGGTCTGCAATCAACTGGTAACGCTGGCGGCGTGCGCAATTTAACCTTAGCTTCAGGAAACGATGATTTTGCCGCCATGTTAAAGCGTTTAGACACCGGCTTAGTGGTTACAGAATTAATGGGTAACGGTATCAATCGCTTAACCGGCGATTATTCACGAGGAGCGGCGGGGTTCTGGGTCGAAAACGGACACATCCAATATCCGGTTGAAGAAATTACCATTGCCGGAAATTTAAAACAAATGTTTAAAAATATTGTTGCGGTCGGGAATGATGTCGATACACGCGGCAATACTCGCACAGGATCAATTTTAATTGCACAGATGTCGATTGCGGGAAAATAAACACCGCGTAATGAAAAGCACGGGGTGTTTATCGGTTAAATGTTATAGTTTTAGTTTTTTATTTAAGGGGATACAACATGAACAAATTAGCTTTATGGGTAACAAGTTTTACAATAATCCTGCTAATGAGCGGCTGTGACACTCAAAAAACGACCGATACTGCAACCAAACCTGCGGAAACTGCGCCCCACACATCACCGCTGGCGAATCAGCAACAAGCCTTAGAAAAAGCCCAATCTGCCGATCAAACCCAAGAAGGGACAATTGAATCGAATAAGCAGCAAATTGATGACGCAACCCGTTAATCAACATTCATAGCCAAAAAATGCGCCTTGCTGACGATTAAACTGTTAATAGTCAGCAATTGCCTAGCCCCCTCTTTTTTTCCTCAGAACGTTTTTTTTAAATACCATCACAACGCAATTTCCTGCGACAATTTGCCTCATTTTGTTAACTTGCAGATACCACTACTATAACGAAACTTTCTTTCTTTTTTCAATGTCAGTCAATGTCTAACCGTTCTTTTTTTCATTCCCTAAAAACCCGCCTCGTGTTAATCATGCTGCTCTTTCTATTATTGCCTATTGCAATGCTAGGGTTTTTAAGTTATGACTATTTATATAACCGCATTAAAGACACCAGTATTCATGCGGTAGGACAAATTGCCGACGCGCAACATCATCATTTGGCGGCGATGTTATCTAGCACACAACAGCATACCGCCGCGTTACTTATCCGCCTAGAAAACCAATGTTTATCCAAGGCAGCAACAAAAAAAAATAGCTGTATCCAAGCAGAACTACACGACTTTATTACTAATGAACAAGCTTTAGGCGTGATGCTGACACAGAAAAACAGTGCGCCGATTATTGAAGGTCAGTTTGTCAACAACGAAGTGGCATTTAAAGTAGGACAAATAGCGGCTTTTAGCCAGCCGGATAGTCACGGTGAACGTTTTTATTTCATTGAAACCAATGACAGTATCAATAACTATCGCTTGTTAGTGATGTATCCGCTTAAAGCTATCCAACAGCTAGTGGAAGTGGGGACTAATTTAATCGGTAAATCCGGTGATTTATTTATTTTAGATCAGCAAGGTTTTTTTATTACCAAACCGCGCTTATCCGCCGCACCGACCCTGGGCGCAAAAGAAGAGAATGAGTCCGTGCAGGATTGCCTTGCAGCAGGCAGTGCAGACCTACTGGGAACGGATCGGCGCACCGTAAAAATCATTCGCAGTTTTCGCTTTGTTCCTGAGATTGGTGGTGGCTGCATTATGGCGCACTTAGACCAAGCTGAAGCCTTTGCGGATTTATACGCATTGCAGTGGCGGATGTTGATAATTACGCTGGTGTTGATTGGAGGCGCGTTTATCATTGCGCTGCTGGTCGGGCGCAGAATTACTCAGCCCATAGACAGACTGCGCGAAGTCACTCATCAAATTATTGACGGCAATTATGCGGTGTCAGCGGTAGTGACCGGAGACACGGAAATTGTCGCGTTGGCAACCGCGTTTAATTTAATGGCAAAACGCTTGCAGGCGGCATTTGACGAAGTGCATCAGCAGCAAAATCACTTAGAAGATCAAGTAGCTTTGCGCACGGAAGAATTATTAAACGCCAAAGAACACGCAGAAGAATCATTACAGCTATTGCAGCAAACCCAAGAAGACTTAATTCAGGCGGAAAAAATGGCCGCTTTAGGCGGATTGGTCGCAGGCGTTGCCCATGAAATTAATACGCCGATTGGTATTACGCTAAGTTCAGCAACATTTTTGCAGGCGGAAACCGAAAAAGTTTTTGCCCTGTATCAAGAAGGTGAATTGGATGGTGAGGGTTTAGACAGCTATTTTGATACCGCCCAGCAATCTGCCAAATTAATGACCATTAACTGTCAACGTGCGGCGGCATTAATTCAAAGCTTTAAGCAAGTGGCGGTTGACCAAACCAGTGATAATCAACGGCAATTTAATCTCAAAGAGTATCTGGCTGAAATTATACTGAGTTTGCGCCCTGCGATTAAAAAATCTAACGTGGTAGTACATCTTAATTGCCCTGAAGAATGGGTTATTTGTAGTTATCCGGGCGCGTTATCGCAAATTGTGACCAATTTTGTCATAAATTCGTTAACCCACGCTTACGATGCCAACCAGACCAGACAAGGCATTATTATGATTAGCGTGAATAAACGCGCCAATCATAATATTGAGTTAATTTACAGCGATGATGGTAAAGGCATTAGCAAAGAAATCCAAAGCAAGGTGTTTGATCCTTTTTTTACCACACAACGTAGCAATGGCGGCAGTGGTTTAGGCTTACATCTGGTGTATAACATTGTCCATCAAACCCTAAAAGGCACTTTACAAATGAGCAGTACGGAGAATTTAGGCACTACGTTTACTATCGTTTTTCCTGAACTGCTGTAAAGCTTAAAGAATAATACCATTATTTTCAATGGTTTAGGCAATTCAATTCTTAACGCCCCCTTTTTTTACTTACGCCCTTATGACTGTTAAAAAACCACTGAATTTAAAATCAACGGCAAACGCCCTGCATAAATCCGCTGGCATACGCGGCAGCGTCCCTTGGCGTGTGTTAGTCGTGGATGATGAAGCGGATGTTCATGCGGTAACGCGGTTGATTTTAAGCAAAATTATTTTTAAAAATCGCCCCGTTGAATTACTCACCGCAAATTCCGCCGCCGAAGCCCAGCAACTCTTGCGCGTTGAAAAAAATATTGCCGTGATTTTGCTGGATGTGGTGATGGAAACCGATGATGCAGGGCTGCGCTTGGTGGAGATTATCCGCAATCAGCTTTGCGACCCCAATGTGCGGATTATTCTGCGCACCGGACAACCCGGACAAGCCCCAGAAGAGCGGGTTATCATTGATTACGACATTAACGATTACAAAGCCAAAAGTGAATTGACCTCACAAAAACTATTCACCACCGTGATTGCGGCGTTACGCGCTTATGAAACGATTATGTCGTTGCATAGAAATCGCCAAGGCTTAGAAAAAATCCTCCACAGCTCGGATTCGTTATTTAAAATTCAATCCATGCAGCAGTTTGCCTCAGGAATCTTAACCCAACTTAGCGCATTTTTAGGCTGTAAACCGCAAGGTATTATTTGCATTGAAGAAAATAAACATGAATTTTCGGATTTACATCCTTCGGAGATAAAAGTTATTGCGGTCACGGCAGAATTTGAGTGTTGTTTAAAATGTAATTTAGACGAGTCGTGCGGTCATACTGAAATTATGCCGTTGATTAAAAAAACCTTGGCGGAACGCAAAAGTCAGTTTGATGATAAATATACGGTGTTTTACTTAGATACCATTGATAATAAAGCCACTATTGCGTTAGTGTGCAGTGAAACAGCGATTGATGAATCTGACCGTTATCTGCTGGAAGTGTTTACTTCCAAAATATCCATCGCGCTGGCAAACGCCATTCACTATCAAAAAATGGTGTCATTTGAAAAAGCCTCCACCACCGACTTTTTAACCGGCTTGTGTAATCGGCGGCAATTATTGCGCTTAGGTTTTCCGCTGCTTTCTCATGCCAATCGCAGCAAAACGCCGGTGGTAGTGGCGATGATGGATGTGGATTTTTTTAAGCGCATTAATGATAGTTATGGTCACGATGCCGGGGATTTGGTGTTACAGCAGATAGGTGTGTTGTTAAGTGAGCGGTTCAAACGCCGCTCGGACGTGATAGCACGTTATGGCGGGGAAGAGTTTTGCATTATTGCAGCACACGTTGATGAAAGTAAAGTCTTTGAATTATTTGATGATTTTCGCGCAATGTTGGCGAACCAGTTGATTAATCTCCCGACACAAGCCTTAAGTATTACTGTGAGTATTGGTGTCAGTACAAAATTGAGGGCTAATTTAGATGATATGATTAGCGAAGCCGACCGTTTGTTGTATCAAGCCAAACAAGCCGGGCGCAACTGCGTGATAATGGATTAGTCGGTGTTTATTTTCTTTCCCATTTATCAATCACCGCCGCAGCAATGCTGTTACCCACTACATTGGTAAAACTGCGTCCCATATCCAAAATTTGATCAATCCCCAACAGCAACAATAAGCCGGCTTCAGGGATATTGTATTGAGATAACGTCGCCGAAATCACCACTAACGAGGCTCGCGGTACGCCGGCAATGCCTTTGCTGGTTAATAACAAGGTCATCAGCATCGCAAATTGATCGCCGAGTGGGATGTGAATAGTGTAAGCTTGAGCAATGAACAACACCGCGTAAGTCATGTACATCATGCTGCCGTCTAAATTAAACGAATAGCCCATCGGCAACACAAAGCCGCAGACTTTTTCCTGACAGCCAAACCGTTCCAGTTGTACCAATAATTTAGGATACGCACTTTCGCTGCTCGCCGTACCAAACGCCAATAACGCCGGTTCACGGATATGGCGCAGTAAAGAAACGATTTTTTTGCCCAGCAACAAAAAACCAATGCCCGACAGCAGCAAGCACAACAGCAGCAAGCTAGCGTAAAACTCGGCAATAAAAGCACCATAGCTGGCGATAATACCTAAACCTTTGCTGGCAATAATGCTGGCAATGGCGCAAAACACCGCCACTGGCGCAAAGTGCATCACATAACCGGTGATTTTGAGCATAATGTGCGTTAGCGAATCTAAGGTTTTTACCACCGGTTGTGCTAATTCACCTAATGACGCACAGGCAAAGCCAAAAAACATTGAAAACACAACGATTTGTAAAATTTCATTACTCGCCATCGCTTCAATAATACTCTTAGGGAAAATGTGCGCGACAAAATGTGCTAATGACGGTTCAACTTTATGAATACCGGTTGCCGCATCCACTGGCGGAATGTCTAAATGCAAGGATTTTCCCGGCTCGAATAAATTAACTAACACCATTCCTAGCAGCAAACTAAGCAACGAAGCCGAAAAAAACCACCCTAACGCGCGTATGCCAATGCGTCCGGCGGTTTGAATATCGCCCATTTTCGCCATCCCCACAACTAAGGTTGCAAACACTAACGGCGACAAAATCATTTTAATTAGGCGGAAAAAAATATCTGTGCAAACGCTAAAAATCGCTAAGATGTTAATAAATAATGGGTCTTTGCTGTCATTAAAACTAAGGTGTAACAGATGCCCCACGCCTATACCTAATGCTAATGCCATAATGACCGCTAACATTTGATGATTAGTTTTATGCTGCGGATGCGCGGTCGGGTGTGCAGAAGTCATGGCAAATCCTTAAAAAAATAACAGGCGGGGTAAAAAATATCATCAAGCAGAGTCAGCAAACCCGCAAGCATTATTTATTCCTGCTGCGTGATTTTTTGCGTTATCACACGATTATTACGCAGACTGATTTCACAACTGGGCGGCGGGTAAGATTGTCGAAACGTAACTTTTAATAGCTGCGGCGAACTAAACCACACGACAGCTTGCGCTTTACGCGCCAAAGCGACAACTTCGGCACTGGTTTGTCCTGTGTGCAGCGCGGCACAAAATGCACGAGCGTGGCTCATAGCGCGGTGATTTTCAAACAGATAAAACCCTATCGTTAATATAATTAAGAAGAAGACACATTCGGCAAGGGTTATTATCGTTTTTAACATATCTTTTATTTTCTTAACACCTGCGGATTTTTAAATAAGCTGAACATTTGTTCAGTTTTGTTAAAATAGCTACGTTTGCGATAAAGCTGAGCGCGTTAGCTTTTAAATGACTCGGTTCACTTTATATAAGCCCCTGTATTTTATAACAAAGAAGGATGCGATGACTAATTCTCACAGTGTTACATTAACCGATAAAAAAAATCAAAAATCTTTTGATTTACCTGTTTTAACCGGCACAACAGGCCCTGATGTTATTGATATACGCGCCTTGCAAAGACAAAGTGGTATGTTCACTTACGATCCGGGCTTTATTTCCACTGCAAGCTGTTCGTCGACTATCACTTATATAGATGGCGATGCGGGAATTTTACTGTATCGTGGTTATCCCATTGAACAACTGGCTGAGCAATGTGGCTTTTTAGAAGTCTGTTACCTGCTACTCAATAGTGAACTGCCCAGCAAAGAACAATTAACCGGTTTTACCCGCAACATCACGCAACATACGATGGTGCATGATCAATTAAATAATTTTTTCAAAGGCTTCCGCCGCGATGCTCACCCGATGGCGATTATGGTGGGGATTGTTGGGGCGTTATCGGCTTTTTATCACGATGCTTTAGACATTGCTTCAAAAGAACATCGTGATTTAAGCGCGGTGCGGATGCTGGCAAAAATCCCCACCATTGTTGCCATGTGTTATAAATACAGCATCGGCTTACCCTTTATGTATCCGCAAAACAAGTTAACCTATGTAGAAAACTTTATGCGGATGATGCAAGGAACCCCGTGCGAAGATTATGTCCCCAACCCTATTTTAGTGCGTGCCTTAGAACGGATTTTAATTCTTCACGCCGACCATGAACAAAACGCTTCGACTTCAACCGTGCGGCTGGCAGGTTCTAGTGGTGCAAATCCTTATGCCTGTATTACCGCCGGTATTGCCTGTCTGTGGGGGTCAGCGCACGGCGGTGCAAATGAAGCCGTGTTAAAAATGTTAGAACAAATTGGCGATGTGTCGCAAATTAATACTTACATTAAAAAAGCCAAAGATAAGGATGATAGCTTCCGTTTAATGGGCTTTGGGCATCGGGTTTATAAAAACCATGACCCGCGTGCAAAATTAATTCGCGACACCTGCCATGAAGTATTAACCGAACTCGGTTTGCATAACGATAAACTGTTTAAACTGGCGTTAGAATTAGAACGCATTGCTTTAGAAGACGATTATTTTATCGAGAAAAAGCTTTATCCGAATGTCGACTTTTATTCCGGTATTGTCATGCGGGCGTTAGGCATTCCCAGCAACATGTTCACCGCTATTTTTGCCATGGGACGCACGGTCGGTTGGCTAGCGCATTGGGATGAAATGATTTCTGACCCCGAATTAAAAATCGGTCGTCCACGCCAGTTGTATAAAGGCGCGACCAGACGGGATGTTGTGCCTATTTCTGCCCGTTAAGCTAATTGTTTATGTAGGCATCAAACTTAAGCGGTATTCACAATCGGTGATGGGCTAACACCGTCACCGATTTAGTTTAGGTTCGATGGCGCGTTAAGATTAATAATCAAACTTAACGTTCACTGCACCATAAAACGCCCGTCCATCACCCGGCGAATGTAAAGTTTGCGTGCCATCAAACCAAGCATATTCCCAATAAGTATTGGTCAAGTTTTTCACCTGAAATTGCAACCCCACTTGTTTATTGACTTGATAATCTAAGGCTAAATTTAACAGCGCGTATTCGCCAAATTGTTGTGTGCTGTTGGCGGTATCCAGAAAATAATTGCCCTGCCCGGTCGTCCACAATGACGATTTTAAATCCGGCAAAATTTGATAATCCACCCCCGCAGAAAAAATATAATCCGGCGTATGATCAACCTGCTTGCCCACCGTTTTCGCATTGGCAGGCGCGGCTTTAATAATCGCTTTTTGCAATGAATACGAAGCCCATAAATTAATATCATCGCTCGGTTTCATTTGCAACTGCACGTCCACCCCTTGCCGTTTAGTTGCACCGATATTAATCGAATCATTATTCGGATTATTCAAATCCCGCGACCATTCACCGGTCGCGCTTTGTTGCCAATAAGCAACGCGCCCTTCCAGCCAATTAAACGGCTGTAATTTTACCCCCACTTCCCAGCCTTCATTAATCGAAGCGGGTAAATCGGGCATTTTTGGATTGGTGATATACGTTCCTGCCCCCACTGCAACCTGAAAAGTGCGCCCCCAGTTACCATATAAGCTATAGCCGTCTATGGGGGTAATCACCGCGCCGATTTTAGGTTGCCAAATCGCGCCATAATTATTAACCCGACTGCTGGTTTTATTGAGGACATCGTTCAAATTGCCACTCACTTGATCAACCCGAAACCCCGGCGTAATTTTAAGCCATTTAAACGGCTTAATCATGGTTTGCACATAACCGCCATAAATTTGAAAATCAAATTTTTGATAACGGGTTTGTCGTTTATTTGCCAATAACGGATTGGTGTAACGAGTCGATTTATTATCCTGCTGCTGTACATCAAAACCGGTTTCGACAGAAAAATCGTCTAACCAAGCAATTTTCGGGTGATAGGTTAACGAAGTAATTGCGCCATATTGAACCTCATCGACATTGCGCTCTTGCTGCGCAACATTACTGCTAAACTGTACCAACCGATTATCATTAAATAAATTCGCATAACCTTTAGTTGACCAGAATAAATCTTCCGTTAGATTCACATCCAAATGCCCACTGACTTGTCCTGTGCGGCGTTCATCTTTGTCTTTGGCATTGTACGCATTGGTCATCGTTGGATTTAAACGCGAATCTTTATAAGTTAAATAGCCAGCTTCTTGCGCGGTATTTTCATTCCAGCGCGTAATTAAACCAACGCTAAATTTACCGCTGTCAGGGGTGTAAAACCATTTACCGGAAAAAGTATATTTTTCGAGATTGGCATGATCACGATAACCATCGGATTTACGATAGCCGATAAAATAATTTTGTGATAAACCGCCTTTCTCTAAACCCGCGCTAACTTGTGCATCATAAGCATTAAAACTGCCATAACTAAAACGCCCTTTCGTATAATTGCCCCCAGTACGGGTGTTAATATTCGCGCTGCCAGCGATAGCATGTAAACCATAACGCGCATCATTGGTTCCGCGCACAGTTTCAATAGATTGAATATCTAATGGAAATACTGAATCCATAAACGGCATATTTCCGTCATTGGAATTGCTGGGAATACCGTCCACTAATAATTTCACCGCATTAATATTGCCTTCGCCATTAAACCCTCGCATCGAAAACTTACCCGATGTGGTTCCCTGATTAAAACCGGTAATTTGAAGCCCCGGCATTCGGCTAAATAACTCCCAGCTTTGATTAGCCACCTGATTGCTAATCATTTCCGCCCCCATAATGTCGACTGACGTCAACACATCCTTACTTTGTAAACGTTTAGCTTTACTGGTATGCGTGACTTCAATTTCGCCTAAGGTAAAGGTAGAATTGTCATCATCTTCTGCAACCAAGGTTGATAGCGGCTTAGCGGACGCAGATTTTGCTGTCGGCGGCGTGGTTTTCTTGGCGTGTACCGTAATGGGCATTACCAGCAACAAACCGGGTACAGAAACCAGGCTAATCCGTACCAATAAGTGTAATTTAACCGCTAACGATAAGCGCGTGATAGAAAAAAAGTTCATAAAAAATCTCTGTGATTGATAAGCAATCAGCATAAAAAGCAATTTTTATGCTATTTAAGTAAAGTCTTTGTATATCAATATATTGCTTGACACATAACTCAGCACCGCATGTATGATTTTTAAGTGAAATAATTTATCGGTGTGGCAAATAACCTAAATTTTACCCTGCTCAATCACCGACCTTGCATCAGCACAACGCCAAAAAAAGTATCAAATATTTACTTTTTCCTGTATTAAATAACTGCTTTTTAAAATTATTTCGGAGCGCGAAATTGAATATAAAAACCTTAATTCTTGCCGCCGGGCAAGGAACACGGATGCGGTCACAGTTGCCTAAAGTGCTACATAAAATCGCTGACCGTGCCTTATTGCAACATGTTTATGACACCAGCGCGCAATTGGCAAACAACGACATCTTTGTTATTTATGGTCACGGCGGTGACTTGGTTAAAAGCCAGTTAGCTGATTTAAACGTCACCTGGATAGAACAGGCACAGCAGTTAGGCACAGGTCATGCCGTGCAGCAAGCGGTAAACTATCTCAACAACGATGACCGCGTACTGATCTTATACGGTGATGTGCCGCTGTTAAAAAAATCAACCCTCGACACATTATTAGGGCATGTGTCCGCACACAGCTTAGCGTTATTAACCGTCACATTAGCCAATCCCAGCGGTTACGGGCGCATTGTGCGTGACGACCAGCAGCGGATTGTTAAAATTGTTGAACAAAAAGATGCTTCTGTATGTGAACAACAGATTACTGAAGTCAATACCGGCATTTTAGCCACCGAAGGCGGCAAATTAAAAAATTGGCTTACGCGCTTGAGCAATCATAATGCACAACAGGAATACTATTTAACCGATATTATTGAAATGGCGGTGAACGATGGTTTGACGGTCATCAGCAGTCAGCCCGATAGCGAAGATGAAGTGTTGGGGGTTAACAATCGTCAGCAACTTGCGCATTTAGAGCGCGTATTTCAATTAGAACAAGCCAACCGTTTAATGGCATTGGGGGTAACGCTGCGTGACCCGGCACGGCTTGATGTGCGCGGGCAGTTTTCTTATCTTGGACAGGACATTGAAGTGGATGTCAATGTGGTGTTTATTGGCACAAATCACGTTGCCGATAACGTTAAAATCGGCGCGCATTGCGTTATTAAAGATGCGGTAATTGGGGAAAATGTGGAAATTTTGCCGCACTCGATTATTGACGCGGCGGTTATCGGTGCAAATTGTCGCATCGGTCCATTTGCCCGTTTAAGACCACAAACCCAGCTTGCCACCGATGTACATATTGGCAATTTTGTGGAAATTAAAAAGTCTACCGTAGAAAATTCTACTAAAATCAATCACTTAAGTTATATTGGCGATAGCATCGTAGGGCAAAATGTCAATATTGGGGCAGGAACCATTACCTGTAATTATGACGGCGTTAACAAATTTCAAACCGTTATTGAAGATGGCGCGTTTATCGGCTCCGACAGCCAATTGGTTGCACCGGTAACAATAGGGAAAAATGCCACTATCGGTGCCGGCTCAACGATTACCAAAGATACCCCCGCCGAGCAATTAACCTTAAGTCGGGCAAAACAACTGTCGTTACCGACTTGGCAACGTCCGACCAAACTGAAATAACGCGGTTATGCTTAAAAAATTTTTCTGCGCGTTAGGCTATTTATTCATCAACGGTTGTACCTTAACCTTACCGGTTACAAGTATTGAAACCCCTTCTCACCCTGCCGTCACTGCATCTATCCCGGCCGCACCAGCGGCGGTTGCAGCGAAGCAGAAGTATCCGCTACATGCAATTGTTAACTTTATTGGTAATGTAACTTTTAAAAAAGCCAATGAATTAAATGCCTATATTCATAAAGAAATGAATAATGGCGTAAAAAATTTTACGATTAATATTAACAGTAATGGCGGCGAAACTGATGCCGGTATTTCGGTGTATCAATATTTAACCGCATTGCCTATTACCATTACAACCAATAATATAGGCACTGCGCAATCTGCGGCGACCATTATATATTGCAGCGGTAGTCGGCGATATGCATTAGCGCATTCATTTTTTATGCTACACGGCAATGCCACCACTTATAACGGCGGTATGTCCTTGCTTACCATTGAAGGATTATTAAAACTTAATAAAATGCGTTTACAAACTTTTGCAGAAATTTTTAAGTCTTGCTCGCATCTGTCAGCGGAAAAAAGCACCCAGTATTTTTCTTCCGCACAGGCGCAGTATTTTTCTGCCGAAGAAGCGCAAGACATAGGCTTGGTACAAACCATTGCCGCACCACCTTATTTAACCCCCACCTTGATTTATAATATTACGGATTAATATTTAAACACGTTAACCGTGGATACACAGCAGCGTAGTAAAATATGTCGCTGTGTAACATTCACAGATTATTACGAATTAGCTATCGCGTTGTTAATTCTAATTTTGCTAATACACAAATACCTAACTTAGAAAAAAATTCTTTTAACTATTAACGGAGTTGCCATGTTTAAACGACCAACACCTGCTAATCTGCCACATAATGCGTTAAATTTAGTGGACTGCCTTGCCAAAACTTATGCTGACCAACAGCAAGGAAGGGATGTTTTAAGCCATTGTACGATTGTGGGCGCAGTCGCTAAAGAGTTAATCAAGCGGATGCCTGCCTGGTTACGCGCTGATTTATTTCCCACAGGTTCAGAACTCATTGCCGCTTGCCATGATATTGGCAAGGTTAGCCCCACTTTTCAAAGAAAGCTTTACGATGTTATCAAGGAATATAAAGAGGAATTAAAAGATGCACTTCCAGAAGATGAAAAACAATGGGGTGGTCATGCGGGGGTTAGCCAAGCTACTGCGAAAAATCTCAAATTAGGAAAATTCATTCCCGAAATTTTAGGGCAACATCATGGTTATTCACCATCGGTAAAAAAAAGTGCCGAATGTGAAGATTTTGGTGGTGAAACTTGGCAACAACGCAGGGTTGAGTTAATTGCAGCACTGAAAATAGCATTAGACTGTGATTTTCCACAGCTAACCCTTCAAGATGAATATAAAGCTGTCGTATTATCGGGATTAACAACGGTGGCTGATTGGATAGGCTCATCGTGGCGATTTGATGATCCTACTATAGATTGGCAACCCTTGATTAAACAAACATTGGATAATGAAGGTTTTATAGCACCGACTTTGAAAAAAGATTTAAGTTTTTTCGATATATTTGGTTTCCAACCACATGATAGCCAAACGCAATTAATAAAACATACAAATCAGCAAGGCGTATATGTGCTAGAAGCTCCAATGGGACACGGTAAAACCGAAGCTGCGCTGTATGCCGCTTATCAATTGCTTAGTCAAGAACAAGCAACCGGGCTTTATTTTGCGCTGCCTACGCAATTGACCTCGGATAAAATCCATGATCGTGTTAATGCTTTTTTACAGAAAGTTCTTGCGGAAAACAGCCCACATCAAAAAGCTTTATTAGCACATGGTAATGCTTGGCTATACGAAAACTCTGAAATGGGCGGCAGAGCCAGTCCAGAAAAATCTTGGTTTGATGATAGAAAACGCCGCATTCTTGCGCCATTTGCCGTCGGAACCATAGACCAAGCTCTGATGGCGGTAATGAACGTGAAACACGGTTTTGTGAGAAGTTTTGGGCTAGCTGGGAAAGTGGTTATTTTAGATGAAGTGCATAGTTACGATATGTACACCGGTACAATTTTGGATGCACTGGTGGAAAAATTGCAGCAATGGCATTGCACTGTGATTATTTTGAGTGCCACACTTACTCAACAACGCCGCGAAAAATTACTGAATCAATCCGTATCAGCCAAAGACTATCCGCTTATTTCTGTTAAAGCTAAAAATGCGGATTTTCAAGAATTACCTGTCACGCCTTTACCTAATCACAAGGTTAGCATTTATTGCTGTCAAAATGATAATGATGCTCTCAATGAGGCTTTAGAACGTGCTGAAAACGGTCAACAAGTTTTATGGATTGAAAATACAGTTGCCGAAGCGCAAGCGGTTTTTCAAAAACTAGCCGGTTGTGATATTGCAATTGAGGTAGGTTTACTACACTCCCGCTTTTTAAAATCAGACAGAGAAGCTAAAGAGGGCTATTGGGTTGGTTTGTATGGCAAAGACAATGCAGAAGCACGACAAGCTAAAGGGCGCATTTTAGTCGGTACGCAAGTGTTAGAACAATCGCTGGATATTGACGCTGATTTTTTAATTTCACGTTTT
>JACCEE012223056.1_pt1 | contig 38357 bp, 35 predicted proteins | sample 7449931 | NCBI WGS metagenome assembly JACCEE01 (sample SAMN15323457, study PRJNA562643) | freshwater metagenome | isolation source: river surface water | place: USA:Blue River Watershed | collected 2017-08-19 | reverse complement strand
GAGAAAGAATGAGGGCATAACGCTCGGCCGTAGATTTGATGACCTTGCCTTTTTTCATACAATGGTTGGTGAAGATCATCATTTGGCTGATGGCCGTATTGAAACGCATGTTTTCAATGTCCTCAGTCACTTTTTTGATAGTCTTATGGAGAAGCTTTTCTGTTTCAAGGTCTTCTGCTCCATCGGTCCAGTTTGCTGAGTCTGCAAAGAAACGGAAAGAACGGGCAAGGAAGTTATAAACACCCTTCACACCGTTGGTGGACCAAGGTTTCACTTTATCAAGTGGTCCCATGAACATTTCGTAAACGCGTAAACTGTCTGCACCAAATTCTTTAACAATGTGGTCTGGGTTGATGACGTTACCGCGAGATTTACTCATTTTCTCGCCATCTTCTCCAAGAATCATTCCTTGGTTTACAAGTTTTTGAAAAGGCTCTTTGGTTGAAACATAGCCCAAATCAAAAAGAACCTTATGCCAAAAGCGAGCGTAGAGGAGGTGAAGCACAGCGTGTTCCACACCGCCGATATAGAGGTCAACGGGCATCCAGTATTTTTCAATGTCCTTAGCCCAAGCTTCTTGATCATTTTTAGGATCGAGGTAACGGAGGTAGTACCAACAGCTTCCGGCCCATTGAGGCATGGTGTTGGTTTCTCGCTTGGCTTTTTTGCCAGTTTTTGGACAAGTGACGTAAAGCCATTCAGGGATGGTGGCAAGAGGAGATTCGCCAGTTCCTGAAGGTTCATACTTCGCTACTTGAGGAAGAAGAACAGGGAGTTCATCTTTTTCTAGGCAGCGTACAGTTCCATCTTCATATTTAAGAAGTGGGAATGGTTCGCCCCAGTAACGTTGACGGGAGAAAATCCAGTCACGAAGTTTGTAATTAACTTTCTTGGTTCCGATTTTTCTTTCTTCGAGCCAAGCGATCATTTTATCAATGGCCTCTTCTTTTCCAAGTCCATCCATAAAGCCGGAGTTTACATGGAGGCCGTCTTCTTCAAAAGCTGCTTCCTCTACATTCCCACCTTTTAACACTTCAATGATAGGAAGGTTGAACTTTTTAGCAAATTCCCAGTCACGAGAGTCGTGAGCAGGAACGGCCATAATAGCGCCTGTGCCGTAAGAAATGAGAACGTAGTCAGCGATCCAGATAGGAATCTTTTTGTCGTTGACTGGATTGATGGCATAAGCCCCAGTGAAAACGCCTGACTTGTCTTTGTTAAGATCGGTTCTTTCAAGGTCAGATTTCTTGGCGGTTTTTTCGAGGTAGGCTTCAACTTCTGCTTTGCGTTCTGCAGAAGTGATTTTTTTGACGAGTGCATGCTCAGGGGCAAGCACCATGTAGGTCGCCCCAAAGAGAGTGTCGGCACGAGTTGTGAAGACTTCTAAATTTTCGTTATGGCCATCGACTTTAAAATGCACGCTAGCGCCCACTGATTTTCCAATCCAGTTGCGCTGCTGTTCTTTGATGCTTTCAGACCAGTCGAGACCGTCCAAATCTTCAAGAAGGCGCTCGGCATATTCAGTAATCTTAAGCATCCACTGCTTCATGGGTTGACGAATGACAGGGTGACCACCAACTTCAGATTTTCCATCGACCACTTCTTCATTGGCGAGAACTGTTTTAAGAGCAGGGCACCAGTTCACAGAAATTTCATCTTCGTAGGCAAGGCCTTTATTGTAGAGCTGGGTGAAAATCCACTGGGTCCACTTGTAATAGTTGTTGTCTGTGGTGGCGATTTCTCTATCCCAATCATAAGAAAAGCCAAGCATCTTGAGTTGGCGTTTGAAAGTTCCAATATTATCTTTGGTGATTTTTTCAGGATGAGTGCCAGTTTTGATGGCGTAGTTTTCAGCGGGAAGGCCAAAACTATCCCAACCCATAGGGTGAAGAACGTTGAAGCCTCTGTTGCGCTTATAACGGCTTACAATATCAGAAGCGGTATAGCCTTCTGGGTGACCGACGTGAAGACCTGCGCCTGATGGATAAGGGAACATATCAAGAGCATAGAATTTCTTTTTACTCTTATCTTCGCCAACTTTAAAAGTCTTATGCTCGTCCCAGTATTTTTGCCATTTAGCTTCAATTTCTAAAAAATTGTATTCCATGAACAGGCCTTCTCATTAAGGGTTATTTTGAAGGCGCTATCATAGCAAAAGAGAGGAGGGCTGACTAGTGAGCTTTAGCAAGCCGTTTTAGAAATTTTATCAATGATTTCAAAGTACTTGATGGCCGCTGCCCCTTGGGGATTTTCCAAATAGTATTTATTCCCTATGAGCAGGGCATCGAGCATATGAATACGCTCTAGAGGAGAGTCACATTCGAGAAGCAACTGTTTAACCTCGTAGTCTTGGACGAGGAACATGCTTAAATAGTCGAGAACTTCTTGGATGCTGGAGGTTTGATTGAGAAAGAAGTCTTTTTCCTGAGGATTTATAAGGCTTTGGCCTATCCAGTTTTTAAAAAGAGCATGGAGACGTTCGATCTTGTTTTCACAAACAATGGTTTCTTCTCTATCTGGCATCGTTTCTACTTCAGCAATAAGATAGGGGAGATGTTGCACGACGCGCAAGATGCGAACGCGACTTATGCCACGCATAAGAATCTTGACTCCACCCTCTGGCCCAGTTTCCAGAAGAAGAGGTTTACCTACAGTGGCGATCTCTCTTGGCACGTACTGAGTGTGTCCGTTAGGAAGGCGGCTAAGGGGAACTGCTAATGAAACGGTAATGGGGGTGCCACTTTCTAAAGCATCTTGAATCATGCGCAGATAGTTGGGGTCAGCTATATAAAAAGGCAAAGAGGCATTCGGGAAAAAAACCACTTTAGGAACGGCCAGAATAGGAGTGAGATAACGACTCATAAAGGAGATTTTAAGCCTCTTTTGAAAACTTATACGTTAAAGTCTTTTCGCACTGTTTTTAAGGGTGTTACACTAGTTTTGCACAATGGAGAAAAAGAAATATCCACCTTGCAAGTCTTTGAACTTGCGATGGGAATTTGGAATACGACGAGTTTGCTTGAGGAAGAAAAAATGTTGATGAAGCTTGCGCCACATATTGTTTGCAAAATCTGGGGAGGAACTAAACTTAACTCTCTAAAGTCAAAAAATTCCTCTGAGCCTATTGGCGAAAGTTGGGAGGTTTCAGCTTTAAAGGAAGGCCCTTCGTATTTTGAGAAACGCCCTTTGAGTGAACTTGTAGAGTTCGAAAAACTTCCTTATTTGATTAAGCTCATTGATACCAGTGATCATCTTTCGGTTCAGGTTCATCCTGATGAGACTTACGCCAAACAAAATGAAAACGCTCAGGGAAAAACTGAGTGTTGGCTTATTCTCGACGCTGCTCCCGGGGCTGGGATTTATCTAGGTTTCAAACCCGGAGTGACAAAAGAAAAATTTGAAAAAGCTATTCGCTCTTCTGACGATCTGACCCCTTTTTTGCGCTTCTTCCCTGTGAAGAGAGGAGACTTCTTTTTTGTGCCAGCAGGCTCCGTGCATGCTATAGGAAAAAACGTCTTTTTAGCTGAGGTCCAAGAAAGTTCTGGTATAACTTATCGAGTGTGGGATTGGAACCGTTTAGAAAATGGAAAGCCACGCACTCTTCACATAGATAAGGCCCTTGATGTTTTAAATTTTGATAATGAATCGAATGAACCTATGAGTTTTTGCGCCAGAGAAGATCTCTTTTCTTTTAATGGAGAGGAGAGACTTTTAGAGGAAAGACTTTTTAATCTTGATCTTGTTAATCTTGTTCCAGATGAGGTTTGGGAGAGAGAGATTGCCAGCGAACAACGACATATGAGTGTTCTATGCTTAGGTGGCGAGGGGATTATTGTTTTAGGTGAAGAAGAAGTTTCGCTGTCTTCCTACGAAGCCATTCTCATCCCAGCTGAATCCCAAGGGCGACTTGAGATTCAAGCAAAAGATAAGTGTAGTTTTATTTTTGTAAGCTAATTTTTGAAGAATTAATTTCTTTTAAATTTTTTGCTCCAGTCATAATCATGGCTTCTTTAAGCTCCGCCTGAAGTTTTTGATGAAGGAGTTTTACACCTTCAACTCCACCACCATAGATGGCCGTGGCAAAGGGACGAGCAATTAACACACCATGGGCTCCAAGAGCTAAGGCTTTGAAAACATCAAGGCCGCTTCTAAAACCACCGTCGATGAGGATGGTCATTTTATCTCCGACGGCCTTCACTATTTCAGGAAGCACTTCTATGGTAGAAGGTGTTTCATCGAGCACGCGTCCACCATGATTGGAAACAACAATTCCTTTCGCTCCAGCTTCAAGGGCCTTTTGGGCTCCCTCGACAGTCATAATACCTTTGAGGATGAAGGGCAATTTTGTGGAGCTAGAAATTTTTTTAAGATCTGCTGCCGACATCGGGGCCACAGGTTTTCCTTGCATCGCAAGGATGGCAAGACCTGCGGCATCAATATCCATGGCGAAGGCAAAAGCCTTGGTTTCCTCAACCCAACTGAGTCTTTCTAAAACTTCTTTGATACTCCAAGGTTTGATGGTGGGAATTCCTAAGCCTTGAGCTTTTTTGAGGGCCTGCAGAGTTTCTTTAAAGACTGCGTCTTGAACGCAATCACCTGTAAAAGCGCAAGTGCCAGCGGCCACGGAGCCCTCTAAGGCAGCTTCCGAATAAGTGAAGTCGTTGTAGTCACCGGAGTAGTGCATGGCCACACCGCCAATAGGAGCGACATAAATGGGAGCGGAGAATTTTTTTCCAAAAAGTTCTGCTTCAATCTGAGGAGTCTCGGCTGAGTAGATGGTGTCCATCTTAAGTCTAATTTTTTTTAACTCTTGATAGTTTCTGATAAAACCAAGTCCAGTTCCCTTGCCACCAGGACCAGGGATTTTTCCTCGACAAGCGACTCCGTTACACTCAGAACAGAGTTTGCAGTAAGGGCCGATGTGATCTTTCGCATTTTTTACGACTTCTTGATAATTCATAAATTCTTCTTTTAGTGTTGATGTTCTTCTTTGACTTTGACAACCAAACGGTTGAAGTAGGCATTAAGTATGACGGCCATAATAGAAGCTAGAAGTATTCCGCTATGGAGGAGGGGACTTAAAGCTTTGGGCATTTGATTGAAAAAACTGTCAGCAACCACAGGAATCATACCGAAGCCAATACTGATGGCCACGATGTAAAGATTGTGGCGATTGTGAGTAAAATCAACTGAAGAAAGAATTCTAATTCCAGTGGCACAGACCATTCCGAACATCACAATACCTGCTCCTCCGAGGACAAATTGTGGAACTGAAGCCACAATGACGGCAAGCTTTGGCAAGAGTCCCAAGAGAATGAGAAAGCCCCCACCGACGGCACAGACCCAACGACTTCTCACTCCAGTCACTCCAACGAGACCAACGTTTTGACTGTATGAGGTATAAGGGAAAGTGTTGAAGATACCTCCGAGCAAGGTTCCTAAACCATCCACGCGCAAACCATCAGAGAGATTTTTTTGCGTGATTGGTTTTCCTGTGATTTCGCCAAGAGCAAGAAACATTCCCAACGACTCCACCATAACAACAACCATCACAAGACACATTGTTAAGATGGCAATGAGGTCAAAAGTAGGAAGACCAAATTGAAATGGTTTTACAATGGCAACCCAAGGCTCTTCAGAAATTCCTGCAAAATTAACTTTTCCAAGAAACATAGCAATGATCATTCCAAAAATAAGACCTAGAAGAACTGAGATGTTGGCAAAGAAGCCTTTAAAGAATTTTGTGATGAGAAGGATAAAAATAAGAACGGCTGCGGAGACTGCGAGATGCAGAGGTGCTCCATAGTTAGGATTAGGAATCATTCCTGTTGGGCCAGAGATCATAGGATTGCCACCAGCGGCCCAATTGATACCAACTCGCATCAGTGAAATTCCTATGATTGTAATGATTGTTCCAGTGACTACTGGAGGAAAATAAGGAAGCATGCGACTAATAAGAGGTGCGATAAGCATACCAAATAAACCAGCGCAAATAACGGCTCCGTAAATTCCCATGAGGCCAAGATCGGGATTGGTGACCATGGCAAGCATTGGACCTACTGAGGCGAAGGTGACGCCCATCATGACAGGCATCTTGATTCCGAAGCGCCAAAATCCTATAGATTGAATGAGAGTGATGAGACCGCAAGCGAAAAGGTCTGCATTAATCAGAAGAGCGAGTTGGTCCTTCGGAAGTTTGAGTGCGCCACCAATAATAAGTGGAACTGCAACAGCTCCGGCATACATCACGAGAACATGCTGCAAGCCTAAGAGTAAGAGTTTGCCCAAAGGGAGAACTTCGTCGACAGAGTGAGTTGTGGATTTATTCATAGTAACCTCTTTGCTAGCAGTATAGGATTGTGAATGGTTTTTTCCTAGAGAGAAAAAAGCAATATTCCTTCATCATTTATTCCTGAAGACAGAAAAGCCTTGCCTATTTTTAAGATAAAATCTTTTTTATAGAGATATCTACTGATCAGGATTGAGTTTTTTTCAAGTTCCGTCGTTGACCATGGATTGAAAAGCTTTTTGCCATTTTTGAACAATTTTTGTCGAAGTTGACTTTGAAAAGGCGAGGTATGTTTTTACTTCTGGAAATTTGTAAACAACCTCGAAGTTTGTATGCGGAATGTTTGCTTGTTCGCAAAGAACTTGAAAGTCTGATCGACTTACGATCCAAAGAGTAATTCGTCCTGTCTCTAGTTTCTTAGCGTTCGTGATGTTTTCTTGAGCAGTATCAACATTGGTGAATCCTTCCTTTTTTAGAAATTCATCACGGACGTCATTGAGATAAGTTCCAATGCTGCTAACTTTCTTAGCATCTTCAAGTGAGGCTATTTTGACATGATCCTTTTTTCGGGCAACAAAAATCCATTGATCAATATAAAGAGGGCCAACCCACTGGAATAATTTTTCTCTTTCTGGTGTTCGTGTCGTTAAAAAGATTGCTGTATTCTTTTTGGTGAGAGCAAATTGGTAGCCTCTGTTCCAGGGGACAACCTTGATAGGACTATTATCCTTCACACGTCTTTGGATTTCTTTTACTGTTTCTACAGACTGTCCTGTCGGAATATTGTCTTTGAGATAATTTATTGGAGGAGCATCCTCAGCATAGATTGATAGATTTTGCGCTAGGATCGTTTGTGAAAAAATAAGGCAAAAACTAATGAAGTAAATGTATCGTAATAGCATGTTTATTCCGTTCGTTTTATAAAGATGTCTATTTTAACCTTATTCCAAAAATCAATCTAGAGCTGAGGTTTTATCTTGAGTTCTTCACTTGTGATTTGATAGATGACAGTATTTCTTGGCTTCTCGTAGGGACGTGTCCGCTCAATTCTCTTTCTCTTTTTTATTTGCAGCTAGGGCTAATTCCTTGTTTTTGCTAGGGGTGTTTGGAGAATGTTTAAGTGTATGTGGGGAGGGTCTTGCCTAGGGTGTAAGAAGATGACTTAGTTATAGTATTATATTCTAGTGTCTAACTACGCTTTTGAGGTTTACGTGCATAAGTTATTATTAGTTTTCTTTTTTGCTACATTTTCATTTTCACTCCTGGGCAAAGAAATTTGTCTTAAAGGTTTTACTGGATCATGGAGTTTTGATCAAAAGAAAAAACTTATAGTTTTGGAAAGTAAGAAGAATTCTGAGGTTTGCCAAATTTCCCAAGTTGAGTTGAATTCAAATTTCGAATTAAGATTTTTTAAAAAGAATAAGATGATTTATTCAAAAAAGATCTTTTGGGCACAAGAGACATTCCATGATTTGCAAGAAGGTGAAGAACTCAAAGCGGTTGTGACAAAAAATACTGATTATAAAATTATAAAAATTCCAGTGACGTTAAATATGATTGATAGATATCAGGTCGTAAATCTATCGACGGGGGAAGTATGGGGCAAAGGCTTTATCAAGTAGCATTTTTAGTTTCAGCATTTTGGTTGTCTTCGGCAGCCTTTGCGGCATATAAAATTGGTATTTATACAGATCAACCTTCTCAAGATAAATCGAAGGGGCTTGTTGAGTATTTAAAAAATAACCCACCATTTAACAAGTTTGATGTGGAATTTGTGATTTATCCTATGTCCACTCAAGAGCTAAATTGTGGGCCCTCAAATGGGATCGCTCGCTTGGTGACTTGCGATACTCAAAAAGTTCAAAATGCTGCTTTTAAGAATGGAGTCGATCAGGCTTTTGTTGTCTCCAATTATCCTGCTTACGGTGGCTCTGGTGGAACAATTCCTGTGATGACCACGGATTCTGGAATACCTTATTCCACAATGGTTCACGAGTATCTTCATACCGTTGGTTTTGGTGATGAGTATCCTTATAGTTCAAGCGAAACTTATATCTATTGTACTCAGCAAAATATTAGACGTTATGTGAACTTGGCCATTATTGAACCCTTGGCGAGTTATTCAGGGGATTACGATGCTCGTAATAAACACAGCAATCAGATTCCTTGGTATGGAAAAATTTTAACTGAAACTCCAATTGCGACGAGCGTACTTGGGACGCCTTTTCCAGATCGTGAACTCATTGGACTTTTTAGGGCCAAGACTTGTCAAAACAGTCCTCAGCGCATTACGGTTTGGAAACCCGGGGGAAGTATAAATGTGATGGAGAAGTTAAATGCTGGGATGAATGAACTAGAGCCCCTTGTCGATGAAGCCATGGATTCCAAAGGACTCAGAAGAAAGAATGGAGCCACTGATATAAAGCTTGGGGAGAAAGAAGAGGTTCCTTGTGATGAAACCACTCCAACCAAACCTACATCTGGTGGCTTTTTTGAGCAGCTAGGGAATTTTTTCAAATCTCTCTTTAGTAAACTTTTCGGATAGAAAGTCATTTTAAAAAATTGCATAGGCGCTATTTTTATAGCGCCTTTTTTTTATTCTTTGAGGTAAAATAAATGCCTTGAGGAAAGTATGGGCTTAAGTGATAGAACAACAATGCAGGCGCTAAAAACAAAGATTTTAGTCTTTGTGATCGCTTTACTTTCTCTAACACTTATTTTGCATTTTTCTTCCTATCGAAAAAAAACGAATAATACTTCTGCTTTTGTAATTATGACTGTTGGTGATGATGATATGGAAATGCAGCATCCTGGTACACAAAAGCGTTGGCCTGATTATTTACAAGATGAGATAGATCGTACAAAGATTAGAAAAAATGATGTTGTTGTTTTAAACCGTAGTTTTAGTTTTCTTAATACCTATGGTTTTCTAAAGCGTATGGATGCTCTTATCAAGCATGATAAGCCCCAACATGTTGTCATACAATTAGGAAGAATGAATAAAGATAACCGTTATGGTTCAGAGTATTATCTTCTTCCTTTTTGGTTTGATTTACTTTCATCTTCTCAATTTGAAATTAGCTTAGATGACCGTGATCCTTATGAGAGAAATAACCCTCTTTATTTAAAATATAATGAGGCTTTTGATTTTTGTTTTAATCCCGAGTCTAAGCACTTCCCCTCTAATACAGAGTTGGCTAAAGCTTATGCCTCCTTTCTAGAAGAACAGACTCTAAGTGATGAAAAAATTGAACGTTGTTTGGGGAATCTTTATAAGTCATTCTTAGGTGAGGATTCTTTGGCCTTTGACGCTTTCTTACGCGCCTGGAAAAAAACTAAAAACCCTGATTTACATTATGTTGATCTTTATCAATTCGCTGAGATTTGTGGTTCAGCTCAAGCGTCATTTTCTCTTAAAATGAAGTGTTTATTGAGAGCTCCTAAATATCCCTCTCTTTTTTTAAGTTCAAAAAAAGTACAAGAGTATGTGGATGTTGAAAAACAACTTTGCTCATGGCTTGAGAGAGATTTAAATAAAATGGTTAAGAAACTTAAGAAGAAGAAAATTGGGGTGACACTTGTCACTTACGCAAGATCTTTTGAAGGGGAGAGTTGTAATCCCAATAAAGTTATCCAGCAAGCTGCTGAAAACCACTCGATATCTTGGGTTGATTTAAAGAATGTTCCAGCTAATCAAGATGCCTTAGTTAATGATAAAGTGGCCAATGAAGTCTTTAAAGTTTTAGAAAAGACAAAAGTCTATAACAATGTTGATTAAACGCCTTCTGATTTTCTCTACTGGGACTCTCTTCTTTTTAGCTTTACTTGAGCTTGGGCTTGGTCTTTCTTCGCATTTTCACCGTTCTACTCCCAAAGCACAAGACTCAGCTAAAACAATACTCTGCTTAGGAAATTCGTTTACCTATGGAGTAGGCGCTCCTCCAGAAAAAAGTTATCCTGTTCAGCTTCAAGAGCTTTTCACCCAAGGCAGTCCGATCAAAGTTCAAGTGATAAATGCTGGTCAAGCCAATATCAATACGAGTTATCAACTTAGTCATTTAGAAGACACATTAGATCGTTATCATCCAGAGCTCGTCATTCTACAAACAGGTGAACCTAATAAATGGAATCATCAAGGATATGCTGAGTATTTAAAAGGAGAGGGAAGACAGTCTTGGTCTTTTTTTACAGACACTCACATAGGTAAGTTTGTTTCCTATTTACGTCTTGGACCTCACCAGAAAGAACTTTCTGCAGCTGAAGTCGAATATCCTCTCCATCGTTATCGTGATGAGTATTGGCAGGCCATTATTTGGAGTCACATTGTTCGCTCTACGAAGATTCCACGAAATCAACAAAATGAACAATTAGCTCAAACTCATTTGCGTTGGTTAAAGCGAGGAATATTATTTGATTCATTTAATCCTCAAAGCTACGCTTCGATTGCTTTGATTTATTATTATTACTATAACAATTATGAAGAAGCTTTAGCTTGGGCTGTCAAAGGACTTAAAGCAAACCCAAATGTTTATGACATGACAGATTCCATCGCTTTGATTCGGGTGCTTCAAAAAAACACTGAAATAAAACATCAAGAGTTACTCAAAAAATATGAAGCTGACTATCCTCAAATTTTTAAAACTCTAGCTTTTGAAAATGATCCCCGTCTTTGGGAATGGGCGAAATCTGATTTAGAAAAAATGATCGACATCATCAAAAACAGGAAGATCAAACTTCTTCTTCTTGATTACCCACCTATTCCTCGTTTTCCCCTTGTGAAACGTCCCATTGATGAAGTCATCAAAGATCTTTCTGTACAAAAGCAACTTCCTTTTTTAAGTCTCCATGATGTGATGAAACAAAAAAGCTCCCAACCTAGCTTCTTCAAAGATCACTACTGGGAGAAGTTTGGGGTTTTAGATGAGCACCCAAACTCTAAGGGGTATGGACTTATTGCCCACGAGATATATCAGTATATTCAAAACAAAAAGAATCTAGCGTTTTAAGGATGATCATAATTTTTAAGGATATAGTGGGCGATATTTCTAGCAATAATACTATTGCCTAATTTACTGGCATGTCCAAAGTCCCCAGCAAAATTATCGATAAAAAGGTCATCATAAGAATGGGTTTTGAAAGCCTCGCTAAATTCGTTTTTGCTTTCAATCACCTCAAAATGATCGAAGGGCTCAAGCATCTTTTTTATAATGCTTCCATCTCGTGTGGCATACTGAACGATGGCCAGAGGAATTCGTTTCTTTTCAATTTTTTCAACAATCTTTTTTAGATTTTCTCTCATGGCCCAAGGGTAATGCTTAAGCTCAAGTTCTCTTCCCTTCTGTTGATATTCATCAACTTTGTCAAAACGTTTTTGAAGGATATTGATTTGGGCAAGTTCATAAAAATAGCGAGGATCTTCTTTTTGCTTAATAAGACTTAATATGACGTTCTGGGCTTCAGTCCATTTTTCTAATTTTGTATAGGCCCGTGCAAGCTTAAAATGACTTTCTATTGCATTTGGAGGATTGTGTTGATTCGCCTTTGTGCAAGCTTCGATCATATCATTCCAGCGCATCTGAACCTCATAGAGGCGGCAAAGACGAAGGTGGGCTTCGTAATTCATTGGCATCTTTTCTTGCCATCTTTTGATAATCTTCTCTGCTTCATCTAAATGATTGGCCTTCATTTGAACGTAAACCAGACCATTATTGGATGAGACATTTTTAGGATCGTTTTTGAGTACTTTTTGAAAGATAGCTTGTGCTGATTTAAAGTCTTTGAGTTCTGTATATAAATAACCAACCTGACTCCAAAGTTCCCAATCTGTCATTTTGATTTCAGCCGCTTTTTTCAAATACGCCATAGCCTCTTTTTGAGCATGTATACGATCATAAATTTGGCTTAAGTTTTGGTAGACTCTGACCTCCTGAGGATATTTCTTAAGAAGTTCTTGATGATAATGAATGGCTTCATTTGTGTTTCCAGCAAGTATGAGTTCTGTTCCTTTATCTAAATCTTCGTCAGCAGGTGAGTGAGGCTTTGTTATTTCTGACGATGGAACAGGGGAAGGAGTATTGGATTTTGAGGATGAAAAATAACTTTTAAATCTTCGATAAAACCCAAAATTACTGAGATGCTCTGGACTCATTGTTTTATAGTTTCCAAACATATTTCTAAATAACTTATAAGTCTTGAGGTTTTGTCCCCAAAAAATGACACGATTTAAGAAATCTTCTTTATAGGCGATCGTATCTCCCCAATCATTGATGCCAATTTGTGCCGTGATAAGTTGAGGTTGATAATTCTTTATAGTGTCATCCAACTTGGATAAAATTTGTGCGGAATTACTTCCGGAGACTGCCGCGTTAATGACTTTAAATTTTTTATTTTGAGCTTCTTTATTAAGAATTTCTTGCAAAAGAGCGGGATAGGAAACATCTTCCCCAGATTGTCCTACCCAGGGGGCGGTCGTCGATTCACCTAAGCATAGAATCGTAAATTCATCTGAGGCAGAAGAGGAGAGTCCAGTCATTTTCGTGCTATTAAAATGAGAAGCAATACGTAGGCTTACTTCAAAAATGGACAAACAAAAGAGACAGCCTAAAAATAAAACAAGAATTTTTCTTAAGAGCTTAGACTTATGTGACATAGCTTTCCCTCATCAGTAGCTGAAAGCATAGCCTAGAAAATATGACTAATGAAGGAGAAGAAAAGTTCGCATAAAAAAAAGAGGGGAGCTATTCAGCTCCGCCCTTTTTTCGATGTCTGTCTATGGTCTGTGTCAAAAACTATTTTAAAGAACAGTTGATTGGATAAGTGATTTCATGCCCTTTTTCTGAACGGATGGAAAGATAATCTTCGACTTCATCAAACTTTTCAGAACTGGCTATGTGGATGGTGTATTTGTTACCTTCGTAATTTAAGATTTTAGTAAAGCCCATACCTTCTTTTTTGGTTCTTACTTTTTGCACAGAAGCGATGTTACGACTAACACTGGCTTCATCTTCAAAAACGACTTTATCTTCAGTCATCGTAAAAACTTTGTTCATGCGTGGAGTATGACAGCTAATCGTTGAGGCCATGGAAACTTGTGCCCAGAGGCCGATAACGAATACTGTAAGGGCGAGAATTGCTGTTTTCATAAAGTCCTCTCTTCAGGAAGTTATCTTGTATGATGCAGACTTTGTGCCAAGAGAGCTGACCTAGGGCTTATAACCCTTTCAAGTACTTAGGCTTTAGGTTTTTGAATTGTTTGTATAAGTTTTATGAGGGTGTCTAAAAAATAAACACTCTTCTAAGGGATTTGTTTAAGGATTAGGCACTTATCTGCCATAAAGCTGGCAGTAGTCCTTAAGCTTTTTGGCTTGCTGATGTAAGTCCTTGAGCTGCTTTATACGGAAGGTCCAGTTTTTGCCTTTGTTTACTCCAGTGATATAGCTTAAGGGGTCATTCGTCCTGTAGTCTCCATCTAAGCCTAAAAGGTCCTGAGCTTGGAGGATGGCCAAAAAGGATGGAGAGCTTAAACATAGGCGTATCATTTCCCAGTGAAAATTTTCGCGATGAATGACGTGACCAACATATTGAGAGAGGAGATGAAGGTAATCCTTTCCTGCTGCTTGATAGAGTCCTTGAGCCGTTGTGTTGTCGTGAGTGCCAATGAAGCAAACTGAATTCTTGTGGTGGTGATGAGGTTGATAGTGAGAATCAGCTTCATGGAAGGCATATTCTAAAACGTTCATTCCGGGGAGTTTATATTTTTTTATGATATCTTTGGCTTTTGTTGTCATGGCCCCTAAATCTTCTACCACGACGTTGAAATGAGGAGTGTCTTGATGAAAATAATCGAAGAGTTCTTCTGAGGGAACCTCTTTCCAAGATCCTTCTTTAGCCGTTTTGTCTGCGGGAATTTCCCAGTAGGTGATATATCCTTGAAAGTGATCGAGGCGAAGCACGTCAAACATTCCCAGTTGGTGTTTTACTCTTTGACGATGCCATTCATAGTGATGTGCTTTCGCATACTCCCAATCATAAACTGGAGATTTCCAATTTTGTCCAACACTTGAGAAAACGTCAGGGGGTGTTCCTCCAGTATGAGTGGGAAGATCATGAACATCGAGTTTAAAAAACTTTCTATAAGACCAGAGATCAGCACTTTTTGAATTTGAATAGATGGGAAGATCACCGATAATTTGTATTCCTTGATTGTTGGCGTAATTTTTTAAAGCATGCCATTGTTTGAAGAAAATATATTGAGAGAATTTAATACACTGTATTTCTTCTTGATGAGCTTGAACCAGTTCTAAAACTTCTCTCGAATCAACCGTCTTCCAAGAAGTGTTCCATTTGCGAAAATCACATTCGGGTTGCTCCTCGCTCCCTGCTAGTTTTGATAAAAGTTCAAAGCGAGCATAGCGTTCTAACCAGTAAGAATTCTTTTGGCAAAAGTTTTTAAACTCTTCACTTTTCATCGTTTGATTGCCCGAAAATTCATAAGCTTTTTTTAGCATACCCCATTTGTAATGATAGAGTTCCTGGTAATCAGCGATGCGTTCATGGTGTTTATGAGGATCAAAATCTGTAGGGGGAAGATGATCAAGATCTCCATTGAGAAGGAGATACTGAGGTGAGATGAGAAGGATGTTGCCAGCAAAGCAAGAAGTCGCGCCATAGGGGGTGTGGGCGGTGATTCCTGATCTTCCAAAAAGGGAGTTGATGGGAAGTATTTCCCAATAGTGTTGCCCAGCCTCTTTTAAAAAGTGACAGAACTCATAGGCGCTATGACCGAAATCCCCAATTCCAAATTGGTTGGGGAGAGCAGTGATGGGGAGCAAAATTCCTGAGGCGCGCTGATTTTTCATGGAACATCCTTTGAGAAACTCTCAACGATTGTTCCTGACTCTTTTCTAAGTGCCTATGGAGAAAAAGTAAGCGTAGAAAAAGAAATAAGCCTCGCAAGGCGAGGCTTAGCTCAATAAACAATAAAATGCTGCGAAAAGAACTAGCCTACTTTGGCAAATTTATTCTTTTCTCTTTCGCGCTCTTCGGCGTGAGTGATACAGAGTGTGGTCCAAGGTTGGTTTTTGAGTCTCTTCTCACCAATCTCTTCCTCGCAGTCTTCACACATACCGTAAGTACCATCTTCAATACGCATGAGGGCTTCCTCAATAGCACGAAGCTTTGTGAGTTCACGATCACGCATGTTGAATGTGACTTGTTGGCTGATGACGCTTGAAGCGAGGTCTGTCTCATCGGCGAGATCGTCGGTTGAGACGGCCAAATCATCGGCTTTCTTGATGATACCGTTGTTTAGGATCTTGCTCTTTAACTGGAGCAGAAGTTTTTTGTACTCTTCCAGTTTTGCCTTTTCCATAAGTCCTCCTGGCGAACCTATCTTCCTAAAGGGTAGCTCAAAGCACTCATATATTTTATCGCGCTTTTGGCTTTGTGCACAAGGGGAAAAAATGCCCATAAAAATAGGCGAGCCCTTGCCCTAGGTTCTTCCTTTTCGGTGAGAGATCAGTAAAGCTTTAGGTCTTTTTTCAGTAAATTTTAGCTAAGAGCTTTTATTGAGTAAGTTGAAGGGAACTTGTCGCTGTATGGCCGTCTTTTTTGCTCAAGTCTCTCCAGCTTTTTCCTTCTCTTGCTAAGGGGTTACGCTGATAAGAATTCACGGCTTTTTGATGGTCGTCATAAGACTTTGAGAAAACATGGGTCCCATCATTTTGACTTACAAAATAGAGGTATTCGTGTTGTTCGGGCTTTAAAACTGCTTCTAAGGCTTTTACCCCAGGATTGCATATAGGGCCAGCAGGCAGTCCTTTAATGCGATAGGTGTTATAAGGCGTTTCTTGTTGCAAATCTTTTTTGCTCAAATTGCCGCTAAAAATCTCCCATATTCCATAAATGGTTGTTGGGTCAGATTGTAAAGGCATACTCTTTTTTAAGCGGTTATAAAAAACACCGGCGATAATAGGTCTCTCATTTCCTGCCCCTGTTTCTTTTTCAACGATAGATGCCAAGATGATGAGGTCATGAGCGGCCAGAGGTCCATTTTGAAAGTCGAGATGTTCGGTACGCTTCTTAAAAAGTTTTACCATGATGCGTATGATGTCTTCGGCAGAACTGTTGGGAGGAAAATTATAAGAGTCAGGGAAGAGATAGCCTTCAACTGTAGCGGCCGGTAAACCTAGCTCTTTCACAAAATTCGCATCTTTCGCTTTTTTTATAAAATCTTTTTTGGTCACGATGTTTTCACTTGCGAGCATTTCGGCAATTTCGTAAAGATTTTTTCCTTCAGGGACAGTGAAAAGTTTATTTATAGAGTGACCGTAGATGAGGATATTGGCTACATCGATCATATTAGAATTGGGCTCGATAATATATTTTCCCGATTTAAATTTTCCTAAGAGATCATTCAATTGGGCATAACGATAAAAAAGCTTAGCACTAGAAATGAGTCCTTGTTCTTGTAGGTGGTAATTGATGCGAGCAAAACTTTCGCCTGGCTTAATAAGAAACTCTTGAGCAGGTCCTTCGTATTTCCAGATATTGATTTTGTAATAAATCGTGCCTCCTAAAAGAAGGAAGGCAATGAGGGGAGACCAGAATAAAAAAATCCAGAGTTTAGCTTTTTTAGACATAGACTGCGATAATAACACGAGATGATTTTTGATCAAGTTGAAAGATCATCGCCCAATTTCTTCAGGAATTCTGCACGCATAAAATCCTCAAGTATTATAACGGCAGAGAGCTCATCAATGGCCTTCATATCTACTTTAAAATTATAGCGAGGAGAGTTTTTCATGCGTTCTTGAGCTTCATAAGTCGTAAGAGTTTCATCTTGAAGATAGATGGGCAAACTGATCTTTTCTTGAATTAGCTGGGCAATCTTTTTCACTTTTTTGGTGGCTTCACTTTCTTTGCCGTCGAGATAGAGAGGAAGACCAAGGACGATGACATCGATACATTCGTCATTTACAATGCGTTCTAATTCTTTGACCAATTTTTCTTCACTTTCAAAAATAATTTTGCCGTGAATAATAGGGAAGGGATCACGCCCTGGGGCATAAATTGAAAGTCCAGTGACTTTGGTTCCAAAGTCTATTCCAAGAAGGATTTGACCTTTAAAAGTTTCAAATTGTGGGCTTTGATCAAAAGACATGCGGCTTTTTACAATTCACCGGAAAAAAATTCAAGTCTCATCAGCAAAATTATGTCCAAGTCTTGACTTTGAGGGCTTAAAAGCTATGATGGGGGCAACAATAAAGCCTAAAATATAATCATAAATAACTAGTTTTTAGGATCACCAACACCACCTGTTTTCAGGTTGGTTTCAACTTTTGACATCTTTCCTGCACTTCAAGGAGTAATCACCCATGCATTTAAACGACCTTCGATTGATGGACATCCAACAGTTAAACACGATGGCTGAAGCTGCCGGTATAGAAAACCCTTCTTCCATGAGACGTCACGAAGTGATTTTCGCTCTTTTGAAGCACACGGCGAATAACGAAGAAGCGATTTTTGGTGAAGGCGTCTTAGAGATTCTCCCTGATGGATTTGGTTTTCTTCGTTCACCACTTTACAACTATCTTCCTGGTGCCGACGATATTTATGTAAGCCCCAGTCAAGTTCGTCGTTTTGGTTTAAGAAAAGGGGATTCTGTTACTGGTCAGATTCGTCCTCCTAAAGAAGGCGAACGCTACTTTGCTCTTCTTAAAGTTGATGAAGTTAACTTCCTTCCTACTGAAGAACACAGAAAGACAGCTCTTTTCGATAACCTTACTCCGCTTTATCCAGAAAAAAGAATTCAACTTGAATTCCATCCTACTAACTACTCTACACGTTTGATTGACCTCTTTGTTCCACAAGGTTTTGGTCAGCGCTGTTTGATCGTGGCTCCTCCTAAAGCTGGTAAGACAGTTCTTTTAAAGGACATTGCTAACGCCATCACTGCCAATCATAAAGAGGCTTTCGTCATTGTTCTTCTCATCGACGAACGTCCTGAAGAAGTGACCGATATGAAACGTAACGTGAAGGCCGAAGTTGTTTCTTCAACTTTCGATGAACCAGCGACTCGTCACGTTCAGGTGGCTGAGATGGTTCTTGAAAAATCCAAGCGTCTTACTGAAGCAGGTAAGGATGTTGTGATTCTTCTCGACTCCATTACTCGTCTCGCCCGTGCTTATAACACTGTCGTTCCTCCATCTGGTAAGATTCTTTCTGGTGGTGTGGATTCCAATGCTCTCCACAAGCCAAAGCGTTTCTTCGGTGCTGCCCGTAACATTGAAGGCGGCGGTTCCTTGACGATTATTGCTACATCTCTTATCGACACTGGTTCTCGTATGGACGAAGTGATCTTTGAAGAATTTAAAGGTACAGGTAACTCTGAAGTCCAACTTGATAGAAAACTCCTCGAAAAGAGAATTTTCCCATGTTTGGATATCAATAAATCCTCTACTCGTAAGGAAGAACTCCTTATGAAAGATGCTGATCTTCAGAGGGTGTTCCTCCTCCGTCGTGTACTTAATCCAATGAGTACCACTGATGCTATGGAATTCCTTCTCGGACGTATTAACAAGACGAAGACTAATGCAGACTTCCTCGATTCAATGAACGGATAAGACGTGAGCGAACAATTTACTTCCATCGGTGGGCAAGCAGTTATTGAAGGGGTGATGATGAGATCCCCCAACGCTTTTGTGGTAGCAGTTCGTAAGACTGATGGAAAGATCCGTCTTCGCCGCGATCAATGGTTTGGTTTTGGAAAGCGTTTTGAATTTCTGCGCAAGCCTTTTTTGCGTGGAGTTTTGGTTCTTGTTGAAACCATGGCCAACGGTATTGTTTCTTTGAATTACTCAGCCCATATCGCCATGGACGAAGAAATGAAAAAAGAAGCCCTTGGCAAGGGGATGACAGAAGCCCAATACGAAGAAAAGCAGAAAGCAAAAGAGAAGGTTGGTTTTATGACCTTCGTTTCTATTGCTGCTTCTTTTATTTTTGGTTTGGGGCTTTTTGTTTTTCTTCCTCATGGACTTACAGCTCTTTTGGAAAGTACTTTGGGAGCAACTTGGGGGTTGGATAGTTTTCAATTCCATCTTGTTGATGGAATGATCAAAGCCTGTATCTTCGTCCTCTATATTTGGCTCATTGGCTTTTTTCCTGATATTAAAAGAGTCTTCCAGTTTCATGGAGCTGAACATAAGTCTATTTCTACGTTTGAAGCAGGTGAAGAATTAACCGTGGAAAATGCCAGAAAGTATCCTACTTTCCATCCCCGTTGTGGAACCACTTTTATTTTCTTTCTTCTTCTCGTCTCCATTATTCTTTTCGCTGGCGTTTTTGTGGTGATTCCAATCGGCGAGGGATTGCCTTACGTACTTAAGCATTTGGTAGCTATTCTTTTTAAGATCGCCCTTACTTTTCCAATCGCAGGTATTTCCTACGAACTTATTAAAGTTTCTGGAAAGTGCTCCACTTCATGGTGGGGAAAAGTTTTAAGCGCTCCTGGTCTTATGCTTCAAAGACTTACGACTCGTGAACCTGATGATGGACAGTTGGAAGTCGCTTTGGCTTCTATTCGTGCTGTTTTATTTCTTGAAGAAAAATATAAACTTAAAGAAGCTCAAGCCCGCATATTGACTCTTGATGAAGTCGATCTCGAAGGCCTCCATGAGATTCAAAGTAGTAATTTGAAATTAAAAGATTTTCTAGAATAGGATTTTTATGTTTCATAAGTTAGACGCAGTAGTGAAGCGTTACGAGCAACTGACAGAAAGATTAGCTGATCCTACGATTTATGATCGTCAGGCTGAGTTTCGTGAAGTTTCAGGTGAGAGAGCAAAGTTAGAAGAAATTGTTGCTGCTTACAAGGAATACACTCAGGCTAAAAAAAATCTCGAAGAGGCTAAAGACATTCTTCACAACGAAAAGGATGAAGAGTTGCGCGAGATGGCCAAGTCCGATATCTCAGACATTGAAAAGCAGATTCCTGAAATGGAAGCTCGTTTAAAAATTCTTCTTCTTCCTAAAGATCCTCTAGATGATAAAAACGTGATGGTGGAAATTCGCGCTGGTGCTGGTGGTGACGAAGCCAGTATCTTTGTTGCTGACGTCTTCCGCATGTATCAAAACTTTTTTAAGAAACTTGGATTTCGCTGTGAACTTGTTTCTATGAGTGAAGGCGACAGAGGGATTAAAGAAGTTATTTTTCAAGTCATCGGTGACAAGGTTTATTCCAAACTTAAATTTGAATCTGGAGTTCACCGCGTGCAACGTGTTCCAGACACAGAAGCTCAAGGCCGTGTCCATACTTCAACAATTACGGTCGCCGTTCTCCCAGAACCAGATGAAGTTGAGTTTGAACTTAATATGAACGAAGTTCGCATTGACGTTTATCGCGCTGGTGGTAGTGGTGGACAGTCTGTAAACACCACTGACTCTGCCGTTCGTGTGACCCATATCCCGACCGGAACTGTGGTTGCGATTCAAGATGAAAAATCTCAAATTAAAAACAAAGATAAAGCCCTTCGCATTTTGAGAAGCCGTATTTACGATAAAATGGTTCAAGAGCAAAAGGCTTTAGAAGCTAAGGAGAGAAAAGATCAAGTAGGAACTGGAGATCGCTCTGAGCGTATCCGTACCTACAACTTTCCTCAAGGACGACTAACTGATCATCGTATTGGTCTGACTCTTTATAATCTCGATCGCATTATTGAAGGGGATTTAGAACAAGTAACTGATGCCTTAATCGCTAACCATCAGGCTGAACTTCTTAAAGGTCAAGAAGACTAAATCTTCTTATGACACTGAAAGAGTATTATTCCCTTTATCAAACTGAATTAGAAAAAAACTATCCTGGTTTAACTTTGCGACGTTTGTCTCAAGAGTGGGATATCTTGGAGTCTCAAGGAAAGACTTTAGATTTTTTCTTTGCCAAACTAAATGATGCTGTTCCTTTATCTTATATCACCGGACAGGCGCCTTTTTATAAGCACGAGTTTATTGTTGGCCCAGAAGTTCTTATCCCACGATCTGAAACTGAAATACTTGTTGAAAAAGCCGTTTTAGAATTAAAAAAGAAAAAAAAATCTACGAAGAAGCTTCCAATCGTCGTTGATGTGGGGACAGGAAGTGGGGCTATTCTTCTTTCTATTTTGGGCGATTGCCCTTTCCCTTTGCGTGCCTTCGGTATTGATATTTCTTTCGATGCACTTAAAATTGCAAACACGAATAAAGAAAAATTGGAAAGTGATTTTCATTCTCAGAGTGAGATCAAATTTTTGCAGGGGGATCGCCTCAGTGATTTCACCTTGAAAGCCGATCTGATTGTCAGTAACCCTCCCTACATTAAGCGCCGTGAGGATTTGCCCAAAGTTCATCCGCAAGTTTTGCGCTACGAACCAGAGCTTGCACTTTTTTTAGATGATATTTCTTATGCCGATTGGTTTACTCTCTTCTTCGAGCAGGTCTCTGATCATTTAGAAGAGGGGGGACTTTTTATTATGGAAGGGCATGAAGATCATTTAGTCAGTCTTTTACCTCTGGCGACCAACGCCGGTTTACTTGCCGCCTCAGTTCACAAAGATTATACTGGGCGTAATAGATTTCTTACGGCAAGAAAGTAATTTAAAACAACAGGAATGCCATGGATAAATTAATTATTGAAGGCCCAGCCACTTTGAAGGGCTCAGTCCATATATCTCGCGCGAAGAATGCTTATCTTCCTATTTTAGCCGGAGTTCTTCTTAGCGAAAAACCCGTTCATCTTCGCCATCTTCCAAAATTGAGAGACATCAACACCATGATTCGTCTTCTTGAAAAGTTAGGAGTGAAGGTCACTCGTGGTGAAAAGCTCACGACTTTTGATTCAAGCAACATCACTTCTTTAGAAGCAACCTATGAACTCGTGAAGACCATGCGTGCTTCTATTCTTGTTCTAGGTCCTTTATTGGCCCGTTTTAAGCGTGCCAAAGTTTCTCTTCCTGGAGGTTGCGCTATTGGTGCTCGTCCTATTGATATCCATTTAAGTAATTTTGAAAAAATGGATGCCAAGATTCTTTTAGAAGGTGGATATGTCGAAGCCACTACCAATCAGCTTAGGGGGAAAACACTGACTCTAAAATTTCCTTCTGTCGGTGCCACCGAAAACCTTATGATGGGAGCGGTTCTTGCTGAAGGGAAGACCGTGATTAAGAATGCAGCTCTTGAACCCGAGATAGACGACCTCGCGCATTTTTTGATGGCGATGGGAGCTAAAATTGAAGGTGTTGGGACTTCTGAAATCACAATTCACGGAGTGAAGCAAAGTGAACTTCGTGAGTTTGAATATGAAGCTATTGGGGATCGTATTGAGGCTTCAACTTATTTGATTGCTGCTATCGCAACCAATTCAGAAATTACTATTACCGGCTCAAACCCTGTGCATCTTGATTCTGTGATTGAAACCTTGCGTGAGATGGGGGCTCAAATCGAAACAGCTCCTAATACCATCATTGTGAAGAAGGGAGCACTCAAGGCCTGTAAGATTGATACTGCACCTTATCCTGGTTTCCCTACAGACGTTCAGGCTCAGATGATTGCTCTAGCCACTCAGGCGGAAGGTGCTTCCATTATCACTGAACATATTTTTGAAAACCGTTTTATGCACGTGCCTGAGCTTCTTCGTCTAGGGGCTAAGATTGAGCTTAAAGGCAATTCTGCTATTGTGACAGGAAAGAGTGATCTGAAAGGCGCTCCTGTGATGTGTACTGATTTGCGCGCTTCTGCCGCACTTATCATTGCCGCTTTGGCCGCTAAGGGGAAAACTGAAATCCTTCGTGTTTATCACTTAGATAGAGGTTATGAAGTCTTAGATCAGAAGCTTCGCAATCTTGGAGTGAAAATCGAAAGAGTAAATGAAGGTGATTAAGAGGAGAAAGTTATGAGTGATTGTATCTTTTGCAAAATCTTTAAAGGTGAAATTCCCTCAACTCGTGTTTACGAAGATGCTAAGGTGATTGGGTTTAAAGATCTTCACCCTCAGGCCAAGACCCATCTTCTTTTCATTCATAAAAACCACACTTCCAATTTTAATGATTTGGCCAAGACCGATCCCCAAGGGATGAGCGAGCTTATGAGTGCAGTAGCCAAATACACTGAGGAAAGTGGTCTTTCTCAAGCTGGTTATCGTATTGTGACGAACATTGGGCCAAGTGCTGGTCAGAGTGTGTTTCACACTCATCTCCATATCCTTTCTTCTGCCAAGTTAGGGATGTTCGGAGAGTAATTTTTCAAAAGTGAAAAAAAGCCCTTCAAAAGGAAGCTTCTAGCATCTTTTTGAGGGGTTTTTTGTTTTTATAGGTTTCAACCAAAGGGGGAACCTATGAAATTTATGATCACTTTTTTTTCCATCGCTTTTCTTTGTCTTTCTTGTCAAAAACGCGCACCTATGAACTTGAGTCTTCCACCTCTTGAAGTTTTGCAAAAAATGGAAAGAGAACAGCAGGCTGAGCAAATTGAAAGGACCTCTTTCAAATTTGATGGAATCGAAGGCGGTATGATTAGTTTTCAAACAAAAAATGGAGATCGAGTCTTAAATTTGAATCAAGCCTGTCCTGTTCATACACCATTAGAGGGAACCCTCGTCTTTTCTTGTATGAATCTTTCTGAAAAGGAATCCTTAGTTGATGCTGAACCTTTAACTGTAGAAAAGTTTGATCTAAGGCTCAAGACCTCAAAAGAAGTATGGGAAAGCCAATATGAAAGCTTTCTTTATTGGCCTGAAGATAAAACCCTTATTCCCTTAGCCGAGCACGAATGGCGTCAGGGAAAAAATTCGTTCAAATCTCTTTTTCAAACTCAAAAAATGAATAGTGATTTTTATTTGGTCATTCGCTTGAAAAAATACTCCAAGATTGGGGCTGATCAGAAGTTTAAAACATGGGAAAATCTTTCAACAATAGAGCTCAGTGCTTTTGATTATCAGTGGAAGAAAAATGAGGACACAGTAGTTAGTTATCCTCTAAGTTTTGACCGTGAGTTTATTCTTCCAGATATTTCTGCAGGTAAAACATTAGAATTTGATCTTAGTATGAAAATGAAAACCCCCAAAATTAGTACTGTTATGTTCGGTAGGGTTATTGTTAAGGCCGTTGGTTATGAAGGAGAAATTATTGAAGGTAAGTGTGAGCAATTTAATAACAATTTGTCTTATGAAGAAGGATCTGTACCGCTCAATTCTAAAATAGCTGATCTTCATTTTCGTGTGGTTATTCAGGGAAAACAGTACGATTTGATGGAATTAATGGCCATCGGTTGGGGGGCTGTGACACTTAAAAATAATCAAATTAAGTTTCAGGTTAATATCGCTACTAAGGAGATGGGAAAAGGGATAAAGCTTTATACTTATTCCTATCCTCAAATAGAGTTTACAGTCGGTTTTCAAGATTTTAAAAATTGTTATTTTTATAATAAACCTTTTGATACCATTCAGACGGTGGGGAAAACTCAAAAGGTCATTGCTCAGTCTAGTGAGCAGTATGATGGAAATTATCAGATCAAAGATTCGTTCTAAAAAAAGGGGAGCTTCACAAGCTCCCCTTTTCGTTTAATCTTCTTCTCCGTCATCGCCGATGGCATCGACGGGACAAGCCTTCATGGCACTTCGGCAGTCTTTTTCTTCGTTAGTGCCTTCCGGCTGTTTTTTTACAAAAGCATGATTCTCATCAGTATTCAATTCAAAACAATCAGGAGCTTCGGAGACACAAGAACCACAACCTACGCATTGAGTATCAACGTAGAAGGAGCCTGGTGCATTTTCTTCCCATTTATTGTTTTGATCGGCCATCATTATTCCTCAGAAAACTTTGCGAAAACTTTTACTTTTGTTGAGTCTTGTAAGCTCTTAAGGACGTCTTTTTGAAGAGCACGTGAAGAGGCAAGCATCTCTGCACGCATTTGAGCTTCTTCACTCTTTTCAGCTTTTTTATCTTCGGCAACTGCAGCGCCGTTCACACGAACAAGAATTGGAGATTCTGGATCATCAAGAAGGACAGCTTTCGCATTGGCCGCGAAGATGCTGCTGATTTGGTCTACACGAAGAGAAACATCAGCGTTTCCTTCGAGGCGACTAATGTTGATGTTCTTTTTGAAGCTTAACCCATAACTTTGTGCAATTTTTTCTGCTTTTGCAGTGTCGTCTTTTTCAAGGGCACTCATGATCTCTTTCTTCAGCTCATCAGTCATTTTCTTCACTTCTGGTGCTTTTTGGAGTTGGATGCTTTCTTTGGCAATTGCCACTTTATGATCGTCTAGTTTGGCTTCCTTTGCTTCTTTGCGGTCTTCAACAAGAATGAGGTGATAACCATAACTTGTTTTGATTGGTTGGGAGATTTGACCTACTTTTAAGGCAAAAGCAGCATCATCAAATTCTGGAACCATTCTGCCTTTTTCAAAGTAACCTAAGTCTCCACCTTTTTCTTTGGAGCCTGGGTCTTGAGAATTTTTCTTCGCAAGTTCAGCAAAATTCTTTGTGGTTACTTTTTTAGCAAGTTCGTTGATTTGAGTTTTCACTTTTTCTTCATTATCCTGATCAACAATCAGAAGAATGTGACGAGCTTTGATTTGAAGAGCTTGGTCCAAGCTAGGCTTGCGCTCTTTAAAAATAGCTTCGACGCGCTTCATATTGTCTGCAGAGGCAAGGTAAGCCTGAATTTCTGCATCAGTTATAAGAAGTTTGTTCATGATATCCTTGCGCTCAATCTTAAGAACGTTCGCAGAAACTTTTTGTGAGCGAAATTTTTGAAGATCGGCTAAGTAATTTTTTGAGACAGGAGAGGTTTCAAAGAAAGCCTGAACTTTCTTGAGTTTTAAGTCACCTTTGATTTCGTTTTCGAATTCAGTGGGAGTCAAACGGTTCGCAGTGAGAAGTTGCTTGTATTTTTCAACATCAAATTGACCGTTTGTTTTGAAGTAAGGAAGTTCCTTGATTTCATTTTTGATTTCTTCAATACTTGGTTCAGTTCCAAGCTTGTCGCCTAAGCTTAAAGCAAGTTTCTTTTGAATAAGATTTTGAAGAGCACTTTCTTGGATGCGGAACTGCTGAATTTGCTGGTTGGTGAGTGGGTTTCCGCCGTTCATAAACTGGCTGAAAAACTGCATTTGGCGCTGGTATTCCTGACTAAACTCTCTCGCTTTAATAGGGTGGCTTCCGACGCGAGCGATAGTGTCAGATGAGGTCTTGCCGTACATGGATTCATAGCCACTAAAAGCGAATGAAACAATGATGAGACCGATGAGGAAAGTGACAAGAATTCCAGTGGTCTTCTTTTGAAACTTATCGCCGTCCTGTTGGCTTTTGCTTTCTACTTTGTCCATTTTAATTAACTCCGAATAAAATGATTAAAAATGACCCCCTAAGGCTAACATTTTAAGCCCTTATCCGTAAAGGATATTGGCAATGTCAAAGTTCTTGGATAGGCTTAGGGGGAATTTTAATGAGAGGGCCACTTGAGAATTGTCGAACAAAAAAGTCCGAGACTTCGCCTTATCATCAACATCACAGTTATGTGTTTGGCGTTATATGCTGTTTCACGTCGAGAAGTCGCTTACGACCAGGCTTCACCTTTTGAAAAGTTCATGATTGAAGTCATGGCGCCAATTCAACGCACCATTGTTTTCATGAAAACGAGGTTCAACACCACTGTTGATGACTATTTTTTCAACGTTGATGCCAGTAATGATAATCGTTTGCTACGTAAAAAGCTCTTTGAGTACGAAAACAAGATTTTTCAGTATGGGGAGATGGAGCAGGAGAATAAGCGTCTTAAAGGACTGCTTTTTGCCCACCAAGAAATCAAAGGCAAGCGTGTTTTGGCTCAGATTGTCGCTTGGGATGCCTCTAGTGATTTTAAGGTTATTAGAATTAACAGGGGAAGTAATGATGGGCTTAAGGTTCTTTCTCCTGTCGTTACCGATGAAGGCTTAGTTGGCTACGTTTACCGTCTATCCTTTAACTACGCAGATGTTTTGACTATATTGGACTCAAATAACCGTGTCGATGGCATCGTGGAGCGTGAGCGTACTCATGGTATCGTTGAAGGTTATTCCAAAAATCGTTGCCAAATGAAGTATGTGGCCCGCACTGCGCCACTTTTACTGGGCGACCTCGTGATGACTTCCGGTTTAGGGAATATCTATCCTAAAGGGATTAAGGTCGGCACGATTTCTCATATTGAAAAAGACAGCTACGGTATTACCCAGCATGTGGAATTGACTCCAGCGGTTGATTTTGGAAAATTGGAAGAAGTCATCATTCTTCTCTGGGATAACGAGCAGGCGAAAAGAAAAGAATGGGACGAACTTGATGAAGCCGGACGTGCAGGGGGGGATCGCTAATGTTTAATATAAAAATTAAGGACCTCCTCGTTGGTTTTATTATTACAAGTATCCTTCTTATCATTCTTCAGGTTTTATCAACTGCCGTTTTACCTATTTTTGGTTTGATGAAGTATCGTTTGCCTTTCAATATCTTGATTATTCTTTTCTTAGCTTTCAAACTTGAAAGTCCTTTTTTGGCCATTTTTATTTTGATTTTTCAGTACATTTACTCCTTCTTTTCTGTTGAAGGTTGGGCCATGGGTGTGTTTGCAGGAATTCTAGTTTCCATGATCGTCGGATATTTGAAGGATATTATTCACTTTTCTTCTGTTTTTCTCACGGTCTTAGTGACAGAGATATTTCAAGTCGTCTGGTTTATCATTGTTTCGATCTTGATTTATTTGCAGGTTGGAAATTGGGATTATATTTTTGAAAAGCTTTCTCGTTTTGCTGTAGAAAGTATTGTGATTTCACTCTTAGCCCCTCTTCTGTTTGCTTTCCTCGATAGAGTTTGGAAAATCAATGATCAGGACGGAGGACATTCTTTTAGAGGTGGTCGTTAATGTTTGGTGAAGATGATCTCGTCCGACAGCATAAGCCCCGCGCTGATCTAATCGCTAATTTTATTGTGATTGCTTTTGCTATTTTGCTTTCGCGTTTATGGTATTTGCAGATTTATAGTGGAAAGACACTCTATCGCTACTCTCAAGAAAACCGTTTGAGAAAAGAAGTTGTGAGAGCCCCTCGCGGACTGATTTTTAGTCGCAATAATGATTTGTTGGTTTACAACGCTCCACGTTTTGACTGTATTGTAACTCCTCAGTACTTGAAAAATAAGAAAGTCGTTTTGGAGAAACTTGCATCCCTGATTGGTATGCCGGTGACGCGTATTGAAGAAATCCTTCTTAAAAACTCTACCCAAGCTCGCTATATCCCCATCATTATAAAAAAAGATCTAACTCGCCGTGAAGTGGCATTGATTGAAACTGAAAATTCTAAAATGCCTGGGGTCACAGTTGATACTTTTATCACTCGGGAATATACCGATCCTTTCGTCGGGACACATCTTTTAGGCTACATTTCGGAAATTTCTCAAGAGCAACTTCCAAAATTAAGAAAACGCGATAAGTTCAATTTCAAGCTTGGTGACTTTATTGGTCAAGCTGGTGTTGAGGAGCAACTTGATCTTGAATTGAGAGGGCAGGACGGTTATGAATTTATGGAGGTTGATGCGAAAGGACGCATGAAGCGCTATGTTCGCTCAGACAACTTCTTTAAAGGAATTGAAAATCAACCTGCACGACCTGGGAACAATCTTCGTTTGACTGTCGATCGTGACATGCAATTGGCAGCTTATAAGGCAATGGAAGGAAAGGTTGGAGCAGTTGTCGCTGTTGATATCCATACTGGTGAAGTGTTGACGATGGTCTCTAGACCTTCTTTCGACTCTGGTCGTTTTAGTACTAATCTTACTTCAGATTACTGGCGCTCTTTAGTTCAAGATGAGTTGACCCCTCTTCGTGATAGAACAATTCAAGATCACTTTCCTCCAGGATCAACTTTTAAGCCGATTACTGCAGCGGCTGGTTTAGCCGAGGGATTAATTGATGAGCGTACTGAAGTAAATTGTCCAGGTTACTTTCATATGGGAAGTCGCACCTACCACTGCTGGAAAAAGCATGGTCATGGTTCTGTGGACGTTTATAGGGCCATACGCGAATCATGTGACGTTTTCTTTTACAAGCTTGGTATGCGTTTAGATATTGATGTCCTTGCCAAATATGCTAAGGGGATGGGACTAGGAAGTCGTTTAGGAATTCCTCTTTCACGTGAAACTCCTGGTTTGATTCCTACAAAAGAATGGAAGAAAGCACGCCGTGGGCAAGAGTGGCAACTTGGTGAGACTATTTCCTGCGTGATTGGGCAGTCTTATATTCTCGTGACTCCTTTACAGCTCGCAGTGGCTTACGGAACAATGGCCAATGGTGGAAAACTCTATCGCCCTTATGTCGTCAAAGAGATTTTTTCAAACTCAGGTGATCTTATTAAGAAGAATAAGCCTGAACTCCTTTCTGATATTCACTTCTCGCCTAAAACAATCACCATTATACGTGATGGTCTTTTCCAAGTTGTGAATGATCCTCGAGGAACAGCCTACGGAAGTCGCGGTGAAGGTATTATGATGGCCGGCAAAACTGGGACTGCTCAAGTAATAAAATTATCTAAGGATAAGCTTTTTTCTGCCTGCGAACTTATGGATTACAAGCATAGAAACCACGGTCTTTTTGCCGCCTATGCTCCAGCTAATAATCCTCGCATCGCGATAGGGGTTATTATTGAGCACGGTTGTCACGGGGCCAGTGCTGCAGGTCCGGTAGCGAAGGCAGTTGCAACTGCTTTTATGGAAAAGTATTACCCTGACGATTTAAAGGCCAACAAAGAGTTTATTAAAACCGAAATGAAGGCTAAAGGTAAGATTTCTGTTCCTGAGATTTCTCATGAAGTTGAAGATGAGTTACCAGATCCAACTGAGGAGCGTTAGTCATGATGCGTTTGTTCAATAGAGCTTTTTTTGTTGAATTGATAAAGCGCTATGATTTTAGCTTTTTCGGAGCCGCCAGTGCTATTTTTGTTATTGGGATTTTAAATCTTTATTCAGCAACTCACTCAAATAACGATCCCGGAACGGAAGGCCTATATAGAACACAGATTCTTTGGTTTGTTATTGCGATGCTGGTGGGATTTGCTATTAGCTTCGTCAAGATGAAGACAGTCTTACGCTATTCCTATTTAGTCTATTTCTTGGGGTTGATCTGCCTTGTTCTGGTACATTTTTTGGGGGACACCGGAATGGGAGCTCAGCGCTGGTTAGTGCTTGGTCCCTTGAGATTCCAACCTTCAGAGATGATGAAACTAGGTCTTGTTTTGGCCCTCGCTCGTTGGTTTTCTAAGGCCAATCCTCTTAATCCTTTGGGGTTCAAAGAACTCATTATCCCTGGAATGATTGCTGCTCTTCCTGCCGGCCTCGTCATGCTTCAACCAGACTTGGGAACAGCCCTTTTGATTATATTTATTACTTTTTCTCTTTGTTTTTATCGCAACCTCAAGTGGAAGACGATTGTCATCATTGGAATTTTAGGACTCATCGTTAGTTACGCTGGTTATAATTATGGCCTGCGTGATTATCAAAAAAAACGTATCACGAACTTTATTGATCCAACTCAAGATGCTAAAGGCTCTGGCTATAACGCCATTCAGTCTAAGATCGCGATTGGCTCTGGACAATTTATTGGAAAGGGATTTAAAAAATCCTCTCAAGCTTCACTCAATTATCTTCCTGAAAACCATACAGACTTTGTTTTTGCTATCTTTAATGAAGAGCATGGTTTCTTTGGATCTTTAGTTTTAATTAGTCTTTATCTGGTGCTTTTTTATCGCTTCATTTGGCTGGCCACTTCTGTAGGGAAGATCTACGACTCACTGGTTGTTATGGGGGTTATGTTTATCTTTTTCTGGCATAGCTTTATCAATATGAGCATGGTGACTGGCCTTATGCCCATCGTGGGGATTCCTTTGCCCCTCATGAGTTATGGGGGAACGAGCTTACTTACTTTTGGGGTTGGTTGTGGGATAGCAACCTCCATTAGTAACTCACGCACTCTTTTCTAAATTGTTCAAAAATAGGACTTGTTTCTTACGTCTAAGCCTGTTATAAGTCTTATAAGCAGACTATTATGAAAAAAGTTTCAAGTATAGGCACATTATTAAAGAAAATTTATCGCGTTTATAGCGGTGAGCTTCTTACTTTGTTAGAGCAAAGAGGCTTTACAGATTTGCGCCCCAGTTTTCTCGAAGTCCTTCTTTTCATTTGTGAACATGAAGGCCCCTCTATCAAATCCATTGGAGTGGGATGTGGTTTAAAAAAACAAACGATGACCAGTCATCTTAATGAGCTAGAGCGTCGTGGTTATATTAAACGCAAAATCAATGAGCAGGATAAACGCGAACAAAATATCTTCCTTACTGAGTATGGTGAGCGTTTTAAATTGAATCTTTTTGAAAGTCTCAATGACATTGAAAAAGCTTACGCAGCTCAAGTTGGCGAAGTTGAACTAGATCGATTAAATCTTATTCTAAAAAATTTCTTCGAACAGATTACTCAGGGCAGAGAATTCACGGAGACGATGCGAGACTAAGCTCTGCTTTTTTAGGCCAGAAGAGATAGCCACCGGATACATTATTCACATTAAAAAATCCCTTTTTGACCATCAATTCACAAGCCTGAATAGAGCGTAGTCCATCTTCTGAAATAATAAGAATAGGAGTTGTGCGACTTAAGAGTTCAGACGCTCTTGTGACAAGTTCTTCAAGAGGGAGATGAATGATTTCCTCAGGGCGTTTATCGGTAAGATATTCGCGACGGCTGACATCGAGAAAAATGAAATCGATATTTTTATTTTTATAAATTTCATAAGCTTGAGCAGGGGAGAGATCGTTATAGGGTCTTCCCATCAGAATCATTGCATCATCAACGAACTCACCGTTTTTGACTCTGATTAAATGATTGCGTTGAATGGCCAAAGACATTTCCAACTTCTCATCAATACGTTGGATATTTTTTTCGATATTAGTAAGGCGATTACTGATGTAATCGAGTAATTGAAAAGCTTTCAAGTCCATCTGGTCCTCCTTAAAAGGCCAATGGCTTCATTATATCAGCTTTGGATTATTCTTTAGAAGATGGGGTAAAAAGTACCAAAGTGAATATGTCCGATAATCAGGGAGGTGAGAAGACAAGCTGTTAGAAAGCTGGCCCCTTCATAAAAGCCATAAGCCACTTGTTTTTCACTTTCTTTCCCCTTGCTTCCCTCTAAATCTTTTTCATTAAAATCATGCTGGATTTTAAAGACTTTTCCTAAACCAAAGTGGAAAAGAGGGTAAATAATGAGGGAGAGAAGAATTTGAAGAACGACTGAGGTGGCATACCAGCGGAAACTTTTGGCGTCACTTTCAAGGGAGGTCGCGATAATAAGGGACCAACCTAGAATGAAGCCGCTATAAGAAAAGGCGATACCCATATTTTTTTGAATGATATTTTTGTTAAAGGCCAAAAGGCTGACCCAAGAATAAGCCTTGGCGGCAATTCCAATAGCAATGACTGAAAGGAGCCATAAGAAAATTAAAGCAATAAAAGAGCCTTGAGAAACCTGTAAAACAGTTTTAATGAGATAACCGATGGCCAGAACGTTGGCAGCTCCTACTGTGGCATAAGCAACGTTACGTCTTTTGTGAATTTCATCGTGATAGTCAAAATTATAAAGAGCAATACTATCCATAATCCAAACTGAAATAAGGAAGATACTGTAAGCGCTTAGTGAGTGAATAATAAATTCAATAATCGCGTAGAGAACACCATCAGAGAGATAAAATTGAAACTCTGAAAAAACGATTCCTAAGCCGATCAGACGCGAAAAAAGGTGAATTGTGTCTGCGGTATTTTTGAGAGGAGAGAAAGGGCTTAAGGTTTGCTCTTTGGCTACAGGATAGAGAATAACGTGAAGGTATTTATATAGCCAAAGAAGGAAGCAAATAAAAATGGCCAAAAAGACGCGCAAAATAAGTTTATCAAAAAGTTCATTCATATTTATTTTTCCTTGTTTCCCCAAGGAGTTCCGATAAAGCGTGTAATGAGTTCTCGGAAATGGATACGTTCTATGGGATTGAACACTCTAGATTTTGAATAGGTCTTTCTGACCTGAGGGCTTTTTGATCCAAATTCATGATTGCTTCCAAAGAAAACTTTGTCTTTTGCAATATGAATCGTTAGGTCGCGGTAGAAGTCCTGAGTGGGTTTGAAGTCTTCCCAACCAAAATAACTTGGAAAGTTTTTATAAGCTCTATGGAAAAACCAAATTTTCGTATTGTTTTGCTTCTTGTCTTCCCAATAGCCAAAAGAAGGATCTCCAAAAAAGAGAGAGCCTGGAGGAAGGGGGAGAATGCTTTCCACATTATCCATTTCACGGCGGCGAAAAAGTGACATGCCGATATGATCTCGATTTTTCATCCAAAATTTTTTTGAAACTCTAACTGTGACGTAATCTGGATTTTTAAATCCATGAACAATTTTATAACGATGAAAATAGGTTTTTAAAATAAATCCTGCTTTGAAGTAATCAATGAGAATAATCTCAAGAGGAGCACCTTGAAAATAAGTTGAGTAGACATGTTCATTTTCAATATAAGGAACTCGTTGCTCTGACGGGGAGAAACTTTTTGAGAGGCCTAGAAAGACCAAGACAAGCAATATATAGGCAGAAAATTTATTCATAAAAAAAGCCCTGATTTTCAGGGCTTTTTAGTTATAACTCTTTCGAAAGACTTTTAATAGTCTTCTTCATCATCATAATCCTCTTCGTCTTCTTCTTCATCCTCGTCTTCGTCTGATTCTTCAAGATCTTCTTCCTCTTCGCCACGAGCATAGGCTTCATCTTCGTCGTCGAACTCTTCTTCTTCCTCTTCTGGCTTATCGAATGCGTCATTGTAATCCCAACCGTAGCCAAAATTTCCTTCTTCATCTTCTGAGTCTTCATCAGGATCGAATTCATCAGAAAGACGGCTTTTGCGTTCTTCGTTTTGTTTCTCAAAACCTTCTTCGTCTTCGCTGAGATCATCAAGAGGAATATCTTCACGGTCATCGCTATCAAGGTCAAAAGTCTCAAACTCATCGGCTTCAGGTTTGCTGAAGAATTCACGAGTATAGCTTTCTTTCTTTGGGAGAACCTCTACTTCTTTTGAAGCAAGAGCTGCAGCAACTGCTTTCGTTTTAGCTGCTGGCTTTTTTTCTTTCGCCGGAGCTGGCTTGGCCTTAGCTGCTGGCTTTTTAACAGGCTTGGCTGCGACCTTTTTCGTTGCAACTTTTTTGGGTTCTGGTTTAGCAGTTTTTTTAGCTTTGGGAGCAGGTTTGGCTGCTTTTTTAGGGGCAGGCTTGGCTGCAGGTTTTTTGGCTTTGGCCTTTGGTGCTGTTTTTTTAGCAGCAACTTTCTTTTTTGGAGCTACTTTCTTGGTGACTTTTTTTGTGGCCACAGAACAATCCTTGTTTTGAGTCAAAAACTTACTATTAAAAAAATTATAACTAGAATACTAGATTCTTTTCAAGAGTTTTTAAGCATTAGTGATCCAGAGGTCCAAACTCGGATAAATCGCTAGGGGTGAGATAATTGAGAAAGGACTCATCAGACATGTCAGTAGGGCTTTCCCCAAGTGCAGCATTCTCTTTATAAACCCCATTTGCGGAATAAGATGAGAGTTCTCCAAAAGAGGGACTAGGAAGAAATTTACTCATGGCCACAAATTTTGTGGAGTAGAAGTTGCGTCTGGCAAAAAGTGTACCACCGGCAATAAGGGGGTTGTTTTGCGAGATTTCAGCATCTTCTTCGCCAGCCCCCTGTCTTTTTCCTGGCATAAAAGCGGTCATAAAATTTTTCATATCTGTCCCTTCCTTAGGGGCAGCAAAGCTTCCACTAAAATATCTTGAGAAGCCAGGATCATCAGTTGCTTTTTTGGACCAGTATTCTTCAAGGGAATCTTTTAATGGGATAATCTGACAGGTGACTCCATTACCAAAGAAAAAGATATGGAATCTTGCGGCCATGCTTAAACCGGCTGCGGTCGTAACGGTCCTATTGTCGCATTCATTTTCAGGGGTGGTTGTAGCGATTGTACGAGCGGCAGGTTCAGAAAGACTTTGACCACCAGGGTTGTTGACGTTGAGGTTTTTTATACCTTCGGCTGTGTCTTTGAGAGATTGGATAAAGCTTTGAATAGGAACTTCGCTATTTGAAATATAGGTCATCACGCTGGCTTTGGCTTCAGCGGCTGTTTGGAAAAGAAGGTTGTCACCAAAAAGAGGAGCGAAGATTTGGTAGGCAACGGATTGATCAGTACTCGTGCAATGTTCGAAGACATTAGGAATACTTTCTATATCGTAACTATCATCTACGGCCGTTGGGCTACAGAAAGGGATGAGATAGTTGAGGGCTTCATATTTGGTTGGTCGGCGGGCCCTATTGATCGATTCATGGATAGTGTTGGCATCAATGATGGTCCCAGGGGGAGATTCTGGAATGTTTTTCGCAAAAGCAATGAACTGTTTACTGTCGTAAAGCCCAACGTCTTCGTTGTTGCGGTCAAGGGCTTCGGGAACAGAAATTGCTCTTTTTAGTTCGACAAAAGGAGAGGCACTTCCACCAGCACCCATTGAATCTTTTTCTAGCTCCCCGAGGTTTGTTTCGTAGTCATAAATCATATTGGGAATGCCGAAAGCAGGATTGGCTCCTGATTGAGGAATGCCTCCTACGCGGTCGCCAGCAGCTGAAAGCCAAAAGCCTCTCAGAGGAATAGGAAAGCCCCTTTGAAAATTGGCCCCAACAGGGATATTTCCAAGGGTACTGATATAAGCCAAAGAACGATTGTTTCCTGTTCTAACTGAAATTCCCTGATCGCTACTGTCAGGTTTGAAAAGATAGGGACCAATTCTTCCCCCGAAGGGTTTAGCAGCGGCATAGGCTTTTAAAAGAATTCCTTCGCTTGAGGTAAAAGGAAAAAAGAGGCCAGAAAAGCGGGCTTCACCTTTGACGGCGTAATAGGTAAGCATGGCAGGATTTTTAACAAAACCTATGATGTAGCCTGGAACAGGAAGAGCTGTTTTGGAGCTGTCACATTGAGCTGTACTGGCCACTCCACCTGAGTATTGACCTTGAGAGGTCACAAAGGTGGTGTAGAACATGATGTAGTTGATCGGCATGACCTTGAGATCCAAATAGTATTTTGTTGGATCTGTGGGATAGAGGCTTCCGCTCAAAGTATTAGTTCCAAAAGTTTGGGGAGTAGGGGAGAGTTCATAAAGGGCGAAGGTTGCCTGCATCTCCTCACCTAGGTTACGAATTCCACTCTCAAAGGCTTTAATCGTTCTTTCATGGTAGGGAATCTCGCCAGTTTGAGCCAGCCCCATAGGTTGAGTACAGCCACTACCGCTATTGCAGACTTTAGGAATAGGAGGGCTGTTTACCAAATGCTCCATATTGCGCACACGGAGGGCAAGCTCCATGGATTGCACCCAAGCCCCTGGCCGATTAATAGCAATTGTGGTTCCTCCGGGAATTTCTTTTTCAGTCCCATAAGTCCACATAAGGGCCGTCATGAAATTGAGATTGGAGCGAACAGAGCAGTCCTTACTTTTTTCTTGATCAAGGACGTTTACGAAAGCTTCATGGTGCTCACTGATGCCAGGAAGACCAACAGGATCGAAACGTGGGATACCGGGAACTTTGTAGATTTGGCAAATGTCATCATTTCCAAAGTGGATACAGACGGAAGGGGCATTATAGGGGTCTACTTCCTCAACACCTGGCGTATTTTGCATGAGAGTATTACTTCGATCGAAGAGGTCTTGGCGAAAATTCATTTTACCAGGAACATGCTGGGCATGTTTTCCTGTCGTTGGAAGAACTCCGCCAGTCAGTTTGGTTTTATTGAGGGAAAGTTGTCCTAAAACATAATACTTAAAGAGCCACTCTTTGTAGGTATTGCGCATTTCCCAGTTGAGGTGAGAGATAGTCGTGAGTTGGCGTGCCTGAACAGCTGCTCCAGCAAAAGCCGCAGCGTCTACAGAATTTTGTAAATTAATCTTGGCCTTAACAAAGAGACCCACGTTGATGATGAAGGCCAGAAGGGTGATGAGGATGAGGAGAACGATAGCAAAAAAGATAGTCAGCTGACCATCTTCACGCCTTAGAAGGCTAAATCTTTTATTCTCTCTAGCTTTTTGAGTCAAAGCTTCTCCTAAATAAAAATATCTGGAGTCCTCTTGCCCCTAGGGCCACTTTGAGAACATCAAACTTGAGCCTAATACTCTGAAAAAAGAAAATACCCCATTGGCCCTCTTTTTGAAAATATAAAAAGCGTCCATGAGGACCGGGCCATGGAAGGCTGTACGTTGGTTCACCGGTGTCCCTCCTGAGAAGTCCCACCTTTTTTATTTACCCGCCTTGAAACTTTCTAAACCCTAGACCTCGAAGGAGGTCTAGAGGCCTTTCGTTTAGCTACAGGGGGGGCAAAATTCGACCTGTATCGAAGGAGGCGCTTAGTTTCTATAATAGGGACAGGAGGAAAAATGAAAAAGGAAGTCTTGTATAAACCGATTGAGAGCAGAACTTATAAGTTTCGTAATCCAGCGATGACTTTTTATTGCCCTCTTTGCCGTATGGAAAGATCGGTGACAGTGCGTCCAAGACTTAAGGCCATTCATTTTTTACAAATCACTCTCGTAACTCTCTTTTTGATTGCTCTCACTTGGTCCATTATGGGACTAGGTTCTCTTGTTTGGTTTTTTGTGGTTTGGGGAACATTTGAAGCTGTGTTACGGGCCACTTTTAGAAAAGAAGTTCCCTGTCCTCATTGCGGTTTTGATGCCTCTTGGTACAAAAGGGACGTCAAAGTTGCTCGAAAGTTAGTTTCTGAGTTTTGGGAGGGTAAAAAACCGCCCCAGGCTCAAGAAAATCAACAGAAATCATAGACTTATATCACCTTAAACTTTCTACCGCCTTGCAGATTACTCTTTCAAAAGGGCAAGCTTCATACTATCTTTTGCCCCTATCAATTAAGGAGTAGTGCAATGAGCGTTAACAAAGTCATTCTTCTTGGCAGACTTGGT
>JACCEE011455181.1_pt1 | contig 38405 bp, 42 predicted proteins | sample 7449931 | NCBI WGS metagenome assembly JACCEE01 (sample SAMN15323457, study PRJNA562643) | freshwater metagenome | isolation source: river surface water | place: USA:Blue River Watershed | collected 2017-08-19 | reverse complement strand
TTCAATTGTGAATTTCAAATTTTTATTTTTGTCGAATTTTACGTTTCAAATTTTTTCGTATTAAACCTAAAATTTTGTAATTTTATTCCTTAATTTCTGGTTTAACAATTTTATAAACAATTTCATTTTCTAATTGTTCAATATGTGATTTATAAATATCCACTTTGCTGATAAACAACACTTGTGGCTTCTCTTCTTTAATTAATACATCAATATTACTTTTAAGAACTTCTTTCCAATTATATTTATCATTCCATACTTCATCTTGATAAATGTGAATTATTGAATAACCTTCTTTGACTGCTAACGATATCTTTTCAACATCTTTTGATTGTACAACTTCTGGTGATTCCCAATTAGATATTTGTTCAAAATGTTGTCTTACTTAAAAAATTTGAATGTAATCATACTTAATATAACAATTAATTCAAATTAATTAAAATGATAGATATCTACATCCTTCGACTTCAAGAAGGAAAATTTTATGTTGGAAAAAGTGATAATGTAGCAAATAGGTATCAACAACATATAAATGGAATAGGTTCTGCATGGACACGTAAATATACACCAATATGCATTGAAAAAATAATTAAATGTACATCTTCATTTGATGAAGACAAAATTACAAAAGAATATATGAGCAAATATGGAATTGATAATGTTCGTGGTGGATCATATGTTGAAGTTGAACTTAGTGAATTTCATATCGAGGCATTAAAAATGGAAATTTGGGCTGCCAAAGATCTATGTACTCAATGTGGAAGATCAGGACATTTTATAAAAGATTGTTATGCAAAAAAAGATGTCTTTGGGAAAGCTATAGAGTATGAAGATGAAGATGAAGATGAATATAAATGGCAATGTGATTACTGTGACAAAACATTCTCTACAGAATATGGAGCAATAGGACACGAAAAAACCTGTAAATTTAAAACAAAATCAAGTTGTATATGCTATCGTTGCGGTAGACCAGGTCATTATTCATCTAACTGTTACGCTGCAAAAGATATAAATGGTTATTATTTATAAATCCGATTCATTTTTTGAATAGGAATGCTGTGTCCGGCGATTAAGTTGCAGAGCGGCGCTCAATAACCCTAAAGCATTTACTCCTAAAAGTTTAGATGAAAGTGTATGATAAACCATTTATCTATACACTGTCACATATAGTGGCAGGTGCTATTGCCGTTTTCTATCCGCTCGTACTTTGGCTTTTCCTAGTCTATCAATTATTACAATTAGCCCTAGATGTCCGTTTCTTCGGTCTCAGTCGCGAGATTAGACCAGGGAACAATCCTCTTCACACTGCTCGAAAACTCGGTGAATTTGCATCAGGCTATTCTGTTACATGGTTCCTCAAAAATCCTTGGACTACAAAGCCCAAGAAAGAATAGGAATGCTTTTATTCACTGTTAGTCCAGAGCAATTTACAGTGAAATATCATATAAACCCTTTCATGAAGTCTGTACTACAAAAACATGAAGGAGTTAATTTATACAAGGCAATACATCAATATCAGGGTTTTCTTCATTTACTTCGCCGATTTGCAACTGTAAATGTTGTTCCTGTTGCTGCTCTAGATCCCGCAGCGGCACTACCCGACATCATTTACGCAGCTGATGCAGCGGTCTTCTTACCTGGACTAAAAGAACCGACTGCGATTATGGCACGTCATTCACGCTCACATCGTCGACCTGAAGGTCATGCATGGACCACCTACTTCAATTCACTTCCTATTCGTCAACTTCATCTTCCTCTAGGTCCAGGGATCTACTTCGAAGGATCAGGAGAAGCAGTCTTCACTCTAGACTTCACGCGAATCTTCTGCGGTTACGGAATACGAACAAGTAAGAAAGGAGCACTTGCCCTAAATGTCATTTTGGAAGAAGAATATCGTCGTCAAAATGCAGTCGATAAGAAGCCAATGTTTCATATGATAAAACTTGTGAATCAAAAATACTTCCATGTTGATCTTTGTCTTCGACCTCTTCCTCACGGTTATGCATTAATACGACGAAATGCAATTAGTAAACACAGTCAAGAATTAATTGAAGCTATTTTTGGAAGTGATAAGTTAATTGAAGTAGATGATGAAGAACCTTTTGCTTGTAATGGTATTCTTGTTGATGGATATTATTTGACCTCTTCTGGCATTTCCGAGAAGACAATTAGGGCGATAGAGGTGACAGGAACGAAGGTTTTAACAACGGTGTTAACTGAATTTGAAAAAGGTGGTGGTTCGTTGAAGTGTATGATTCTTCCTCTTCATTAATTTAGCTACACATCTCTTCAGGAATATCTTGAGCAGATTTTACTTCTTTTAGAATTCGGAAGTGAAGACGTTGATGATCCGTTGGGAAGAAACAGACACGCATCTCTTCGCCGTCATCGTCTTCAATTGTACTTGTAACATCAGTGTTTTTAATGTAATCGCGTTTATACACTTCAACATAGTATTGATTACCTGAAATAGTTTCCTGTGTATATGAACCTGGTTTACCTGGTACAGGTTTGGCCTCTGCATCCATTACAATTACATCCATTAAAAGTCTAGTCGGTAAAACTTCGGAGTATCGACGTTCATATTCATTTTCTGGGACCTTATCTTCTACATAATAATATCCATTAAATTCAATTGTTCCTTCATTTAATGTAAGATCAATTGAATAGTTAAATAATTCTTGTATGTAAGGGTGACGACAATTACATTTAGCAGTGAAATCTATATAAGTTTCAATCGTCTGATCAGCATTTTTTAGGGTCGCGGCCATCTCTAATTGTTTGCGTGTAAATCCTTTATATATGTCTATATGAAAAAAACTGAATCACAGTATTTTTGATAGAGAGGCTAGGATGAAAATGGCAAGTAACAACAGTGTTATTGAATACGGTCGCTTTTCGGTTCTTTATGAGACGGAGGATGGTGAATTCCATATTCTGCCGAGCATGAAGATGGCGATTATGCAGCGGCCATCAGGTGAACGGTTCTTCTTGGATTCGGAGCATTCAGAGGTTCAGCGTCTTTTCAGAAATTATCTTATTGAGATTGGAGCTATTGCTCCTGAGGATGACATTGGTCGTCCAATTATTGGACAGAATCAGATTGAGTATGTCAAGATTAGCGCAAGCGAGAAAAATCAGTAAATATATATTGTTTAATTAATTAATTGTGTATTTTTTGTGCCTTTTTGTCAAATTTTATAATATAGAATTGATTTTATGATATAAAATATACATTCTTAAAATTTTATATCACAATATAATACAAAATATAAATAATCACAAAATAAAATTAGATAGTCGGTATGTAGCTCCATTGCATATCGGCGCATATTTTTTGCCAGATTTTATCATGTGCGTATAGTTTATCACGGTTTTTGAGAAGCGGGAAGCATGGAAGGAATTCATCAAGTTCTAATAATTCGCAGAACTTGTACAACACGTAGGGATAATGTAAGAAATTGCTGCGATCCTTGGGTCTATGAGCTTGGAATGAGGGTTGAATTTCTTTGAACATGAAGCGCAACTTCTCTTCATTATCGCGACTCATAACGGGAGCATTTTGACCGTTGAGACGATTAAGGATGTGTGCAGTGTGTTCATAATATTTATTCAACTTCAACTTCTTCAAGATTTCACGAAGTTTACTTTGTTTTAAGGTACTGATATTGACAATTCGTTCCTTCTTGAGTTCAAGTAAGATCGAATCGTAAACGGATTGAGGGATTTCAGTGGATTCTTTTGCCTGGAATTGTGCTAACCACTCATTGAAGTGATTGATACGTTTATAGGCATAATAACTGACTTCACGAGGAGGATCTTTGTAAGAAGGTTTATCGGAATCGATGAGAAGTGAATCCTGGAACCCACATTTAGGACAGGCAAGATATGCTTCGTTCATGGACAGGATCATTTCAGTTCCGCATTGTGGACAATCCCCGAAACTATCACCGATTTCATCTGTACATGATTTAGCGGCCTCAGGATTTACAATTTGAAGATAATCATCTAATAGTCGTTCACGATTTTTCGCCTGTGGTGTAATACTAATAGTTGCAGCAGTTGATTTTTTGGGTGTGGGTTCTGGCTCTGAACCTTTAGCAGCGGCCTCCAATGCCTCGAAAATGGTTCCAGGACGTTTCTTGGTGGCAAGTAATTCAGTATTACCTTTAGCAATCTTTTCTTGAATATCGTAATAGTCATAAAGGATATTTCCAGTTTTGAGATAATAATCATAAATTTTGGACGAAGATATAATGGATTTACCTTCATCATTTGTTTCTTTGCGAACTTGCTCTATGAAATTGCTGTGAATGGCATCAAGTGTAGTCTTTTGCAGACTGTCAGACATATCTATTTGAGCGATCGATCATGGTTTAGACCGTTTAATTAATGCTTCCGGCGTTTACGCAAATTTTGCAAAATTTGCAAAAAAACGCAAAAATGACGAATTTTTGTCATTTTTCAAAATTTTTTTGTTTGCTATGGATATAACAAATGACAGGTGGTGGTCTTATGCAACTCGTCGCTTACGGCGCTCAGGATGTTTACCTTACCGGTAACCCTCAAATTACCTCAACATATTAAGAAAGGGGTTGAAAAGCACTCGGGAAGTGAAAAATCAGGAATAATCACTTCAGAAAGTCCGTTAGTAGTTCCGACAGTTTTTGAATAAAACCACCTATTCAAGACTGATCTACAGGTGCTAGTAGTTCGTGCATAGCGCAAACTGCAACATCATCAAATTGCGGGAACTCCCTAAAGCCTTTAATACCAAGCCGGTGCCGAAAGGCACTTGTGGCCGTGAACTTAACACGGGTATGGTAATAAGTTAAAGGATGTCAATAAAATTGACAATGGGTAATCCGCAGCCAAGTCCTAAATCACAGTTATGGGAATGATTTATTGTCTAACTTCGCCAAGTGGAAAAAGATACATTGGTCAAACAAAAAGATCTCTTAATAAACGTATTTCTGAACATGCAAAATGTCCAGGTAGTTGTATTCTTTTAGAAAATGCAATTAAAAAATATGGTATTGAGTCATTCTTGATTGAATGTATATTCGATGATTTAGAAAATGAACTTTTAGATGAATATGAAGTCAAATGTGTTGATATATTTGATACAATGGAACCATCAGGTTATAATATTCGGATAGGAGGAGTTTCTGGTTCAAAGCATAGTGTTGAGTCAAAACAACGTATGAGAGAATCAAAGCTCGGTTCAAAAAATCATAATTTTGGTAAACCACGAAGTGAAACATGTAAATTAGCAATATCTAATGCAAAATCTGGAGAAAAACATCATTTCTTTGGTAAAGAATTTACTTATGAACATAAGTTGAATCTTTCTAAAAGTCATAAAAATGATAATCTTCCAATGTATATGGTTTTCCTAAAAGAAAGACCTCAAGCATTTCAAGGTGCAGGTTATGCAATTATAAATCATCCCCAATTAAAAACTAAGTATTTCACATCGAAAAAACTTAGTTTGGAAGATAAATACAAATTAGCATTTGATTATCTTCAATTATGTGACATGGATGCAGTTCAGAGACTAAATGGTGATGGGTCTATAGTAAATCTATAGGTCTAAGTTATAGTCCAATCCCTATTTTTCCAGGCAAAGACGTACGGTACTAAATATTCCGAAAGGAAGGGTACCCACAATTGTTTTCAAAGTTGTGTACCGTCGTCACACTAACTTTGCCATGGAGTCCATCGAGAACCCTTTCAACGGTGCCCCCAACTGGGGTAAGAAGGTCACCTGTACCATCCAGCGTAACGGTGATTTAATCTACCGCATGTACCTCCAGGCTACTCTCCCCCAGGTTACTCTCCAGTCTACTGATGGTTCTGGTGCCCAGTTCCGCTGGCTCAACTGGGTTGGTCACCTCCTGATCAAGTCCGTCGAGCTCGAGATCGGTGGTCAGCGCATTGATAAGCACTACGGTGACTGGCTCCACATCTGGAACGAGCTCACCCAGGAGCCCGGTAAGCAGGCCGGTTACGCCAAGATGGTTGGTAACGTCCCCAAGCTCACCAACATCATCCAGCAGGGTGGTGTTGCCTGTGATGGTGACTGCGGTGCTGGTGAGCCCAACACTAGCGAGGAGGTCCAGAACTGTGCCCCTGAGTACACTCTCTACATCCCCCTCCAGTTCTGGTTCTGCCGCAACCCTGGTCTCGCCCTCCCCCTCATCGCCCTCCAGTACCACGAGGTGCGTATCAACCTCGAGTTCAACGACCTCCGTAACCTCTGCTGGGAGTATGCCCCTCAGGTTACCACCAACCCCCACGTTATCCGTGACCGTGTTAACGCTGCTGGCCTCGTCGCTGCTTCTCTCTTCGTTGACTACATCTACCTCGATACTGATGAGCGTCGTAAGTTCGCCCAGGTGTCCCACGAGTACCTCATTGAGGTTCTCCAGTTCACCGGCGGTGAGTCCATCACCTCTAGCTCCAACAAGCTCAAGCTCAACTACAACCACCCCGTCAAGGAGCTCATCTGGGTTGTGCAGCGCGATTCCTTCGTGTCTTGCGATGACACCATCATCAACCCCTGGAAGGGCCAGCAGCCCTTCAACTACTCCGACTGGTGGGACCGCGCCGTGCTTGAGTCCGGCTACTCCGTGACTCGCGTGGAGGGCCTCGCGGGCAAGAACCCCGTGGTGACTGCCAAGATCCAGCTCAACGGCCACGATCGTTTCCAGGAGCGTGAGGGCCGCTACTTCAACGAGGTGCAGCCTTACCAGCACCACACCAACGTGCCTGCCGTCGGTATCAACGTGTACTCCTTCGCCCTGAACCCTGAGCAGCACCAGCCTTCCGGTACTTGCAACTTGTCTCGTATCGATAACACCACCCTCCTCCTCACTGTGTCCCCTAACGCTGTCGGCACCGCCACCTCTTCTACCGTGCGTGTCTATGCCACCAACTACAACGTGCTCCGCATCATGAGCGGCATGGGTGGGTTAGCATACTCAAACTAAAAAGTATGTACAGTATTATATTACATTTATATTACTTTTTGGTTCCTCTATTAAAAATATAAAAATCTGGGTACAAAATTTGAACACAAATTTGACTGTATTTTAAAAGTACGTACAATTTAAAGACTCAACACTTTGACATTTAGAAAATGCCAACGTGTAAAGCTATCATACAAGAAGGACCAAGGAAGGGCCTTCAATGTACATTTGAATTAATAGATACACCTGATCAATATTGTGGACGTCATCATCGAAATAAAGAATATGATGAAGGTGTTGTGGCAGGAAATCGTTGGTGTAGGTTCTTCTTCCGAGGCTGTTCAAATACTATAAATGATTTACCTCAAAATATAAGTTCATGCAAAGAATGCCGAGCAAAGAAAAAAACAAATGCAAATTGTGAACATGAAGATTGCAAATCACAAGCACTTAATAAGGAAAAATTTTGTGGAAAACACTTGAGAGACAAATATCGTTTAGAAGAGATTGAAAAAGGTATTACATATTGTGATATTGATCGTGGATGTTTTAATCAATGTGAGAAAGATAAATCTTCATGTACTGAATGTTTATTTAAAGCAAATTTAAAAACTAAGAAACGTTTTGATGAAAGACGTAATCAAAATGAAATACTTAAACATATTGATACAAATACGAGAATATGTGTAAAATGCGGAAAGGATTTTGAAAAATACTCTACAACAAAAAAAGATGAGGCACAGAAATGTCTAAATTGTTTTGAAATACAATTGCGTGCAGAAGTTAGTAGAACTAAACGATCACGTAATTATAAAGCGGAACGTTTTACTAATTTGAAATCCCATTATTCAATGTATATAAATAATTCAATAAATCGCAATAAAGAAATACCTTTACAATTTTCCGAATTTTGCAATATTGTAGTTAAACCATGTTACTATTGTAATTACTTTAAGGAAGATGAAGTAAATGGAATTGATCGAATTAACAATGATATAGGATATGAATTGTCTAATTGTGTTCCATGTTGCGAACTTTGTAATCGTATGAAAAGTTTCTATCATCCATCATTCTTTATTGATAAAGCAAAAATTATGTGTGGTCAGATCAAAGCAGCACCAGAATTTTATGAAAAATGGAAGATATATTATAATCGTAGCATAAATCGAACATATTCTGCATATAAATCTGATACAATTAAACGGGATATACCATTTAATCTTACACAAGAAGAATTTACATCTATAATTATGCAAAGATGTTATCTTTGTGGATATAAACAACGTCAAGGTATTGGTATAGATCGATTTGATAACACAATTAGAGAATATACATTAAATAATTGTAAACCATGTTGTGCAAGTTGTAATAATGCAAAATTTAATTATGAATATACAACATTTATTGGACATTGTGCAGCTATTGCAAAAAAATGGAAAGATACTTCCGAATTCGATCATATTCCTATTCCAGTAAATCCTTATAAACATAATACACCTATAGACAAAAATCTTATTATTAAACAGTGGCGAGCTTCATCATTATACAAGGCAATTATGAGTGAAAATATTATTGAATATTATGAACAAAATAAAGATTATGTAAATATGGATGAATTAAATACTTTGAGCGATAAGGTTAAACTTTTAGATGAGAGTAGTGGAATTGAGGTTCTTAAGACATATCTGAATACTATAAATAAACGGCGTAGCCGAAAAACTCTTGAAAAAGAAGAAAATGTTATTGTTCAAACTAAATAGATTAATGGGTGGATTGAGTTTCTCCAATTCACCTTATTAAGTCTAAACTATAACTAATATTTTTATGTAATGGGCCAACTGACTAGTCGATATAAAGAGCAATTAATACCTATCTATGTAAGTATCGATGGATCTATTGTAGAAACTTATGAATTGCGGCCTCTAAAAGTTATTAAACCAAGATTCAATGCACATTATTCTTTGAATTACTTTCAATATTCGCCACCACATATAATCATTGGTTATCCAGGAATTCCAGACTTTAATTGTGGATTAATTCTTGATCGTGAAAATACTTTTAAGGAAGGGCATACCTTAAATATAACATTTAGGGTTCGTGAATCAGGACATAGTCAATCATCATATAGGGAGATATTTGAATGGTATCCGGATTTAACATGTATTAGTATTAAATTAATAACGTCATAAAAAAATTGGTGTTTTTGTATAACACCGGCAACTACAACGGATCTACTTCTCGTTCAATGCATTCCCAATAGCGAGCAAAGCAGAGACGACCTTATCCTTGAAAACAAGATCCGCCTCTACAAGTGCTTCGCCGATTGGATGCATGAATCGCATCATATGAATGAGTCTATAGATATTCGTCATTGTTGCCTCATCAATCTTCTCTTTATGGAAGATTGTCACATAGCAGAGATTCAAGATTGATGTCTGTGCCTGTACGCGCCATGTTGCGCGTTCCTCTTCAGAACGAGCAATATCAATTGACCATGCGCTCTTCCGTTCAACTTGTGTCCTCAGACTCAAGTAAATTCCTTCCCATGCCTTTTCCTTCGAAAAGTGCTTTCCCATTTCTGGATCACCAGTAAAAGCCAAATAATAGGCCTTCATCATTCCACCATGATCTGCCAAGAACGAATCAATATCGTTCTGTGTAACTTCGAGTGGCTTGGGCATATCAATATTCACAGGAATATCGACTGGCTTGAGAGCTTCCATAGTAAGTGTTTATTAATCATCAATGTCCCTAATAAAATCAATTTTTATTTAATAGAAAATTTGATTTTATTTTTCATTCAATAATTAATAGTAAAATGTCAGCCTATATTCAAGATTTAAAAGAACTTATACAGAAAAATAATTTAGAGGCTGTAAAGGAGTATATTGGCGAACTTTTAGTGGATGAAGGAACTCATTTAATGGATCCCGCCTATATATTTCAGAAGGTCTATTTACATGCATGTCTATTGAAACGAAAAGAAATAGCGACCTATTTACGAGAAGAGTGTTTTCCGCTATTACCAGCGATGCAACAGATTGCGATCCGACAATGTTTTCTTTATGGTCGTGTTTTATTGGCGAAGAAATAGCATGTGTAAACAATTAGGATGTTTTCACTTTGTATTCCGACAATGAATCGTTATGATGAATTCTTGAAGTATTTTTTACCAGAATATTTGAAGAATCCATTAATTAAAGAAATTATTATTTGTGATGAGACAGGTGAAGATGTGCGGAAAATTCAAGCGAATCCTGCATTAGCGTTATCTATAGTAACTCCATTAGCAAAGATTCGTCTTTATATAAATGAAGAGCGTCTTGGACCATTAAAGAATAAATTGAAGACGATGAAACTTGCAACGAGTGAATGGATTGCACTAATTGATTCTGATAACTTCGCCGACGAAGATTATTTCAAGGAGGCGGCATCATTTATTACAAAAAGACGTCCATCATCACATAGTATTTTAGCACCGTCGGCAGCAGATCCAGGGAAGAATTCGACTGAATATGCGTCACATGCAGGATTTAACTTCCGTGCATTTGCAGGTTTTAACATCAATAAAGATTATTTTAAAGTTATGACTGAAGAAAAGTTTCGTCAGCATAATCAACTTCTTCTTCTCTTCAATACTGGAAACTTTGTTCTTCATAAAAGTCTTGTTCACAATTTTCGTTTCGAAGATCCTGGTTTCAAAACGGATTTCTTTGATGTCCTTTACTTCAATACTCTTCTATTTGAACAAGTTCCTGGTCTAAATTTCTATGTTGTTCCAAAAATGTCTTATCGCCATACAATACATAATGGTAGTATTACAATACAATCACATGCGGATGGTAAACAACTATTAGAGAGATTTAAACCACGTTTCTTCGCACTACGCCCGCGTTAGCAATTGCTTCATTTGCTAATTGATCCGCACGACTATTAAGAGAACGTTCAATATGTTGGAAGTGGACAGCGGTGAAATTTTCTAATAGACTTTGTGCATCAGTCCATAATTCTTTCATTCGTTTATTCTTCACCTGATATTGTCCTAGCATCTGTCTAATAATCAACTGTGAATCACCGTAGACGTGTACTTCTTTAATATTATTCTGAACACATAAGATAAGACCAATAATGAGACCCATGTATTCTGCCTCATTATTTGTTTTCCGGGGACCAATATATTTCGTAATCGTTGCGATCTCATCGCCATCTTTATAGAGTACCGCTGCTGAACCGGCTTTACCTGGATTACCTTTACTAGCTCCATCGAAGAACAATGAATATTTTGGTTGTTTTAGATTATTCATTTATATCTATAAATATTATATGTTAATATTTTAAATTTTTTATAACCTCTATCAAAATAAAATTGAATACATGAATAAATGTAACAAATCATTGAACACTTAGGATGGAAGAGCAACCACGTCTTATGCCAGCTATTATTGGCATGATGGATAGAGATTTTAAAGTCTCTTACAACAGTGCAGATGCAGTTATGACCGCACTCGAGGGCTTCTTTGAATTTCTCGATCAGCAAGCTGAATATGACTGTAAATCAAAGAGAGATGAAGATGATTGGAGAATCGGAGCAACAGTTTATACTAATGGCTCTTGTACCCTCTTGGAAGCTATGATTTATCGTACAAACGAACCTAATGTATTTATTATCACCCCTATCTACGCAGATTATCTCGATCGCTATATGTATCGCGAACTGTGTAGAAAGATGATTATATATCTTGCTGATCATGTTTATCAGCAATGTGACCATTCACGACGCAATCTTGAACTGGCACAAGCACCAAGGGGAATAAATCCATTCCTCGAACCCAACCTACATGAAGTACAAATGCAACAAGACATTGCTCTTGACATCATTGATCGTGAGGTACCACAACTATTGAGTATCTATTTTGAACACAATCTGAGTGCATCTCAATCACTCTCCTCTATCGTTAAATATAATAATGTATGCAATATGATTGGCGAGATGATTGTTGATCAATACGCTGCATATCTGGCAAATCAGAACAATCCCCAACAAGATTATCGAGTAGGGAATGCGATGCTATTTGTAGATGTTGCGCTAAAATATGCAATCGGTAGACCTGTTCGTGAAGGAGATCATCCGGTCTCACTTGAGACGCGAACCATGTGCGCTTACGCACTATGTAATGTGGTAAATAATGTGAATTGTGCAAATTTCCTCCGCGACGTAAATGCCGTCGTAGGCTGTGACCTGGTTCTTGCTGCACTGGATGATAGTGCAAAGAATTATGTCCTCAAGAAGAAAATGCGTGAACTAAAAGATCGTCTAAATCCTGCCCAGATTGGCTAAGGATATTCTAGTATTTAATAAATTAATTGAGATTTTTTAGTGCCTGCAAGAAGCCAAATAAATTTGACGTCGGCCTAACAGTTTATTAGGAGTAAACATAAGAATGGCCACACCTAGAGAACTTACCCGAACAATGCTCGGTCGCGTTCACGACTCTGATAGGAGTCGAGAACTGGTACAAATCCGTGTACGTAAAATTATTAATTATCTGAACACAGATACACATAGCGCCCTGAAGAAACTATTACCAGCTGGTGTCCTGAAGGATCAGACTATTAAGGATATTCCAAATGTGCGTTATCCTACGGGTATCCTTGGCTGTCTTCCTAAAGGTGAATCATATTCAACTCTCGGTCGTATTGCCGAAGATATGCTGCATTTTGCGGCAAAAGATATTACACTCGCTAATCTCCTAACTGTATGCGCGACACATTATCCTGGTTTAACAGATGTCGATAAGACGAAGATTACGAAGTCCATTACTACAGGTCATTTCATTGAACGACTAGTTGCAACAAGACAACAATTAGAGGCAGATTTCGTCGGCGTCCCCGTGTTTGAACCTACAGTGGGCCGACAACATGTTCAGGGTCATCCTGATATAAAAACACCAACACAGGTGTATGAAGTGAAGTTGACAGGACAAGTTCAAGAGAATTGGACAGAGTTCTGTTTCCAGGCATTTGCTTATGCCGCCCTTGATCCTGCGGTAACTGCTGTCAACATTGTTCTTCCACTCCAAAATCTGGTTTGGTCATATGATGTTGGTGCAGGTTGGCCGAAACGCGAAGAATATTTCGCTCTATTTGAACGGCTCGCCGTTGAACTACAAACAGTAGCGGCTGATAATAGCGCCGTCGCTGATCGTATTATTAGCGAACATTGTATTGGTCGCCATATTTCGAAGGCATCTGGTCCATTCTTGAAAAGTATTCAACATATCAAGGATGGCTCAGTTCCATACCAACTCTTCTTGTCGAGCAATATGTCTTCACGTGTGACTATTAAGGAAGAAGAGATTGAACCTGTCGCTGCTCATATAAGAGCTACAGGTGCTCGCATTTTCATTCATGCACCATATATTATTAATTTATGTGCACCTGAAGGAGATGATGATGATTATCATACTAATTGTCTAATCCAAATTACTCGTATTGCGGCTCGTATGGGCCTTGCAGGTGTTGTAGTACATGTAGGAAAGACTACTACTCGTGATCCTGCGGTCGCAATGGCAAACATGAAGGCAAATTTACTTCGTGCTGCTGCAGCGGCTGCGACTCCTACTTGTCCTATTCTCCTGGAAACGCCAGCGGGACAGGGCACTGAAACCCTTACAGGTTTCCAAGAATTCTTCGAATTTGTTGCAGGTCTTGCGGACCCTCGGGTCCGTACCTGTGTTGACACATGTCACATCTTTGCCTGTGGACATAATCCAGTATCCTATCTTAATTGTGCTGTCGCGAATTGGCCAGGACTTGTAGGACTCGTACATTATAACGATTCACTAGTTGAATGTGGTGCCAAGATCGATCGTCATGCCTTTATGGGTATGGGTAAAATTGGCATCAAGGCTATGGAATCAATTGCTAAAATATGTAGTGATGCTCGTATTCCAGCTGTTATTGAAATTTAAATACGTTCCACAATAAGATTATGTATTTTTTTATCTTGGCTAATATTATTATCATAATAATACCAACTAAGTTCCCAAATACCTTCTAAATTAATAAAATCGTATTTACCTTTATCAAGATATCGAGTAATATATCCTGTTTTATTAGCTGCAAGAAATAGTTTAATAGTTTTCTCTAAAGTATGAGATGTCAAAATTTTTTGGCCTATCTTTTCATATGATTCCTTAATTTTATCAAGAATAGTTTTATTATATAAATCTTTCAATTTCATTTGTAAAACATTTTTTAATTGTATTTTCATGAAGTTTTCAAAAATTGGATATGATGCAGCATCATCTTTTGCATCTTCACCTCGTATTATAAAACCATATTTACTATATGTTGTTTCGTATTTTTCAAAATATTTTAACCATGATAATGATGTTCCATCAATTGTTGCTTTATCATCAATAAATACTTGAGCAGTAGAATCAATACTCTTCGCTATCCCTAATGCTGTCATAACAAGAATATCTAATGCACCCTTTTCAGGTAATTGTGGATCTAAACATTTTAATTTTGTTGGATTTCCATTATTATAATCTTTTGAAACAATACCCATGACTTCAAAAGCACTATGACCATGATAATAATGATATATTAATACAATACATGGCCATTTATCATCAGGTAATCCAAGACAAATTTTAATAGTTTTTGCTGTTACTTCGCTAGTACCAGTAATAGTATATTTCTTATTTGCAAAATCATAAGTTATTTTGATATCTGAACTTTTAGAGAATACTTCAGGTACATTCATTTAGTATTGTGCAAGATATTAATGTTGTCTTGCGGGAACCCAATAGATAAATCTTTTTTGACTGCCCTCGTAAGATTCTTCTTTAGTTACCGGATTACCTTCGATATCGGTGTCTTGGAAGTAGACGAAAAAGGGGCGATCATAATCTTGCGGCATCTTGTCAGTCTTCTTGATAATCTTCAACCGGATCCCTTCAGCTCTATTGTAAAGTCCCCAGATCATTAGACGACAATTATAGAAAAGAGATGAAAGCTCCTGATCGGTCAAATCCTTCACCTTCCTAAATGGACTAATCTTCGAAAGCCAAAGTGCATCTGCCCGTAAATAGTTTCCAATACCAGCAATATATTTCTGATTAACCAATGCTGTCCCAATATCTTTTGAAGCCTGTCGTCTAATACCAGCAGCAAATTCTTCAAATGTTGTCTCGGGTGCCATGATGTCTGGACCGAGAGTCGCAAGCTTCGCCACTAATTGTTCTTCGGATGTCATCACTGAAATAGTTCCAAATGAGAGTTGATCATAGAAATAGAGTGTACCTTTATCAAAAATAAATGCAACATTTATGTTATTAGATGCTGCCTGTATATATTTACTGACTACATCGCGTTCATACTTCTGTATAACAGAAGTACTAACGCCACGCCCAGCTCTGCTGGGCTGCGGTTCATAAACATCAAGTCCATGTAACATTGTACCTTCTTTGGCTCCTGCAGGCAAGTAGAACCATCCACCTGATAGTCCGAGCGTTACAGCAATCCATAGACCGACAGATAATTGCATGTACATGAATTTCCCTTTAGAGTCGACATCTATGAGCTGTGCTGGTAGGGAAGCTTTCAACCGGTCATAATGTGCCCATGGTCCATGAGTTTTATAACGACCTTTAAGAATGTTGATATCGAGAAGGACAGAATTCTCTAAATGTTTTTTAATGAAGTCGGTATATTTTCTGACTTCAATGACTTCAGGCATATCTATATGTCGCAAGAAGAAAAAATCCGTTAGGATTTGTCGATTTCAGGCATATCTATATGTCGCAAAGAAAAATATATGCCCCACCCCTCATATACTATTAGGGATCATCCATTATAAAGATCCCTAGCCCTAATTTTATTAACAACCATTAAACTCATTCATATAATACGTATATTCATCATTGGTCAGTCCATTAATGAATCGCTCCTCACTTGTAGGAGGATCAAAGATCACGAAATTGTAACCATGATGTTGGTTATGTTCAACAATTCGCATGTAGTCATCACGCCAGACATAAATAATAACTGGTTCCGCCGCTGCATATGTAGTCTCAATAGCTGGATAAACAACAAGTTCACCGCGACCGCTGTCTGCGAGGAACTTCATCAACTTTCGATCACTATATGTGTCTGAAATCTGATCAAAACGAAATGATCGACTGAGACCAGTGACCGCATAAATTCGATTATAAACATATCCATCACCAAATCGTTCTGTAGTAAGCTCTAAACAACGCATAGTAATATTCTCTCTTGAACGAATTGAAATGTCACCTGCTGACATCATGGCATAAGCAATTGACATCGACATTTTAGTGATTCCTATTCTATACTATATTCATTACATCAATTCAATTTTTTTCCTATAGAATTTGATTGAATTCTTGTTGACACAGATCATCTTCCCAGATGACTTCAGGACCTCCATTACTATAAGTTGTATATGGAACAGCCTGTGAAGTCGGTCTATCAAGAGCTAAAAGTATTTTGAGTGCTTTGAGTCTTCTGCTTATAGGCCGACCTGTGATATCTTTCCGTCGACAGAGACTTTTCCATCGCCATTCAAATTGTAGAGCAGCATGATTATCAGGGAATCCACTGACATGGCATATACGGTTCCAAGTATATCCTGCAGCTACACGGGCACCGGTAGCCCGAGCACCACCTTTTATAAGTCCATTATGTTGACGGAGACGCCTATCACGATCCACGGTCGCACCCACATAGGTAGCTGAATAGTCTTCCGTTGCTAAACAATAGACAACCCACTGTTTTGCTTCTGCTGCGCTCTCTTCAGCCATTTCTAATAGTATAAAATACAGTTAGAAATGAGTTGTAACACACGTTATTGGACCTCTATGTCTTGCAATCAGCCAGATAAACCTGCGAACCCGGCTCTATCCCAAGAAAACAATAAGAATCTGCAGGCCCTAATTGCCGCTCGTGAAGCGCAGGATAAGAAATTTGATTATACACAAAAATCTGGAAATACTTCTACTAATGGAAATAAGAAATAACAATAATATAAAATCTTATATTTAAATATAAATGGATCCTGTTGTTAGAAAAGAAAAGTTCGCTGAACTCACTAAATTATATAAGGAGATTGTTACGGCTCACCGTAAAGGCGATACAGCAACTCGTGATGCAAAGTTAGCTGAACGCAAGATTAAAGTTGCAGAGTTTAAGGCTCTCAAAAAAAGTGTTTAAATTTTTTTAGTAAAAATTACCGGCATTAAATAATTAATATAATCTTAAATTATAAGATTCTATAAATCATTATACAAAATATTATTATATAATATAAATGTCATCTACTCTCCGTGCTTTTGCATCAATTTCTGATTCAACAAAGTTCCATCATATTAAGACAGTTGGATATTATAATGATGTTCTCGGATCGGCAATTCCTGTTCCATTTGAAGTTAATAATGGTGTTATCGATATTAGTTTAGAAGATGATGTATTTGCACAATTAATTGACGCTGAAACAGCTGGAACAGAATATATCGAAGGGTTAGCTAAGTCTATGGGTGGTCAAAAATTAGCCACTTCACTTGGTCCTAATTTTATTGCCTGGTTAAATAATTGGGTTGCAAATTATTATAATGACACAGTTCTAAATACATTTTCTGTTTATATTCCTGCAACTATGACACGTGTTCAAGTTACGGATGAAGAAAGTGAAGACTATGATGTTCTTGAAAATGATATTTCAGACGAACCTTGGGGTGTTAGTCTAGAAGCTCCATCAAGTGATAACTATATTCGTGGTGATTCTAATAATAAATTCCTTAGCCGTTGGGTCTTCAAGACACCCTTAACCATACAGTTTTTACTTGATGGTAGCCCACGTTATCTTACTTATAATACAACATTTGCTCCTATGTATGATTAAAATATAATATATTAAATTGGATAAGTCCGCAAAGCGTTTGGTCTCCAAGCTATTGCTTGGAGCTGAACCAGTTTTACTGGAGACTGAACCAATCCGATCCAAAAGAAATAGAATGGTCCATTTCTTTTTGTCCAAAATGCCATTCACCTGTAGGTCCTGAAGGTAAGACGTTGCGAAGTGTCGCAGGTTCACATACACGTAGGAAGAATGCTTCTCCTGAGGCAAAAGATGGTACGAAGACTTTGTATGGTTGAACGACCTCCGAGCGACCATTAGAAAGAAGAAGATGTTGAACAGCGAGATATGCAGAGATCATAGTTTCATTCTTCCAGGGAATATACATGCCGACGTACATGGACATGGAACCACCAGGACGAAGAAGATGAAGACAATTTTCAATCAAGTTTTCCCAGTGTGTCATCTCTGCAACTTCTGCATCCAATGATAAATCTGTTAGATCAATGATAATTGAATCGTACAGTTCACCACCTTTACGATTGTAGGTCCAAGACCATGCATCAGCAATATTAATAGTGACACGAGGATCCTTGTAAGAGTCGTCGTGCCAGTCCTGAAGACGGCGTTTAGCAAATTCCACAAATGTCTGATCATAATCAACCATATCTACATGTGTAACGGATGGCCAAGCCAGCACTTCCTTAATAGTACATAGTTCACCACCACCAAGTACAAGAACTCTTTTCGGCGGTTCACCCTGGCAGGCAGCCAATGCGGGACGACAAAGAGCCTGATGATAGAATTTCTGATCAGCAGCACTACTCTGTATCTCTCCATCAATTAAAACGACTTTACCAAAATCGACTGTCTCCATAACAGTCACTTGTGCAACCCTTGTACTAAAATTTGCAATAATTGAAGAGTGATGCGGACCGATTTTCCAACTGCGATCATAGGAGTTGATATTTGCATCCTGCTCCAGAATAACTGAATCATATTTATAAGTTTCTGATGCCATTGTATAAACCTAATTGTTTATTATAAATCATCCTTAGATGTTGTTCCAAAAATTACGTTTTAATTTTCGTGTATGACGAGGTCTAGATTTTCTCTTTGCACTTAGTTTTGTTCTTGTTGTTGCTTTTTTTGAAGAACGACAAATGAATGGAACAATAATGTAAGGTCCTTTTGGTTTAACGATTTCCTCAAGTAAGTCATATACATCTTTAAATTCAAGAGTAATATCTAATATATGATTTAAAGTAAAAGTGTCATGGATCCATGCTTCAAATTTCTTCTTAGACAATACATTTTTTTTAATTCGTTTATATTTCTCTATTGGTGAATCAGGTTCAAAATATCTACAATAGTCCATAAGTAATAAATCATTTAATGGTATTACACTTGCTTTGTACAATGCTTTTAACCAACAATAAAAATCATATGTTAGTGGATCTTCTTTCTTATCATTAATGATTTGATTTATCTTTTTGTTTAAAATATTTTCATTTGGATAGTGTAATTCCAATGTATATTCTGTTAAACTTGGTGGTGGAAGATAATATTTAATATCTTCATCAGGAATATTTTCAAATAAATATGGATATGCTTTATCAAAATCATTAATATCGTTTGTATAAATTATATTAATATTTTTTGATGAAATTATACCAGATACACCTATTATCATTACATGTAAGTTATTATATTTAACATTTTTATAGATTATATGATTATTTAAATTTGCAGGGTATCGACGATATTCCAATGTAGGGATATATATCATATCAGGTAAAGTATACCAAAATTTCTGTTTATCAAAATCGCCCATTTGTGGACGATATATTTTAAAATCTTCAATACGAATATCTTTTTTTGTTTTTAGAGAATCTTGTAATCTTGCAGCAAATCTACTTCCAAATCCAAGATTATCAACTATCTTTTTCCCACCCGTAGGTATTTCAATTTTGAAATTAGAATCTTCTTTCCATATAATGTCTAAATAACTATAAAATATTTTTGAAACCCCTGATTCACCGGGGTTTAAAGGAATTGCAGCATATTGATTCTTCTTCAATTTATAGCGTTGTGGATCGTGTAGATTTTCAGATCCATGACCCATTAAAAAGAAGATATTTTCTTGTGGAAAATATTTCATGACTAAACCTATTAATTGTCCTTCTTTTTAATTGTTCTGGATAAAAATCTTTTCTTCAACTTCCTGGTCAAACCTTTACGAGATTGAATTCTTTCGCGCAAAATAGAGCGAGTTGTACTACCTTCCGTTTCACGACAAATAAGGGGAATGACTATGTATGGTCCTTCGGGTTTTACAATCTCTTCAATTAATGGATATACCAGGTCCATATATATTGCAGTTTCTGTGATGTAATAGAGTGGAAGTTTATCAATTTGTTCTTCGATCTCTTTCTTCGTTGCGGTCCGCCTAACTGCTTTGAAGTTGTCAACAAATGTTCGGCTAGAATCAAATGCTTTGAATTCGTGAAGAACATTTAGCATGAGAATATCTTCGAATGACACAACACTTGCCTTATATGCAGCTTTCAACCAACAATATAAATCATATCCTAATGGATCGATTTTTTTGTCTTTTTTAATATCGCCAATCTTCTTCTCTAAAATGTTTGCTGGATGATGTACTGTGATTATTCGACTACTTTCATTATAAACTGTTAATGGAATTCTATCTGGTTTTCTATCTTGAGGATATGCTTCATCAAAATCTTCGATATCATCAATTAAAAATGAAGCATCGCCTTCATAGTCGGCTCTTAAAATGCCAGAAATGGCGATGTCAATTACGCCAAGATCTTTATACTTAACACCTCTATAAGTTCCCTGAGTAACAACATTTGCAAAATTTTCCTGTGTAGGGAAATCTGCTGTCGGAAAATAGATTAAATTTGGGATTGTATACCAATAACGTTGAAAGTCAAAAAATCCCATTTTAGGACGATATATTTTGAAGTGTTCAATGCGTTCAATAGTTTTTTGATCTTTTTTCTTAATCACATCTTTTGCACCAAAACGGCTACTGAGACCTAGATCACCTGTTTGTTCCCTGTCTTTTCGAGGTATACTAATCTTCAAATATTTATTGAAAATAACATCAAAAATATTTTTACGATATAAAATTGTACCTAATTCACCGGGCATAAGAGCAATTCCCGCATATTGATTTTCTTTTAATTGATATCTTTCACCTAGTCTCTCAGTTCCATGTCCACTCAAGAAAAATATATTTTCTGATTTGAAAGACATCAGAATCTAATAATACAAGATATTTAAAGCCAAATCGCGTTAATCATAAAAACTGAGTGTATTTTTTCATCGACTACTTAACATATTCATTCGTAGATAGATAGAATGCCACTTGGTTTCAACAAAGCGTCTTCCGACGTGGAATCCATTATTGGAATTCAATTCGGAATTTTCAGTCCTGATGAGATTGAGCGTCGTTCGGTGGTAGAGATTACTAGCCAGAACACGTATGATGGCAATGAGCCTAAAATTGGAGGTCTCTTTGACCCGCGAATGGGTGTACTAGATAATGGAAAAGTATGTCGTTCATGTCATCAGAGCAATCATTCATGTCCCGGTCATTTTGGTCATTATCGACTAACTCGTCCTGTATACTTCTATCAGTTTATCCGTGTAATTCCTAAGGTACTTCGTTGTATCTGTGTTGCATGTGGTAAACTCCTAATTGACAAGGAGATTCACAAGGATCTCTTGAAGATGAAGGGTAAGAAGCGCTGGAAGGAGGTGACTGCTCTATGTAAGGGTATTAGCCGTTGTGGTCAAGAGACTGAAGATGGTTGTGGAGCACCGCAGCCAGACAGTTATAAGCGTGAAGGTATTGCTCGTATTGATGCAAATTTCCAGGATGCTGGCGGAGTCCAAAGTCTGGAAGTTGAATATGTACTCCGTCTCTTTAAACGTATTACTGATGAAGATGTCGATTTCATGGGGTTCAACCGTTATTGGTGCCGTCCTGATTGGATGATTTGTACTGTGTTACCGATTCCACCTCCACAGGTGCGTCCATCAGTAGTGCAAGACAATAATCAGCGTCTTGAAGACGATTTGACACATAAACTATTTGAAATTATTAAGGCTGATAAACAGCTAGCTCAACGTATTGAGAATAATGCAACAAAGAAAGTCATTGATGAAAGTCAAATGATTCTACAATATCATATTGCCACGCTAATTGACAATAAAATTCCAGGTGTTGCCCCATCGGCGCAACGTTCTGGTCGTCCTTTGAAGTCTCTCTCTGAGCGCCTCGGCGCAAAGGAGGGTCGTATTCGTTACAACATTCAAGGTAAGCGTGTCGAGTTCTCTGCACGTTCTGTTATCACTCCTGATCCTAACATCTCTCTCGGTGAACTCGGTGTTCCTGAAAAGATTGCAATGAATCTGACAGTTCCAGAACGTGTGACTCGTTATAATATCAATCGCCTCTATAAGTTCGTGCAAAATGGTGCCGATACGTTCCCAGGAGCTAAGACAATTGTCCGTAAAAAAGACGGTCGTCCTATCTCTCTGCGTCATATTAACACTAAGGAGCTTGTTCTACGTGAAGGCGACATTGTTAATCGCCACATGATGGATGGTGATATTGTATTGTTTAACCGTCAGCCGACTCTCCATCGTATGTCTATGATGGGGCATCGGGTGAAAGTTCTACCTTACAATACATTCCGTCTAAATGTAGCGGCAACAAAACCATATAACGCCGACTTTGATGGTGATAAAATCTTGTCACCAACAGTGGAATACTAATACAGTTGATGGGGAGACTGTGTTGGGGAAATATTGTAACCTCATCCTGCGAAGTAGTCGCAGATATAATCCGCTAGTTGTAAGGTTTTGTTGTGTTTTCCGGCACAGCAAAATCTTGCAGCGAGACTATAAAATTGACGGGAACCCCCTTACTGATTATAATATTAGATTTAGATATGGAAAACACTATTGTTAAAAAATGTTCTAAATGCAATACTGATAAGGTGATTGATCAATTTCAATCTGGAAAGCGAACTCACGGTGCTTGTAAGGAATGCCGAAACAAGGACCGTAAAGCGCTTTACATCAAATACAAAGAAAATGCAAACACAATTGTCAAGATCTGTAAAACATGCAATGAAGAGAAAGATGGTGCACAATTCAATTATGCTATGAATGTCTGTAAAAAGTGTCAAAGTATAGCTGAATTAGAGGAAAATAATAAACCTGCGCCTGATGCTCCTCCAATTACATGTAACAAGTGTAATGTTGAAAAACCTGCACCTGAATTCAGATCAAAATCAAGAATTTGTCGAAAATGTGAGACTGATAGACTTTATGTCTGGAGGGAAAACAACAAAGATCAATTCTTGGGATTGTGTAAAAAGTATCGCGATAAGGATGAAACCAAAGCGAAACGAAATGCATATCTTCGTCAAAAGTATCTTGATGAATCAGTTAAAATCAAACATCTATATCGTTGTAGAATTCGCGGGCTTTTAAAACAAGCTGGTGAGAAATTCGAAAAAGATGGTTTGAAAGGCGTCGAAAAATATGAGGCAACTCTTGGTTGTACTTTCCCCACCCTTAGAAAGTGGATAGAGTTCAATTTCAAAGATGGTATGACCTGGGAAAATTTCGGCTCCAAATGGCATTTAGACCATGTAACACCATGTGCAAGTTTTGATATGACAAACAAAGAGCATCAATCACTCTGTTTTCATTGGTCCAATCTCCAACCACTGGATGGAATTGAGAACATTAAGAAATCAGCCAAAATTGATTTAGCTCTTATTACTCATATTAAAGCTCGTGCATCCCAATTCCTATCACAATCAGATATTAACTATCAGATTGATGCACTACCAGAAGATTTGAAGGTAGTTGTATCAAGAGTTCTGGATACTAAGTTACCGTTGAAAGACAGTGATGGCTCGGGAGAAAGACCTGAGGTACAGTAAAAAATCCAGAAATTGGGCAATCCGCAGCCAAGCTCCTAAACCCGTTATGGCAGGGCATGGAGAAGGTTCAGAGACTAGATGATAGTCGGGACTCGTAGAAGGTTTAGCCAACCTGAGAGTTCTTAAGGTATAGTCCGTCCTCCTGGGAAACCTTGAGGGAAGTTCACGGAGATGAACTTACATTGTCCTCAGAGTTATGAGGCAATGGTGGAACTTGAGGAAATCGCGGCGGTTCCTCATCAAATTATTACGCCGCGCCATGGTAAGCCATGTATCTCGATTGTTCAAGATACATTGGTTGGTGCTTATTATGTGAGTCGTCCTGGTGTCCGTTTCAATCGTCGTGAATTTATGAATCTCATGATCCATAACCGTCGATTCAATGGCCTAATCCCCCCTCCTCGTGAGGGAACTAAGGATTCGCCACAATGGACCGGTCATCAAATTGTATCTAGTCTATTGCCGCCGATTAACTTGGTCGCGAAGAACGGTCTTTGGGATGACAATCAGGTCGAAGAGAATAAAGTGATTATTAAAAATGGTGAAATGTTGCAAGGTACAATTGATAACGGTATCTTCGATAAATCATCAACTGGTATTGTCCACGTTTCATATAATGATTATGGCCCACAGCAAACCGTCGATTTAATTGATGGTATGCAAAATATGTTGGAGGCTTTCCTTGTAATGAATGGTCTATCAGTAGGTATTAGTGACTTGATTGCCGATGAAAAGACTCGTGCAGAGATGCAGTCGAAGATTCAGGCAAAAATGAATCAGGTCGCTGAGATCATTCTACAGGTGCATTTGGACCTGTTCGATAATAATACGGGTAACACTAATCAGCAAGAATTCGAAGATCGTATTATCGGTATTCTCAATCAGGCAACTGATGAGGTGGGTAAGGCGGGTCGTCTATCACTGGCGGATAAGAATCGTCTAATGGCTATGGTTCGTTCTGGCTCTAAGGGTAAGAATTTGAACGTGAGTCAGATGATGGCCTGTCTAGGTCAACAGAATATTGAGAATAAGCGTGTACAATATGGTTTTACTGATCGTACTTTACCACACTATAAGAAGTATGATGATGGTGCAGAGGCCCGTGGTTTCATTGAGTCTTCGTTTATTCGTGGACTGACACCACAGGAGTTCTTCTTCCACGCTATGTCTGGTCGTGAAGGTCTGATTGATACTGCAGTTAAGACTGCAGATACAGGCTATATTCAACGTAAACTCGTTAAGGGCATGGAGGATCTCGTGGTTCACCATGATGGCACAGTCCGTGATTGTAACATGAACATTGTCCAATTTGCGTATGCGGAGGATGGTGTGAATGCGACCAAGATTGAGACTGTGAGATATTCAATTGGTGAGCTCAGTCGTCAGGACATTGAGAAGAAGTTTGGTCTACAGGAAGTCGTGTTTGAAGAGATTTTGGAAGATGGTGTAGAGCGTGAATCAGATGATGATGCGCTCAAATCCTTCGTGACCGAAGTGCTGGATGATCGTCGTCGTTTCATGACACAGACTTATCGTTTCGTGAAGAAGAAGGATCAGGTCGTCAGTCCTGTGAACCTTACTCGTCTAATTGATACAATTAAGAATCGTTTCAATCTCAATCCTAAGGGTCGTACGGATCTGACACCTCTATATGTCCTGCGTGGAATTAAGAATGTGATTGAGCGTACTCAGACTTATAGTCCTCAATGGGCTGCTATTCTCCGTTTCTACATGGCTCCACATGAGCTCATTGTCAAGGAACGTTTTACTCGTAAGGCGTTTGACACATTGTGTGAAGTCCTAATTGTGAAGAATTGGCAGAGCTGGGTTGTCCCAGGTGAACAGGTAGGTATTTTGGCCGCACAGTCTATTGGTGAACCTTCAACACAGATGGTGTTGAATACTTTCCACACTTCGGGTGCATCTACTAAAAGCAGTGTGAGTGGTGGCCTTCCCCGTCTGAAGGAGCTTTTGGAAGTGAATCGTGATCCAGCAACTTCATTGACAATTTATCTACGTGACGAGTATCGTGAGAACAAGGAGAAGGCACGTGAAGTCAGTCAAGAGCTTGAACTGACAATGCTCCGCGACATTACTCGCTCATGTGCTATTTATTATGATCCTAAAGATGAGACGACTGTTTTGGCGGAAGATCGTTCTCTAATTGAATTCTATAAGCTATTTGAGCAAGGTGCTGCTGAGCAACAACCAGCAGGAAAGGCTAGTCCATGGATGATGCGTCTAGAGTTTGATCGTGAGAAGATGTTTAACAAGAATATCAGCATGTATGATGTCGCGTTCATTCTCCGTGATAAGTTCGAAGACATTGACATGGTATATAGTGATTACAATGCTCAGAAGTTGATTATGCGCATCCGTATTCCTGCGCAGGAGAGTCAAGACGGAATTTTGGATTTGAAGAAGTTCCAGAACAAACTTCTGAATGGTGTCATTCTGCGTGGTGCAATTGGTCTGAAGTCAGTCTCTTTCCACAAGGAGAAGGTTGAATTTGGCCCTCTTGAAGAGCGTGATGGTGTTTACAAGGCAAATACTGAATTCGTTCTTGATACTGATGGTTCTAACTTCCTTGAAGTGATGAATCATCCAGCGGTAAATGGCAATAAGTTGTATTCAACCAACGTATATGACCTTTATGAGCAGTTGGGTATGGAGGCAGCCCGTGCTGGTTTGTTGATTGAATTCTTGAAGATCTTCGACGAAGTAGGCGTGTCAACCCGTCATCTATGTCTAATGGTTGATACAATGACCCGTAATGGTAAACTTATGTCAATGAACCGTTATGGTATTAATGAGCGTGATATTGGTCCTTTGGCAAAGGCATCATTCGAGACGACTGCGGATACGTTGATGCAGGCATCATTGTTTGGTGAAGTTGATCCAATGAAGGGTGTTAGTGCAAACATTATGGCTGGTCAGCCATTGCGTGGTGGTACTGCCTTTACACAGATTCTACTTGATGAATCGGCAATTATTAATATGTATAAGGGTCTAACACCATTAGGGGCAATGGAGGAGGAACCGGATATTGATTATGCAGCACTCGAGAAGATGGGCGAAGCAAATTATCTTGGTGATGATCCTTGTTCAGCTGCGAAGTTCCAGATGGCATTGACATTACCTCCTGCAGGTGCAGTACAGGATGAAGAAGATATTGTGCTCAATGTACTTGAGTAAGCCTAAAAGTAAATGAATATAATTAATTATGACTACTATTAACAAAGATCCACCTTGGAGCTATTTTTTATGGAACATAGGTCCAAGATGTATTAAATCATTTGACTGGACGAAGGAATTAAATGCATTAACTGAAACAAATGTTCCTGAAGAACTTGCTTTGGCAAAAAATAATATCGAAACATGTGGTCCGCCCTATATGTGGAATTTTGCAAAGAAGATTATTAATCCATATGAATTAGTGTATACATATAAGAAGAGTAATATTCCTAAAAGTCTGAGTATGCATATTCCATTGAGTCGTTCATATTTTAAGATGATTGAAATTTTGCAAGTTACTAAATATTTTGAAACTCGTCCATCTAAAATGTCTTTAACAAGTGCGCATGTATGTGAGGGTCCAGGTGGATTTATTGAGGCATTATTTGAGGCATCAAATAGATGTGGTATAAAAATAAAGGATACATATGCAATGACTTTACGTTCAACTAAACCGCATATTCCTGGATGGAGAAGAGCACAGCAATTTTTACAGCGTCATCGTCAAGTAAAGATTGAATATGGGCCTGACAATACAGGTAATATATTGAATAAAATGAATCGTCAAGATTTTGTGAGAAAGACAGGTAAAGTAAATATCTTCACTGCGGATGGTGGATTTGATTTTACTTCGGATTATTTGGCTCAGGAAAAACAGGTATTTCCGCTACTACTTGCATCAATTAGTGTGGGACTTTCTGTGTTGGCACAACAAGGATATATGGTAATAAAAATCTTCGATTTTTTTGAAGAATCTACACGCCAATTAATAGCATTTATGACTACATTATTTGATAAATGGTCTATATATAAGCCGGCTACAAGTCGTCCCTGTAATTCGGAACAATATTTCATTGGACAAGGTTATCGTGGAATAAAAAAAGCAGATTTAGATGCATTAGAAAATATTATAGAATATGGTCAAATGCCCACATTATTATTTAATAATATTCTTCCAGATGATCTTAATGAAATAATTAAAAATAGACAAATTATTTCAATGAATACACAAATTGTTTTCTTGACGAGGGCACAACATTTAGTGCAAAATTGGACAAGTTCAACGCCAACAAGTGATGAACTTCGACAATTATGGATTTCTGTATTAACTAACAGTAATAAATTTTGTAAAGATTTCAAAGTATATAATTATAAAATAACAGAAGTTAAATGTGAATTAGTATTACCTGATCCGTCAGATTGTAGTGATGATATTTTTAGTATTAATGGCGGCGGTTTTGAGCTGAAGGACGAAATTGTGGAGGCAAAAACTGTTCAGCCAGATGAGTGCCAACAATCATCGAAGCCTGATGTTGAGTTAGAGAACCACTTCCCATCTGTTCCAGCATCCGAATCATGCCTGCCAATTGACTCAGATCCTCTCCAGCCAAAATCTTCTTAAAGAGTTCTGGATGAGAAAGTGCAAAATCACCTACTTGTGAACGTATTTCTGCTTCTGTCTTATCAGCAGCAATAAGACGTTTAATAATATTAACATGATCAATAATAAAACGTGCACGTGTTGCAGGATCAAAATCTAATGGTCGATTTGCTGCTTCAGCCATAGATTCTTGGACTGATCGGCGATCAAGGGCAGGTGGGCGATCAGTAAATGAAGCGCGTCCATCGTCCGGGCCAGGTACCAGTGGAGGTTGGGACATACTCTTATAGACTAATTGTTTTAATTTATTAAATAGCTATCGCACAATAGAAATGTCTACACCAGCATCTTCAATGGATCGTCCATCTCAACAAAATGAGGTACCAACAAGTGTTCAACCTGAATTAAATGATCCTGCTATGCAAATGGCAGGACAAAAAGAAGATCCGAATTCAATTGCCTCACTTGCCACTAAAAGTCAAGTACAACAAGGTCAAGCTGTTGCAGATTCACGTTATGATCCTAAAGTTGAACCTTCCGGTTCTAACGCCTCTGGCGATTCATCCAAAGCGCCATTTGTTGATTATAGTCCAGGAATAGCCAAGGATAATATCAAAACTAGAATAATTTTTTTCATTGCCGGAATCATCCTAATTGTATTCATATGTTGGTATGTTAGCCCATCAAGTACATTTAGTGGTCTTAAATCAATATGTGGCTTTGTACCATTTAATAAGATAACACGACTATTCAGAAGATGAGTGATTCTGATGATGAAATGAATTATTTAGGACCAAGTGATCAAGAAAACGATTATGCATCTGATGAAAATGCCAATCCAGATGAAGATATAGAATCATGTGAAAAAGATTCAAAATTATTCCAAGTTAATATGGTCAGTGGTAATTCTTTTCCTGGGCAAACTGAATTATTTAATGGAATAAATACAATGAAGAATATAATCTATATGAATGTGTTTCAAGCAGGAGGACCTGAAGATGTTCATGATACGGCACTTTTAGGGAAGTATGTTAATTTGATTGGAAGAATTTGGAAGGCAGTTGGTTATAACCAACCCCTAAAAGTGGATGATCAAAAATCGGAAGTAAAAGCTGCCATAACAACTTTTATTGCGTTACTTGATAAACATTTACGTGAACATAATTCTCCTTTTCAAAATGAGATGCGGTCACAATTTTTGAAATTACATTTACATTGTTTTCCGTATTGTATGAATGAAAAATGTCTTTCCATGGCATAATTAGAATATGCAAACTAGTATGAATCGGAGTAGATTGAATAATCAATTAAGTTCTCAACGTAACACAAGAAAACGTTTAGGTCTCAATCAAACATGTCCATCTGGTTTTATATTACGTAAGCCATATTATCGGACAATTAAGAATACTAGAGGATACATTGCACGCCGTGGATCAAAAAATATTATTGTTAAGCCGAAGGCAGGTCGTGTGCTAATTAAAGCAGCATGTGTGAGAAATATTGCTAAACAAGGTATTAATTATGCTAGTGCCAGTAATAGACTTGCTGCACAATTGAAGCGTGGTGAATTATTACGTTTTGGATATCAATTCAGATTACCAGATGAAAATCGTCATCAAGCATTAGGTGCAGCTATTGATGCATTAGGTCCTTTACATGTGTATCACAAATTGGATTCAGTTGCAAAGGTATTTGCACAAAAGAAACCACAAGCTGCAATAATATTTGAAGCAGATCGTGACTGGGTTGCAGATAATTTTTCTGTAATGGAAGGGAAAAATGTGGGGATTTAAAACCTCGAGTTGACGAATAGGGAATGGATGAGAATACTGTAATTGAAAATGGAATAGGGACAAATTCTGATTATACTAGAATTGTTGTAATATCAATTCTAATGGTTATTGGTCTTGGATTAGTTTTATCAGTTAGCGCAATTGCAGAAGTAAAAAAAGATTGGAATAAATATCGTTGTAAGCCACAATTTATGGCTATGGCGCCAATATTTGGAAAGGATACGGCAGAGAATTTCAATTATTGCATGCAAAACATTATGAATAGTGAGGCTGGATCAGCATTAGCTCCAGTTTATAAAGTTCTTTTTGCATCGGTAGCATCAATTGCAACTCTCTTAGAATCTACCAATAGTCTACGTCTTCAGATTGCGACATTAGTTGGTGGAATTGTTAAGACAATTCAACAATTTATGGATCGATTTAATCAATTTGGATTTGCTGTTAAATCTACTGCAATTAGACTCAAATCATTGATGTATCGTGTATACGGAACAATGATGGCTATGATTTATATGGGTCTAAGTGGAATTGTTACTCTTCAAAATCTTCCCGAAACGGCTTTAGTGAAGTTTTTAATGACATTCTGTTTCCCACCAGAGACACCTATTTATGTTCATGGTAAAGGCCATATTCCGATTAGTGATGTTGTAATTGGAGATCGATTAGCGAACGGTTCAATTGTAACTGCACGTTTTGCCTTTTCAGCGAAAGGTCAGCAGATGGTTGAACTAGGTCATGTACGTGTCTCGACAAACCATTTTGTACGTGATCCTACTGGTACTTGGGTCATGGCAGGTGAACATATTGATGCGATATCTAGTCCAGATTGGGAATATGGAGCAGAGCACCCACTTATATGTCTAAATACAAATGATCATACTATACATTTAGGTGGATATGTCTTTTCTGATTATGATGAGACTGCAGAAGGCGATGAAGATGCTGCGAAGTTTGTTGAACGTCGAATTAATGGATCTGAATTTATTCATAGAACAAATTTCAAAGAATATGGTTCATGTCTACATCCAAAAACACTAGTTGCTGGACGGCGTTTTGCTAAAGACTTGGTTTTAGGAGATAAATTAGCTAATGGCTGTACAATTATTGGAATAGTTGATAAAATTGTAACTGAAGCAATTGTATTACCTGATAAAAATAAAACAGTTGTTACACCATCGACATTAGTTTGGTCAGATTATTCACGCAAATATGTACGTGCGAATGATATAGTTGGTTGTACAACTATTAAATATTCCGAACCCATAATTTTCCGTGGATTAATTGTGACACCACATAGTACTATAGTTACTGATTCCGGACTATATATACGTGATTATATTGAGGTATTATCGCCAGACACAGAGGGACCATATGCTGAAGTTCTTCGAAAAGAGAATGTGGGATTCAACCCAGATATAAGAGTTATAAAGGCTAAATAGGAATGGATCAGCCTACAGAAAAACAGGAGTTCCAGCAACAATCATCATTTATGAGATTAATTGGTGCAACTATGGCATTTGGTGTTATAATGGCATTTACAATGGTATATGCTGATCGAACATCAATTATGAATAATTGGACAAAAGAACGTTGTAAAGTTCCTATTATGCTTACATCGTTTTTGTATAGACCATCTGATTATGGTGGATCTGCGACTAGTTTTGCACAAGATAACTTTGATTTTTGCATGAAGGAATTTGCCTCTCGAGCTCTTAAAATTGCAGCTGAACCAGCAGTTGCTATTGCTGGTAGTCAGATTGATGCACAAGGTACAATTGGACAACTTCAAAATTCTGTTCGTCTTATGATTGGAAATGTATATCGAGACTTTGCTAAACAAGTTGGACATTTTTATAATCGATATAAAATTGGACGGGGGCAATCTATACGTGTCTTCCAATATCTCAAATCCGCTGCAGGACGTTTACAAGGAGTCATGGGAGGCATTGTTTACATTGCTGTTTCTTCATTTGTATCTATTATGAATACAATCGAACTAATTGTATGGATTTCAATTGCAATCATTATTATTTTGACTATATTATGTCTGTTTTTCGTCTTCAGATTAATATTTTTACCTTTCACACCATTAATTATTACTGTATTAATTTCATTACTATTTGCGGGTTTTGGTACAGGAGTTGCAGCAGTTGCAGGTACTTCGTTAGCAGTTTTCTGTTTCCCTGCCAATACACCTATAATAATGAAGGATGGTCGTACAAAACCTATCTCAGAATTAGTTGTAGACGATGAATTAGTTGATAATGGGCTCGTCGAAGGTATGTTCGAATTTGATGGATCAGAAACACCATTATATAGATATAAAGGTACATTGGTAAGTGGATCACATTTAGTGTATTGTCCTAGAGTTAAAAAATATATGGAGGTTGCATCACATCCAGATGCTGTCTTAAATGCTATTAAGGTTGATCGAATATTTTGTACGATTGTAAGTGGAAGACATGTTCCAGTATTAAATGGAAACGGTGGATTATCATTGTTCTGTGATTGGGAAGAGGTATCTACACCTGTTGCTGCTGAAGCATGGATGAAGAAAGTAATAGAGACTTTAGGATTGGATCAGAATACAAAGACAGCAGATGTTGCAGCTGGATTCAATCCTGAAACAGTTAGGGTGTGGAATAAGGATGGGCGGCTTGTATCTATAGCGGACGTAGATATTGGGTCATATGTACTTGATGGAATTAAACGTGTAAAAGTGCTTGGTAAAGTTAAGCGTCGTGACTTATCGACGCCTGGAATGTCTGATGGTGTTTGGATTCAGGATTCCAAATTAAAATGGAAACAATTCTTCCATCCGGCTACTGCAGGTCGTGAAGAGATTGATTTATATCATTTAGTTACGGATTCCGGCACATTTACTGTGATGTATGATGGTATTGCATATGTTGTTCGAGATGCAAGTGAAGTTGGAATAGCGAAGATTCGATCTTTAACACCAACCGTTTTATCTGAGTTGAATAAATAGAAGAAAATGCGTCAAGGTTTTTTAGTTACTGGATTAATCCTTCTCCTTATCGCGAGTTTCCTCATGATCTATACCGGCCGCTCCGAAGGTTTTGTGACCGCGAGTGCCAGTGAAGTTGCTGGATTTACCAATCAGTTTATGAATGAGACACCTACTGCTGAGACTACTCAGGGATTCACCTCTTATGATCTTGGAAATGCTGGTGGTTATGGTGGTAAATATGAGGCAATGGGACCTTTCGACTCTGTTGCCCTCAAGCCCTCTAATGGTGCTAGTCAATACCGCAATACTATGCCGAATGAGCCTTTAATGGGACCTGCATTTGAGGTTGGACCTGATAATCTCTTCATGTTCAAGAACAATCAGTGCAAGCCTGAATGTTGCGGTGCATCTTATTCTTGTGATGGTGGATGTGTGTGCAGCACTCCTGATCAGCGCAAGTTAATTAATATGCGTGGTGGTAATCGTACTGTGGAAGATGGCTTCTAAGCTCTGCTTAGTAGCCACTATGAGCCAAGACTCCGTCTTGGCGAAGACGGGTTTTAGACAACGTCTAAAACCCCTCTACGGTCGGCCTCTGGCCGACGCGAAGATGGCTTCTAAATGGGAAACTCGCGCTCCGAAGATAATATAATATTTTAATCACATTAAAAACTTATATTATTTATTTTCTAGTTTTTCTTCTTTTATATTTCTTCCTATCTGTTTTTTTGGAAATTCTACTTTTCAGTTTACGATATCCGCCAAAAGTATTTGATGTTCCAATTCTTCCTGGAATTCCTGCCCCACCTGCTGCTCCACCTGCACCGCCAGTAGCTGGTGATTCAACCATACTTTCAATTAGACGAGGATCAGGTAATGGTGCGTCTTTTAATTGAATAACATTTAGACCAGGTGTTCCACAAATATTTTTGATAAAGTATCGCTCAATAGTTGCTATATCGCCTGCATCACATAATTCTTGTACCCATTCACTTCCATTATATTTAGCAATAATTGCAGGATCTATAACTTTACCATCTAAAATGTCTAATTTATTTGCCCTTGTACCAGATGCATAACATAATAATTTATTAAAACGTACATTTCCAAATGGCAACTTAATTGCCTCTGTTATATTACCAATAACATCTTCAACGCTATTAAAATATTTTGCAATTTGAAGCAAATATTTAATACAAGCACTATTATATGCATTTGGATCATTAGATGATAATACTCGTGGATACATAATATATATTATAACACCTGGTGATACACCTCCATTAAGATCGATAAGCAATTTATCATCTGTACGTAAATCTATTAATCTACCAGGAATACATATTTTCATATTAGTTATTCTAAAATCATTTATCGGATGAGTCATTGATAATTGTATCATCTTGAATAATGTCCAAAAATTATATTCTGGTTTAGGACAAAGATGTATTTTAAAATTATCGGATGAAGGAGGTTTAACAGTTTTTGATTTGTATATACAATGTAAATATGGTTGTGTTGGTGTATCCATATCACCTTGACTACGATTATATAAAGTATCTTGTAAAATGAATTCTCTTTTATTTAAATATCTATTTCTTGCCATTTCTTCACGTGTGTTCATAAGATCATTTAAATGAACCTGTAATTGTCTCGTAATAAAGTCCTGGAAAAAATGTATATAACCATGCGCATTAATAATTGATTTTTTACCCAAAAAATCAGTATCTTCTATTTTACCTGCGATTAATATATTTGCAGGTAAAAATTTATCCGGAATTATCACTCCCTCTTTAGTACATAAAGGGAAACAATTATAAGGATGCCAGTCCATTGGCTCATCAGAGAGCCATGTTTCTTGTGCTTTTTGTTTTAAACATTCTTTAACTGAAGGTGGCGGCGGATATTCAAATAAAAAATAATTATTAATAATTTCCAAATCATCATTATTTTCTAGTTTTTGTTCTGGAGTATAATAACCAAATATATATCGGTACGACATATTTATTTATTAATGACATATTATTCCGGAGTTCTCGGCCTACCTTTTACCTTATCAACCTTAATTGTTGCAGTCTTCGGTGCTTCACCAATATCTTTAATTGAATATTCAGGCCCAGCAAATATTCTTTGATTCACAGGTTCAATTATATATCCTTTCATTGTTCCATTGAGGACGCGAATATTGTTTTCGGAATCTGTTATGAAATGAAAGAGTATATTACTATCTTTGCAAATAGCATATGTACGGGTTTTATCTAATGAATTGAAGTCAATCATTTTATATTGAAGTAATGTTGTATGTTTAATATCAATTTTATCTAATCACGCAAACAATTAGGTATGTATGACATCGGTATAGTTGGTTATGGAATTGCGACTTTATCATTGTTATTAGTTTTATCGCAGCAGCAAAGGCCATTAAAAATAGTAATCTTCGATCCATACTTCGATGGAGGGAATCTTCACCGCAATTATGGATCTGTGCGAAGTAATACGACATGGAGACAATTTCTGGAAACGGTTGAAAAATACTGTTCACCTATTTTACTTCAAAATCTTCGATCGCAATATAATCCGGATGAAGTAACAACCTTGAAGGTACTTGTTCGTAATTTCCTAAAAGTGGTAAAATCTTCGATCGCAGCTTCTAATCTTCAAATCTGTCTTATTAGTCGTGAAGTGAAGACAATTAGTGCTGTGGGAGATATCTGGGAATTTGAAAATGGAGTAGCTAGTGCTAAGACTGTAATACTTAACTACGGATCGAAACCCCGAACCCTAGGTTATGCCAAACCGATTCTACAATTAGATGCAGTTCTAAATGGTAATGATCTTCCTTGTCTTCCTGGCGAACGAGTCGTCGTATTTGGAACAGCACATAGTGGAACATTATGTTTAGATCGTCTACATTCACTTAATCTCGATGTAATTGCTGTTCATAACGGTCTGACTCCATTTAAATTTGCCAGAGATGGAGAATATGATGGAATAAAACAAGATTCTGCTTTAATTGCTGATAGATTGCGAGATAAAATTAAATTTATATCAGTTGATGCCGAAGATAGTGTACGTGCAGAACTGTTAAGAGCGGACTGGATATTATATGCATGTGGATTTAAACGTGCAAATGAACAATTGAAGATTCTTAATAAAGAGAATTTTGAAATCGATACAAATAAATATAATTCAACAACTGGACAAATAGAGAATAGTCAAAATATATTTGGTTTTGGTATAGCCTATCCTAATAGTAATATTGTGAATGGGAAGACATATTTTGATGTTTCATTGCCATCATTTATGCAACATATAGAGAAGAACATAGATTTAATTTTAAAAAGTCTATGAAAAATCAAATGACAGACTAGAGCATGAATACTAATATGAATACGGGATTTCTAAATAATTCTCCGGCTGCACCTATAATTAATAATGTGAATAATGCATTTAATTCCCTGAAAAATACGACAAAAAATTTGACCAGTGGAGTAACTAATGTGGCATCGAATATGGCAAACAATGTATCAAATACGGTAACTGAGACAACAGGATTTAGTGGTACTGTCCCTGTTATGTTAATTGTTCTAAGTGTTTTATTTGTTGCGACATTGGTGATTATATATTTCTTCTATGACAAGATCCGTGATTTAATTCCTGATTCTATTCGTATGATATTTGGTGGTGGTGACATGGTGGCTCCTGCTGCAGCGCCTGCACCAGCACCTGTTGTTAAACGTCCACCGACAAATGTTGAGAGACCAGAACCTACTCCGGTGTCTAGTGTGGAGGCAATTCTACCAGGCAAAAAAGAGGTCTTCAATGTAAGTTCAAATCGCTATACATATGGTGATGCAGAGCCTCTATGTCGTGCGTTAGGTGCACAATTAGCTACATATGATCAGGTGAAGGCAGCATTTGATGGTGGTGCTGATTGGTGTAATTATGGTTGGACAAAGGGACAATTAGCAATGTTCCCAACACAGAAAGAAACATATGACAAGTTACAAGCCGGTCCTGAAGGTCAGCGTATGGCTTGTGGCAAGGTTGGTCTAAATGGTGGTTTCTTCGATAATCCTGAAATGAGATTCGGTGTTAACTGTTATGGTATGAAACCAAGTCAGAGCAAGCATGATGCTGCAGATCAGAGTAAAGGTATTCCTATAAGTCCTGATGCCCTCGACTTCGATAAGAAGGTTGCACAATACAAGGCTGATGCTGATAACATCGGCATTCTACCGTTTAGAAATGGTGCATGGAGTTCATAAGTACTATGCCACAATCAAAAACTTATTATTCATAATCATAATCTATCTGTTCCGGATAAGGATCATCAGATAGTTTATTAGACTTTTTAATACGTCCTTTGAAATCGAGTGTCAAGACTCCCTCATCTAATAGTCGCTCGATCTCTTCTTCTTTTGCCCTAGCTTCTTCATCATCATATTTCTTGATATGTGGGCTTCTATTAATATCAATTAGACGATATAAGAATGATATTAAATTCAGGAAGAAATATGTTCTCGCTTGTGATGAACAGAATAATGATTCCTCTTTGAAATCGCGATTATATTCTTCGCCAAGAATACATTCATTGAAGTTATTAAAATATTCATCATGATCTTTTTGTGTATTACGATGTTTTGCCGCTGGAATTGTGAGACGAGTACCATAATGAATTGAGAACTCTTTGTCAATTGCATATGCCCATACTAATAATTTATCACGAAGATCGCCGTGATTATGAATAAAAAGATACCCTTTTCTTTTGAAATCACCTTCTAATTGTGCGGCAATATGATGAAAATAGTCACATCGACGACATGATCGAGGGTCCCAACGGTCAAATGATTCATAAATCCATTGTTCCCAGGATTTAAAGACATAATGATTTACAAAAGCTTCGACACATGGTCCTGTATCATAATAATCTTGATTCATTTTGTATTGAAGTAGTTTAATCTACAATTAGAGAATGTATATTGTTTAAATCCCATCGCTCTTAGACAAGACCTAAGATCAAACACCATCCACAGGTGGCGGTAGTGGTACGTTGACCATATCACGTTTGAGTTTGGACGAAATAATATCTTTACGATTTTGTTTAATGAATCGTAAAATTGCATCTGTTTCATCGGGAAAACGAGCACCTTTAGCACGGAAATAATCATGTAACATTG
>JACCEE010168426.1_pt1 | contig 38440 bp, 30 predicted proteins | sample 7449931 | NCBI WGS metagenome assembly JACCEE01 (sample SAMN15323457, study PRJNA562643) | freshwater metagenome | isolation source: river surface water | place: USA:Blue River Watershed | collected 2017-08-19 | reverse complement strand
TTAATTACCCCTGAATTTGAAATATCAAAAAGCCCCTCGTTCCAAACGAGGGGCTTTTTTGTGCGCTATTGTGAATAGTCCTATTCTGCAATTCACTGCACAGTAATTTTCTGTGTTGCACTGAATGGGGTGCTGTTTGGCCCAATAACCAAAATGAACTCTGTTAAAATCTTACAGTGCCACTAAATCGATAAATTGAAATGACAGGCTATCTTAATTGAAATTACTGGCTGTCCCAATTCAAATCACTTCCTGTCCCACAAAGAGTAGGTGCGGATGTTGCCACGCGATTGGAAATTGATCGCCAAAACGTCGGAGAAAATCACCCTCGACATCACGCGTTGTGAAATGTTGTACTGATAATCCACTTCGTTGTTCAATCCCACACGCTGAATCTCCGTGATGGGTTGTGTGCCATCGCTGTTGGCCAACGCATACTCATTGCACTCAGCCAACAAAATAGGCTTCTCGTGGATGCCCGCTGCGTTCTTGGTGTGGAATTTTACCGTGTTTTTTGTGCCAGGCATTCTCTCCGTGACCAAATTGCCTTGTAAGTAAATGTCCTCCCCGCTGAAAGGCGATCTCACCGGTTTGATGCGGATGTATTCACCGTCTTCCCGAATGGTATCGTCACTCAAGTCAAATAGGTACATCATATCCTCCATCGCCAACCGACGAATGATCTTTTCACTGTTCAACTTCGTTCGTTGGATATCAAATTCTGTGGCCGTAATGACTTTGGCCTGTACTTGAATCGACAAAGAACTCATCAAAGCGTCTCTATGGGTTTTCCAATTCACCAATTCTTCCACCGCGCCGCGCTCATTGAATTTGATTTCAAATGGCAACAACTGCAATCCATTGGCTTTGGCCCAAGGCTTTGCGCCAAACTCATCGGCGTGATAGGTCATTTTAAATAGCCTTTCGCCCTCCATCGCTTGGAATATCAAATAACAAGTATCCAGTTTGATGTCTAAGAAATAATCGTTTTCATTGGTGATGTATTCCTGAGTAATGAGCTGATACACAAATCTGCGGTCTTTGGCCACCTGAGAAATGGGGTAGAGGGTATCTGGTTTCAGGCCTTCGGTTGTGAGTTTTGGATTGAAATCTGCAGTTTGAGCCTGAATAGACGTAAACATGCATCCCACAAAGAAGGGTATCAAGATGTGTAAGGGTAACTTTCTGTATAAAACTCGCATTGTGTGGTTCAAAGACGTGTTACCCTTGCAAATCGTTTGCCAAAGTATCAAACTTTCAAGGAGAATGCTGGGAATCTCCCAACTGTGTATATTTAACTCTCAAAAATCAGTTCAGAGCCCGCCAAATCAACGGTGACTTTGCCTTGGTTCGAGAGTTTGCCCATCAAGATTTGTTTGCTCAGCTCGTCCAAAATTCGCTTTTGCAATACGCGTTTCAAAGGTCTGGCGCCAAATTGTGGGTCGTAACCCAACTGCGAAAGCCAATCCACGGCATCGCGTGTAACGGTGAGTTCGATTCCATTGTCTTTCAATCGGTCTACAATCATATCGATTTGCAATTCCACAATTCTGTGGATTTCATCTCTTCCCAGAGGCTCAAACATCACCACCTCGTCTATTCTGTTCAAGAATTCCGGACGGATGCTGCGTTTTAACATATCGAACACTTCGCTTTTCGCACTGGCCACAATGGTGTCGCGATCGCCGGTTTCGATGTGCTCAAACTTTTCGCGGATTACCTCAGAGCCCAAATTGCTCGTCATGATGATAATTGTATTCCTGAAATTGGCCGTTCTGCCCTTGTTATCGGTCAGTCTGCCATCGTCAAGAACCTGCAACAAAATATTGAATACATCGGGGTGTGCCTTTTCGATTTCATCGAGCAAAACCACGCTGTACGGACGTCGGCGAATGGCCTCGGTCAGCTGTCCGCCTTCATCGTAGCCCACATAGCCTGGAGGGGCGCCAACCAATCTGCTCACGGTGTGCTTCTCCTGGTATTCGCTCATGTCGATCCGCACCATGGCATTGTCTGTATTGAATAAAAATTCTGCCAGGGCCTTTGCCACTTCGGTCTTTCCCACGCCAGTGGTTCCCAAGAAAATGAAGCTTCCGATGGGCTTTTTGGGGTCTTGTAGCCCGGCTCTACTCCGTCGAATGGCATTGGATAGGGCAGAGATGGCTTCCTCTTGTCCAACCACGCGTTTGTGTAGTTCTTGCTCCAACGTGAGCAGCTTTTCACGCTCGCTTTGCAACATGCGATTCACGGGGATGCCCGTCCATCTACTCACTACTTCGGCGATGTCTTCAGCGTCTACTTCTTGTTTCACCATGAGTTGACCGTTGCGGGAATCGCCCAGTTTCAAACTCAGCGAGAACAGGTCTTCTTCATTCTTTTTGATCAGTCCATAACGGATTTCAGCCACTCGGCCATAGTTTCCATCGCGTTCTGCTTGGTCTGCTTCGATGCGAAGGGATTCGATGGCGGCTTTTTTCTGTTGAATTTGCGAAAGGACCCCCTTTTCATTTTCCCATTGGGCGTTAAGGGCATTGCGTTTTTCGCTGATGTTGGCGATGTCTTCGTTGAGTTTGGCAAGTTTGGCCGTGTCGCTTTCGCGTTTGATGGCTTCTCGCTCAATTTCAAGTTGCATGATCCTGCGGTTCATCTCGTCGAGTTCCTCCGGCACAGAATCCATTTCCAACCTCAGTTTGGAGGCGGCTTCATCCAGTAAGTCTATCGCTTTGTCCGGAAGAAAACGGTCGTTGATATATCGTTGGCTCATTTCCACGGCGGAGATGATGGCCTCGTCTTTGATGCGCACTTTGTGATGCACTTCGTAGCGTTCTTTCAATCCCCTCAAGATGGATATGGCCTCTTGGGTGTCTGGTTCTTCCACCATCACCTTTTGGAACCTTCGCTCCAGCGCTTTGTCTGTCTCGATGTATTTTTGGTATTCGGCCAATGTGGTTGCACCAATGGCGCGGAGTTCACCACGGGCCAGTGCGGGTTTTAGGATGTTTGCCGCGTCCATGGCACCTTCGCTTCTGCCAGCGCCCACCAATGTATGAATCTCATCGATGAACAACACCACCTCGCCGGCGGCCGTGATGACCTCTTTTACAACGGCTTTCAATCGCTCTTCAAATTCTCCTTTGTACTTGGCGCCCGCCACCAAAGCCCCCAAATCCAGGCTATAGATTACCTTGGACTTCAGGTTTTCTGGCACATCGCCCCGAATGATTCGCATGGCCAAGCCCTCTGCAATGGCGGTTTTACCCACACCAGGTTCGCCAATGAGCACAGGGTTGTTTTTGGTTCTGCGCGATAATATTTGTAATACCCGGCGAATTTCATCGTCTCTTCCGATGACCGGATCGAGCTTGCCTTCACGGGCCATTTGATTGAGGTTAACCCCAAACTTTTTCAGTGAATTGAATTGATTTTCGTCGGTTTGAGCGTGCACCTTGCTGCCGCCACGCAAGGCCAAGATGGCTTTGATCAAATCGCTGCGTTTGAATCCAGCGTCTTTCAATAAATTGGCTGCAGCGTCTTTGCCATCCAAAATCCCCACCAACAAATGCTCATTGGTGATGAATTCGTCTTTCATCTCTTGCATGGCTTTCTCTGCCGAAACCGTCACGGCATTGAGAGATTGGGATAAGTATACTTGTCCACCCTCAACCTTCGGCAACGATTGAATGGCGGCCTTTGCCGCTAATTCTACGCGTGATAGATTGGCACCGAGTTTTCCCGCAATGAATTGCAGGGTTTCTTCATCGTCTGTGATCATGGCCGATAACAAATGCATGGGTTCCATCGCCTGTTGTTTGTTGGCGATCACCAGCTGTTGGGCCTTAGACAATGTGTCTTGTGCTTTGATGGTAAATTGTTGTAAATTCATGGTGCTCCTATGTGCTCAAATCCGATTCCAATGCACAATTTGTTATAAATAATGACAAAATGTCGTTAAATTATGCAACAATTCGGCGATTGGTCCGACAAATTGTCAGTGCTTCGGTAGTTTTTTGGGTTCGATGATCGGTTCTACTTCGTCAACGCCATCCATGTTCATTTCATCCTCAGGGTAGCCCATTTCGATTAAATTATCGAATATCACCTCAAATGTTTCGCGTTTTTTGGATGGTCCTTTGAGGCGATTCCAAGCATCGGGGTGCAAGCAAACCTGAAATATGGTGGTATCAATACTGCCTGAATCTTTGGCCAGTAATCGATTTTTTAAGGCTCTGAAATGGCCGTTGTTGCTTTTTACGCATCCGTTCGAATCCAAAAACCATCGCACTTTTTTTGGCATGGGAATGATGCTAGCCAGAAAAGTACATTCGCCCAAATTGAGTTCGCTGGGGTGTTTGTGGAAATAGAATTGTGCAGCTTCGGTGGCCCCAAAAATGCCTGGACCCCATTCAATCACGTTCAAATACACTTCCATCATCCGGTTTTTGCTCACCAATGAACGACGTTCCATCAGCCAAGTCAACAAGATTTCTTCCACTTTCCGGGCGATGGTTTTTCTCCGACCCAAAAACACGTTTTTAACCAATTGCATGGAGATGGTGGATCCGCCACGGGCGAAGCGTTTTTGACGATAATTCTGTGCGATGCTAGAGCGAAAAGCATCCATGTAAAATCCTTGGTGGTGGAAGAAGTCGGGATCTTCACTGCGAAGCACGCATCGAACCAAATCCTTACTAATGCTTTCCAAAGGGGTGAAATTCCCATTGCCAGATCCTACCTCAAACTGGGCCACGGGCTCTCCTTTGTCCCAATACGTGTAAGTGAAATTGCCATTCATGATCCTAGGATCAACCTGTCCCCATTCCACGATGCTGAAATCCTTGCTGGGCCACATTTGACTTTCCAAAACGCAATCGCGCGGTTTTTCGTGCTCCATCGCAAACTGAAAGCGATATTCCAAGCTACCCGATGCCTTTGGGATGCCGATGTTTCTGAACAAACCCGCGGGCAAGCTCGAAAAGAAATCATTGGCCCTCAATCTTGGCATGTGGATGCCAAGCGCGTATTTCGGATTGTTCCCGCCCTGATATTGAGCAAAAAGATTGGCTTTGATTTGGTTGATCTGCACCAAACTTTGGCTATCGAGTTCAAAAAATCCGTCTTTTACATCGCAAACAAATCGTCCGTGCGCTGAATCAATTTGTACCAATGTGTCTGAAATTCGCTCGTCGTCTACTTGCAATCCCGTAAATCCACCCTGTAAATCGGCGTGGATGGCGCCAAATGATTCACCCAATTCAGTCACCTCAAACTCGGCTTTCGAAAAACCCAACCCATTCAATACCAACGGGATACTTACGTATTTTTGGTTTTTTACCGGTGTGATGTTTACATGGCCCGTAAGGTCGTCTTTGTCTAAATCGCCGCTCAACACAAACTCAATTTGTTTTTGGGTGATTTCGGGCAGTGTATCTTGGTCGTTTTTGCGATGTCGTCTGTGCTCTTTGCGATCTTTGGCAGTCACGCGTTTGAGCGATGTGGCCTTCAATTGCAATTGGATGGCATCGTTTCGATACAAGGTGTTGGGTAAATTCAAGGCGATGGTGCCTGTGGTATCGGTGAGCGACAAGGCTGTGCCTGTCATTTCGAGGTGGTTGGGTGCCTTGCCAATCCAAGATTCCAATTGCTGAAACAAACTCACGATGGGGTCTTTGCTGCTCTTGGTTTGGATTTCGTTGTTTTTGCGATCTCCGCCAATCAATCCACAATAGTTGCAATAATTGGGTAGATTGATCAAATTGAGCGACATTTCCTTGGTTTCGAAGCCCGATAGGCCAATGTCCCAAAACTTCCACACGTTCAATCCCACCGCCAATTCTTTACAAGCAAATACAGTTTTACCGGGTTGGGTGTCGTTGGCTGCCTTGTAATTGAGCGACAGGCCTTGGAGGTTGACCCCAAACAAATACGTAAAACCTTTGTCCTTACAAACCAAGGAATAACCTTTGCGATCCAGTTTTTCTGCGGCTTTTTTGAAAGCCCAATCGAGCAGCATACCCCGAAAGGCGATCCAAGAAATCAGCACCACGGTGAGGGTGATTCCCGTAATCCAGGCCGTCTTTTTCATGATTTTACGTCCTTTGGGGCTCCCAAGAACATCAAACCAAAAAGCCTTAATCCATGCTAGGATGCGTGCCGGTATAGTTGTATGGTGTGATTTGTCTGAGTTCATTTTTTACAGAATCTGAAATGTTCAGTCCATTGATAAAATCTGCGATACTTGCCTCTGTGATTTTGCTATTGGTGCGCGTAAGTTCTTTGAGGGCTTCGTAGGGATTGGGGTAACCTTCTCTTCTGAGAATGGTTTGGATGGCTTCTGCCACAACCGCCCAGTTGTTGTTGAGGTCGTTTGCCAAAGCATCTTCGTTGAGCAACAACTTGTTGAGGCCTTTGGTGAGGCTGTTTAACGCAATCAAGGTATGGGCAAATGGCACACCCATATTTCTCAACACCGTGCTATCGGTGAGGTCTCTTTGCAATCGGGAGATGGGGAGTTTTGCGGCCAAGTGTTCAAACAATGCGTTGGCGATGCCCAAATTGCCTTCGGCATTTTCAAAATCAATGGGGTTTACTTTGTGTGGCATCGCACTGGATCCCACTTCGCCTTCTTTGATTTTCTGTTTGAAGTATTCCATGCTCACGTATGTCCAAACGTCTCTTGAAAAATCGATGAGGATGGTGTTGATGCGTTTCCAATTGTCGAACTGGGCCGCCAAATGATCGTAAGGTTCAATTTGTGTGGTGAAGGGCACTCGGAATAAGCCCAGGTCTTCTTTCACAAAACGATCGCCAAATTGGGGCCAATTGATTTTAGGGAAGGCCACGTGGTGCGCGTTATAGTTGCCTGTTGCCCCGCCAAATTTGGCAGAGAATGGCACCGTGCTGAGTGCGTTCAATTGTCCTTCTAATCTGGCCACAAACACATACCACTCTTTGCCCAACATGGTGGGAGAGGCGGGCTGACCGTGGGTTTTTGCCAACAAAGGAATGTTTTTCCATGCCTGTGCTTGTTGTTTGAGTATCTCTACCACAGCTTGCAAAGCGGGCAACATCACTTGTTCGCTGGCTTCTTTGAAGCTCAATGGAATGGCGGTGTTGTTAATGTCTTGCGACGTCAATCCAAAATGCACCCACTCTTTGTAAGCTTGCAACCCCAATGCATCCAATTTTTCTTTGATGCAATATTCCACGGCTTTTACATCGTGGTTGGTGGTTTTTTCTATGGTTTTAACGCGCTGGATATCGACCTCGGGAAGTGCAAGACTCCACTGGGTAAGAATTTCTTTATGGGCTTTGAGTGCAGTCCAATCCACTTGGGGGATTACATCGGCCAAAGCAAATAGGTAAGCCACTTCAACGCGAATGCGGTATTGGATGAGGCCGGCTTCAGAATAAAAGGGCTTTAAGGCTTGAGTTCCTGAGGCGTAACGACCGTCTACAGGGGAGATTGCGTACAATGGGCTAGCATCCATGGTGCAAAAATACGATGGAAACACGGTTTTCGTCGTATTTTTCGATCATTTGCCATCGCGAAATATTTCATCGCTAAAAATTAAAAATTGATCACAGCATATGGGGCTTTTAAAGCTCCAATTTTAAGAATCTACCCGTATGCGAAGCGGCCACTTCGGCTACTTGCTCTGGAGTGCCTTGGGTCATGACGTTGCCACCACCTGAACCACCTTCTGGACCGATGTCGATCACCCAATCTGCCACTTTGATCACATCCATGTTGTGCTCAATCACCACAATGGTATTGCCTTTGTCAACCAAAATGTTCAATACCCCCAATAGTTGTTTGATGTCGTTGAAATGTAAACCAGTTGTGGGTTCATCCAAGATGTACAGGGTTTTTCCGGTATCGCGTTTGCTCAATTCGGTGGATAGTTTTACGCGTTGCGCTTCACCACCGCTGATGGTTGTACTCGATTGCCCCAGTGTGAGATAGCCCAATCCAACGTCTTGCATGGTCTTCACCTTTCGGTGAATCAGTGGGATGTGTTCGAAGAAATCAACGGCAATGTCAATCGACATTTCTAGCACATCGTTGATGCTCTTTCCTTTGTATCGCACTTCAAGGGTTTCGCGGTTGTAGCGTTTGCCCTGGCATTCATCGCACAATACTTCCACATCGGGAAGGAAGTTCATCTCAATCACTTTTCTTCCACCGCCACCACAAGCTTCGCATCTGCCGCCTTTTACGTTGAAACTGAATCGCCCAGGCTTGTAACCACGGATTTTGGCTTCGGGTAAATTGGTGAATAGGTTTCTAATCTCTTGAAAAACACCTACATACGTGGCTGGATTGCTTCGAGGTGTTCGCCCGATCGGACTTTGATCGATCCGAATGACTTTGTCGATATGTTCCAGTCCTTGAATGCTGGTATGGGGTAGGGGTTTGTGATTGGAGCCATAGACTTTGTTGTGCGCGGCGGGGAAGAGTGTCTCGTTGATCAAACTAGATTTTCCACTGCCACTCACACCAGTGACTGCTACAAACAGACCAATGGGAACTTCGAGTTGAATGTTCTTGAGGTTGTGGCCAGTGCAACCTTTGAGTACCAATTTCTCTTTGCCCGCTTTTCTACGCTTTTGAGGCACTGGTATGCTGTCTTCGCCCCGAAGGTATTTGCCAGTGATGGCATTGGATTGGATGAAGTCTTTCACTTCGCCACTGGCCACGATCTGACCGCCATGCACGCCGGCGTGGGGGCCAATTTCAACCAACCAGTCACTGGCCAGCATCATGTCTTTGTCGTGCTCAACCACCAAAACCGTGTTGCCCATATCGCGCAAATCGCGAAGACTTTGTATCAATCGTTCATTGTCGCGCTGATGCAATCCAATGCTTGGTTCATCCAAAATATAGAGCACATTCATCAGTTTGCTGCCAATTTGTGTGGCCAATCGAATGCGTTGCGCTTCTCCGCCCGAAAGGGTTCTCGCGGGGCTATTGAGTGTGAGATATCCCAGTCCTACGCCCACCAAAAAATCCAATCGACTCTTGATTTCTTTGATCAATTCTGTGGCGATGGTGGCCTGGCGTTCGGAGAGCTTGTCATCCACTTGGTCAAACCAAGCTTTCAACACATCGATGTTGAGGGTGCTGAGTTCGGCGATGTTTTTTTCGGCAATTTTGAAATGGAGCGATTCTTTTTTCAATCGGGCACCACAACACACTTCACAAGTTTTTTGGTGCATGAATTCTTCGGCCCATTGACGGAGTTTATCGTCTTCAGATTCAAAGTAATTCTCGGTGATGTAATGCACAACGCCTTTGTACTGGCTCTCGTAGGTCTTCTTTTGACCTTGGTGATTGACGTGTGTAACCATGATGGTTTCATCGTAGCCGTATAAGATGCACTCAATTTGCTGCTCGGAGAGTTTGGAAATGGAATCGGCCAAGCTAAAGTCGAGCACTTTGCTCAAAGCCCTCAATTGGCTGAATGTCCAGTTTTCGCGCAATTCGCCGATGGGGACAATCCCGCCGCGGTTAATGGATTTGCTGCGATCTGGGATGATGAATTCAACATTGACTTCGGCGGTTTCGCCCATGCCTTCGCAGTTTGGACAGGCACCGTAGGGTGAGTTGAATGAAAATGAATTGGGTTGGGGTTCATCGTAACTGAGGCCGGAAATGGGGTCCATCAGGAACTTGGAAAAGGGGACCACAACATTGTCTTGGTCTTGAACCATCATATTTCCACCGCCCATTTTCATGGCGATTTTTACGCTTTCTGACAACCTGCCTGTGGATACGCCTTGTACTTGTAAGCGATCAATCACCACTTCGATGTCGTGGATTTTGTATCGATCCACTTGCATGCTGCCGGTGATATCGGTGATGTGTCCATCGATCCGAACCTTGTTATAGCCTTTTTTCTTGATTTGTTCGAAGAGTTCGCGATAGTGGCCTTTACGTCCTTTCACCACAGGGGCGAGGAGGGCAACTTTCTGACCTTCGAATTTGTTGACCATCGCATCGATGATTTGTTGCTCGGTGAGTTTCACCATTTTTTCACCACTGATGTAGCTGATGGCATCGCCGGCGCGGGCAAACAACAATCGCAGGAAATCATATACTTCGGTCACTGTGCCCACGGTGCTTCTGGGGTTTTTGCTGACCGTTTTTTGTTCGATGCTGATGACCGGACTCAATCCACGCACTTTATCTACATCGGGGCGTTTCATATCGCCAATGAATTGGCGTGCATAGGCTGAGAAACTTTCCAAGTAGCGGCGTTGCCCCTCTGCAAACAAAGTGTCGAACGCGAGAGAGCTTTTGCCCGAGCCCGAAAGGCCCGTAAATACTACGAGTTTGTTGCGAGGGATGACCAGATCAACGGATTTGAGGTTGTGCTCCCGGGCACCCAAAATTTCGATGCTGGGTTCATTGGCATCGGGAAGGTGAATGTGCGAAGGAGATCCGTTTTTCATGGAATTTGCAAAGGTACAAAACATTCCATCGGAAAGAAAGGTGAATCGCTGATTTGATGAGAATTACCAGCTACCGCCGGCACCGCCTCCGTTGAAGCCACCGCCACCACCAAAACCACCCCAATCGCTGGAGCCACCACCGCCGAAACCGCCCGAAGAACCTCCGCCAAAGCCTCTGCCCATGCTACTGCCAAGCGCAGCCCATAGGAAAGGATTGCCCCCGAGTCCGGAATTGTAATGTCCATTGCGTGAATAGCCGCCACCGCCGCCGCCCCGTCCGCTGCGTGCCATCAGAAATAAGATCACAAGCGCGGCGAAAATGGTCCATACGCCACCGCCTTTTTTGCCTTTTTTCGTGGCTCTGCCTTTGAATTTGCCCCTGATGGCGGCTTCATAGGCGTCGGTGGTGAGCATGATGCCCTCGGCATAAGCTTGGTTTCTGAAAGAAGGTACCAAGTAATCGTTGTGAATCTGCCCAATCCGGCTGGCGCCCAATCGATCTTGAAGCTGATCCGCGGTAACGGTAAAGAATTTGCGATCTTCTAGGGCGATGTACAACAGCATGCCGTTGTTTTTGCCCTTTACGCCAACCTCCCAGCCACGTGCCAAGAACATTGCTCGGTCCATCGCGGCATAACCGTTTGCCGATTTTTCGATAACCACAGCAATTTGAACGGATGTGGAATCTTCGAATCGATACAATCGATCATCGATGGCTTTGCGATCAGCGGCTGAAAGTACACCCGCAAAATCGTTCACATGCCCATTGTATTTGGGTAAGGTTTGCTCGGCTTTTAAGGCCAAACTCACTGTGGATAGGAAGAATAGCAGCCAAACCGTTCGCGATGTTGTGATTTTACGCATCGGTTGAGATTTCGTTGCTGAGTTCATTGGGATTGGTCAATCTTGGTTGGAAATGATCCGATAAAAGGGCGCCGGCTTGTTGAATGCCAAACAGAACGCCCTCTTTGAATTGTTGTTGTTTAAAGTGCGACTGCATTCGGTCTCGGATTTGGTCCCATGCTTCGGGGACTACTTTCGAGTTGATGCCTTCATCTCCCAAAATGGCAAATTGCTTGTTTGTTGGAACCAAAAACAGGAGGATTCCATTTCTCTCTTCGGTTTTGTGCATGCCTAGACGGTCAAACGTGGCTTTGGCCTCTACCAACACATCCTTGTATTTTGTTTTACTGCTGATGTGCACGCGGATTTCAGCAGAAGTGGTTTCTTCCGCCGCCGCAATGGCCGCCACAATTTCTTGTTCCTCTAATTTGGTGAACAAAGGTTTGGGCTTGTGGAAACCCAACAGGATGGCAATACGGGTTAAAACCAAGGAGAGAGGCGCCAACATGTTATTCGCTAAACGCACCCTTCACATCAACACGCTTTTCAGCACCTTTGTCGGCCGCGAAGCCTGATTTTTTCTCAAATCCAAAAATGCCTGCAAAAATGTTGCTTGGGAATTTACGCACGCTCAAATTGTATTCCTGTACCGCTGTGTTGTAATCGGTTCTGGCAGTACGAATCATGTTTTCCGTTTCAGAAATTTCAAATTGTACGTTTTCAAAGCCTTTGGTGGATTTTAAATCTGGGTAGCGCTCCATCACAACCATCAATCGACTCAAAGCTGATTGTTGTGTCATGGCAATTTTATCAATGCTTTCGGGCGTAAGCGGCTCATTGCCCACTTTGATCTGTCCAACACTGGCGCGGGCATTGGTAATTTCGGTGAGTGTGCTTTTTTCAAATTTGGCTTCAGCGCTAACGGTTTCGATAAGTTGAATAATTTTATCGGCGCGGGTTTGATAGGCCACCTCTACGTTATTCCATTTAGTGGTGAGTTTTTCATCGTTATCAACCAAAGAGTTGTAACTGCCTTTGATCCACAAAAAAGCGATCAATAGAATCCCTACGATAACGAGGGTACGAATGGTTTTGCTTGTCATAATTTTATTTCTAACCCAAATATACTCGCAAAATGCTTGCCCATTTTTTCTTTTACTTCGAACATGTCAATTTTACCGCCCAATTCCATTTCCATGCTCGTGACACCCTTGTCTGCAATGCCGCAAGGCACGATGTGATTGAACATGGAGAGATCTGTGTTTACATTGAGTGCGAGGCCGTGCATACTGACAAAACGACTGCATTTGATACCGATGGCGGCAATCTTTCGTTCATTGGGCTGGTCGATATCAACCCAAACGCCAATTCGGTCTGGAATAGTCCCTGCAACGATGTTGTATTCTGCCAACGTGTTGATGATTACTTTTTCGATGTTTTGAACAAATACTTTCACGCCCATGCCCAGCGCTTCGAGATCAAAAATGGGGTAAACCACCAATTGTCCGGGACCGTGATAGGTGATGTCGCCACCGCGCTCAATGTCGTACACCTTGGCCTGCATGTCGTTCAAGGCTTCGTCCGATGCCAAAAGATTTTCACGATCGGCGCTTTTCCCAAACGTGTATACGTGTGGATGCTCTATCATGATGAGATGTAAGGGCAATGTATTTTCCTTGGCTGCTTTTTGATTCAACATATCTTGAAACAAATTGCGCTGAAAGTCCCACGTTTGATCGTAGGATTGATTTTGCAATAAATGCAACTGGCAGGATAACATTTTGCAAATTTAGCCAAAATCCTAGCTGTGCCTTGCGATATTGATGGCCATGTTGAAACTTTGAAGAATGCAAGAGAGGGGAAATCAAACCATCGCCCAACAAGTGGGTGGTTATGGGGAAAAGATGGCTGCGGATTGGCTTTGGATGAAGGGTTTTGACATCAAGGAAAGAAATTGGCGTGCAGGCAGAAATGAAATTGATTTGGTGTGTAAACAGGGAAAAGAATGGGTGTTTGTGGAAGTGAAAACCAGACGGGGCAGGGCAGCGATGCAACCAGAGGTGGCCGTGAATTATAAAAAAAGAAAGAATTTGATGACAGCCGCCAATGCTTATATCCAACAATACCAATGTGATGGAAAATTTCGACTCGATATTGTGGCCATTTCGGTTTCGCCTTGGGGCAAGCAGATGATGTACTTTAAAGGCAAATAATCCACCCCAAAGCAACCATCCCTCACAAATTGATGTCATTGATTTTACAAGTTATTGCGTTGAAGCAACGAACTTTCAATTTAATTTGCGGAACGAAAATGAGACTTAGAAAGATATGTGCGGCCACTTTGGTCGGTTTGTTCGGGGTATTTCAAGGGGCAATAGCTCAACACAAATGTGGTTCAGATGCTTACCATCAGGGGATTATTGCCAAAGACCCAACGGTAAAAATTGCAGAAAATGAGCTCAATGAATTGCTCAAAACCAAGCAGATTGAATCGCGGGCTGCGATTTATACCATTCCTGTGGTTTTTCATGTGATTCATACGAACGGACCTGAAAATATTTCTCGCGAGCAAATTTTGGATCAATTGCGTGTGTTGAACAACGATTTCAATTTGCTCAATGGCAATCGCACCAAATTGCGCTCTATGTTTTCTGGACTTGCGGCAGATTGTCAGATCAAATTTGCCTTGGCCAAAATCGATCCAAATGGCAATTGTACGGAAGGAATCAACCGGGTATATTCATCGGCCGGCGTGCAAATGGACATGTCTACAGAGAAAGTGAAATCTCTCATCAACTGGAACTATAAAAAATATCTCAATATCTGGGTTGTATCGTCAATCTCTGGTGGTGTAGATGGTGGTGAAGTGTTGGGTTATGCTTGTTTTCCTTGGGCTACCAATGCAACCCGCGATGGCATCGTCATGAAATCAGATCGCGTAGGAACCATTGGAACGGCAGTGGCTTCGGATAGTGGTAGAACACTCACTCACGAAGTAGGACATTGGTTGGGACTGTATCATACTTTCCAAGATGGTTGTACCGGTGGTGATCAAATTGATGATACCCCACCAGTAAATGGAACTTTTGTGAACGCAAGTTGCCCTTCGTCTGGTAACAGTTGCAACAATGACGTGCCAGATTTGTTGGATATGTGGGAAAACTACATGGACTATTCAAACGGTGGTTGTCAAACCTTATTTACGTTGAAGCAAAAAGCACGGATGCATGGGGTTCTTACCAATACTACATTGCCTAGGGCTGCGGTAGTTTCGGCTGCGAATTTGTTGGCCACGGGTGTTACTCCGGGATCGGTGGCACCGGTAGCGGCATTTACCTCAAGTTCAACAACGATTTGCGCGGGCCAGGCCGTGAAATTTTATGATTTAACTTGTAAATCCACACCAACCGCATGGTCTTGGACTTTTACGGGATCTAGCCAACCCAGCGCATCGGTTCAAAACCCCACCATTACGTATCAAACGCCAGGTGTATACAGTGTCTCACTGACGGTACAAAATGCAAAAGGCAGCAATTCTACCACGAAAACCAACTACATCACTGTGCTGAAAGCAGTGGCCAATACCAAAGCCAATTTCGAACAAACATTTGAAAAAGGTGATCCAACCACATTCACTACGGATGATAAATTCGTTCATTCTTCTCCTACAAATTCTCGGTTTGTTTTGGAATCGACCACCAGTTATTTGGGAAGCAATTGCTATAAAGCACCCGTAACCACTGGCGCTGGTATTGGAAATACATACAGTATCACTTTACCCAGCATTGATATTTCCAACATGGGTGCCATCACGCCGAAATTTACATTCATGGCTTCCTATGCACAGCCAAGTGCCGATGTTACCGACTATTTGCGGTTGTTCGTTTCCACCGATTGTGGTGCCACTTTCAAACAGGTGATGGAGCGCTCGGGTGCAGCATTGGGGCATACAGGTCAAGTGTATACCAGCAACTTTAAACCAACCAAAACGTCTCAATGGAAAGTGATGGGATTAACGAGCTTGTCATCCATTGGATTGGGATTGAATACAAACTTGACATTTAGGATTGATTTCGCCAGTGAAGGCGGTAACCCTATTTACATCGATAACATCAACTTGGGTCAATATACCGCGGGGGTCAACACCATCGGTGAAGACATGAGTATCCTTGAGGTGAGTCCCAACCCAATTGAGCGCAATTCAAAAATTGTGATTCGCAATTCAAAACCAAATGAAAGTGTAGTTGTTGAATTGTTGGATTTGCAAGGACGCAAAGTTGCAAGCATCTTTGAAGGCGAACTCTCAGAAACAAACAATACCATTTATATGTCGGATTTGACATTGCCAAGCACCGGACTTTACATCGTGAGTCTGAGTACAAAAAGCGGTCGGATCCAAAAACCAGTCATTTTCGGAAAATAATTCATGTCAATCAAGAACCTAGTCATTGTAGAGTCACCCGCGAAAGCGAAAACCATCGAGAAATATCTCGGTGAAGGTTTCATTGTGAAATCGAGTATGGGCCACATCCGCGATTTATCGTCGGGAGACGGTGCCATCGATATCAAAAACGGATTTGCGCCAAGGTATGAGGTGCCCGATGAAAAGAAAAAGTTGGTTGCGGAATTGAAGAAATATGCCAAGGATGCCGAAACGGTATGGTTGGCATCGGACGAAGACCGAGAAGGAGAGGCCATTAGTTGGCATTTGTTTGAAGTTTTGGGTTTGAAAGCTGAGAACACCAAACGCATTGTTTTCAATGAAATTACCAAAACGGCCATATTAAACGCCATTGAGAATCCCCGAACCATCGATAAATGTTTGGTAGATGCTCAACAAGCACGCCGTGTGTTGGATCGATTGGTGGGTTTTGAATTGTCACCCATTTTATGGAGAAAAGTTCAGCCCAAACTCAGCGCAGGTAGAGTACAATCTGTTGCAGTGAAATTGGTGGTTGAAAGAGAAAGAGAAATCAATGAATTTGATGCCAAATCAGACTTCCGTGTTCAAGGTCAATTTAAAACCGTTGAAGGGAAGATTCTAACCGCAGAAAATACCAAAAAGCCGGCCAATGCTGCGGATGCCAAGCAATTTTTGGAATCTTTGATGGGTGAGTCGTTCAAGGTGACTGGCTTGGAAGTGAAGCCCACTTTCAGAAACCCTGCGCCGCCGTTTACCACATCTACCTTGCAGCAAGAAGCTTCGCGCAAATTGGGTTACGACGTAACCACAACCATGCGAATCGCTCAGAAATTGTACGAAAATGGTCACATTACCTACATGCGTACAGATTCAGTGAACTTGAGTAAGCAGGCCATGGCCGCGGCCAAAGAAGAGGTGGAAAAATCCTATGGCCCCAAATATTCGCAGGTAAGAAACTATACCACCAAAAACGAATCTGCCCAAGAGGCGCACGAAGCCATTCGCCCCACAAACTTTGGGGTTCAATTTGCGGGCGACGACAACCGTGAGAAGAAATTGTATGGTTTGATCTGGAAGCGCGCCATCGCATCGCAAATGGCCAAAGCAGAAATGGAAAAAACCGTGATCACTTTGGAAGACAATGGCAAAAAATCCAAGTTTCAGGCAGAGGGAGAAGTCATTCGTTTTGATGGTTTCTTGAAAGTATACATGGAGTCTAAAGACGACGAAGAAGAGGATGGTGAAAATGACGGTTTGTTGCCAGCGGTAACGGTGGGCGACGGTGTTGAGGTTCAACAAATCAAGGCGTTGGAGCGCTATGCGCGCCCTGCCCCGAGATATTCTGAGGCGTCTTTGGTGAAAAAATTGGAGGAATTGGGCATTGGAAGACCATCTACCTATGCACCAACCATTACTACCATTCAAAAGAGACAATATGTTACTACCGAATCACGCGACGGAAAGCAAAGGAAAATTGCCGAAATCACCTTGGTGGGTAACGATATCACCGAAGAAGTGAAAGTGGAGAAATACGGCGCCGAAAAGAACAAATTGTTTCCGTCCGATATGGGGATGTTGGTAACCGATTTCTTGTCGGCCAACTTCGATGCCATCATGGATTATGGTTTTACCGCTTCAGTAGAAAAACAGTTCGATGAAATTGCCAATGGGAACCAAGCCTGGCAAGACATGCTTACTGGATTTTACGGACCTTTCCACGCAGCGGTTGATACCACCATGGAATCGGCTGAACGCGTAACCGGTGAGCGTATTTTGGGCGTGCATCCTGTAAATGGAAGACAGGTGAGCGTGAGAATGGGGAAATTTGGCCCATTTGTGCAAATCGGAGTGAAAGACGACGAGGAGAAATTGATTTATGCCAGTTTGCAACAAGGACAAACCATTGAAACCGTAACCATGGAAACGGCTTTGAAATTGTTTGAATTGCCCCGAGAGGTAATGGTATATGACGGTGAAGCGGTCATTGCGGGCATCGGCAGATACGGACCATATTTGAAGCGCGGTGATAAGTATTTCAACGTGGAAAAAGGAACTGATTTGATTGCCATGACAGAAGAAGAATGCAAAGCCATTTTGGATGATGCCATGAAAGGGGTTCAGTTTCCTTTGAAAGTGGGCGATTACAATGGTGTTTCTTTGGAAGTAAGCAAAGGCAGATTTGGCCCATATATCAAGTATCAAAGTCAGTTCGTGAGCATTCCTAAAGGCCAAGACCCCGAAACCGTGACCTTGGAGCAAGCCATTGCATTGGTGGAAGCAAAAGTGTCTGGAGACAAAGCGGCTGTTTTGAAGGCGTTCACTGAAGATCCAAATATTTCAATCCTAAACGGAAGGTATGGCCCTTACATCAAAAGTGGCAAGGACAATGTACCCATTCCCAAAGACAAACAATGGGATTCGCTCACGTTTGCCGAGGTGGCTGAGTTGTGCAAAGGGTTTGTTAAGAAGCCCAAAGCCGCATCGTTTAAGAAGAAAAAGTAACAGGCAATCTTCCATTGGAGATGTATCAATTTTTAGGGGTTTTAAAGTAGCAATTGTATGGATACGTCCACGTTGAGGGCTATGATTCGCTTGCTAGACGACACAGACGAAGCCGTTGTTGAGGCTTTGGAGTTGCGTTTCATGGAAGAGGGTGAGGCCATTGTAGACGAATTGGAGGCCATTTGGTTATCCAATGAATTTCCTGATGTGTCTCGGCACATTGAATTGCTCATCAAACGAATCCAAAAACAATCCTTGCACCGCAGGTTTCACGAATGGTTTGATCAAGAAAAACCCGATTTGGTTGAGGGATGGGTCTTGGTGACACAGATTCAATACCCTGGATTAAAGATTGAGGCGATGCGTAGGATTCTGAACGACATTAAACTGGATGCGTGGCTGATGATGGGAAATGTAGAGAATGACGTAGACAAGATTCAGATTTTGAATCATGTGTTTTTTGAGCAACAAGGATTTCACGGCGATAGCAATCAGTATCATTTTACCGATAACTCATTCATAAATAGGGTTTTAGAAAGGAAATCAGGAAATCCAATTAGTTTGTCGGCTGTTTACATTGCCATCGCACAAAGCTTGGGTTTGCCAGTATTTGGTGTGAATTTGCCTCAACATTTTGTGGTGGGATTTTGCAAGTTGAAAGAGGGCTATGAAGGCAGCAGAAATATGAAATTGTTGGGAAATAATGAGATTGAAAAAACGATGTTTTACATCAATCCATACAGCAAAGGACAGATTTTTACCAAAGAAAACGTGGATGCCTTTTTGAAGGTGGTGAATGTTACGCCTCAGAAACAATTTTACGATCCCTGTGGCGTGAAAGACATCATCAAGCGGATGTTGCGAAACTTACATTTTTCGTACGGAGAAATCAAAGATCATGAAAAACAGCAGGAGGTTACGGTATTGATGAAATTGGCAGGTATGTCTGATGAGATCAAAGATTAGGATCTTACAAAGAGTGTGTGTTTGAGTGGAATTTCACAAGAATAATGGTCAAATGGAGGTAGTTTTGGCATCTTTCGGCGCTTATGTTTGGCGGTGAATTGAAAAAAGCCGATTTTTGCACTTCAATTCTTATGGCAGAAAAACCCATCGTAATGCCCAAAATGGGCGAAAGCATCGCAGAGGCTACCATCATCCGTTGGTTAAAGAACGAAGGTGAACGTGTTGAAAAGGACGAGCCCATTGTTGAAATTGCCACTGACAAGGTAGATAGTGAGATTCCGAGCACCGAAGCAGGGATTTTGGTAAAGCACTTGTATAAAGACGGTGATGTTGTGAAAGTAGGAGAGCCCGTAGCGATGATTGATACGGCATCTGGCGCCTCCGCTGCCGCTCCGGCGCCCGCAGCTGCTCCAGCTCCTGAGGCCGAAACCCCAGTAACTGTAGAAGCCGCAGTTTCTGCCATCGAAAATCAAATTCAAGCCGCTCAAGCCGCTCAACCCGCTGCCGAGCCAGTATCTAATGCCGATGGAACCCGTTTTTATTCTCCATTGGTATTGAACATCGCGCGCGCCGAAGGTGTGAGTATGACTGAATTGGAAGCCATGCCTGGTACAGGTAAAGAAGGACGAGTAACAAAAGCGGATATTTTGGCCTACGTATCAAACCGAGGCAATCAACCCGCAGCAGTTGCGGCCCCTGCAGCCCCAGTAGCAGCAGCCCCAGCCGCTGTTTCTGCACCTGCACCCGCTGCCTCAGCGCCAGCCAAAGTAGAAGTGAAATCATCCGTATCGCTCAATCCTGGAGATGAAATCATCGAAATGGATCGCGTGCGCAAACTCATCGCCGATCACATGGTCATGAGTAAACATACATCGCCACACGTAACCAGTTTTGTGGAGGCCGACGTAACCAATTTGGTGAATTGGAGAAATCGCGTGAAAGATTCTTTCAAAAAGCGCGAGGGTGAGAATATCACTTTTACCCCCATTTTCATTGAAGCCGTAGCAAAAGCCATCAAGGATTTCCCTATGATCAACGTAAGCGTAGACGGTAGCAGTATCATCAAACGCAAAAACATCAACGTTGGAATGGCCGTAGCTCAGCAAAATGGCAACCTCATCGTTCCTGTGATTAAGAACGCGGATACCATGAACCTTTTGGGCTTAACCAGGGCCGTGAATGAATTGGCCAATCGCGCCCGCATCGGGAAATTGACCCCAGATGAAATTCAAGGCGGAACTTACACACTTACCAACGTGGGTAGCTTTGGTAACGTGCTTGGAACACCCGTGATCAACCAACCCCAAGTGGCCATCATGGCCGTGGGTGCCATTCGCAAGAAACCTGCCGTATTGGAAACCGAATATGGGGATGTGATAGCCATTCGACATATGATGTACCTTTCTCACAGTTATGACCACCGCGTAGTGGATGGTGCATTGGGTGGAATGTTCGTGCGCAGAGTGGCTGATTACCTGGAGCAGTGGGATGTAAATCGTGAGATTTAATCGCCCCGAGAACCGAGTCAACTTTATTGAGTCAACTTTACTCAATCTATTTTACTGAATCCCATTAACTTTGGTGAATTGGAACGCAAAATTCTACTTTTCGCCAAACTCATGAGTCTTTTCTTTGCCGGAAGGGGGTTGTTTTGTTTTTTGGATTTGTGCTTGGAGCCCAAGGCCGAATTTCAATATGTCTTGGCCCATGAAAATGAATCAGGATATCGCTCGGTGAGCAAATTCGGTGCTGTGCATTTTCGAGAAAACTATCTGCATTGTTTGCCCTTTCGAAGTCATGTGCCATACCACCTAAGAAATTCAGGTGAAATGGACACATTGTTGTTATATGCGCCCTTGGAAGCGAGGATGGCTCAAGCCAAAGATGTATGGGAAGCTAATAAGCTGATGTCGAAGGCTGAAGAGGGTAGGACAAACGCTGAAATGCCATTGCCGATAAAGGTAGCCGTGGATTTACAAACCTATTACGATTTGGAAGACGGCGATTCAATGAGGGTGTTTTTAAGTCCTTGGCGACGTAAGATCATGGGATTTACGCATTACAAATGGCCGCGATGGAAAGATATGGGTTCCAAAGAAGTTTTGGCGATCGGCGATGTGCGATATCCTGATTTGGTGCAGTGGACGTTGACCACAAAGGTGTTTGTTTTGATTGTGTTAGCCCTGAGCTTGTTGTCGTTGTTTGTAAAGCCCTTTCACATCGCTGTTGGCATGTTTGTGTTCAATTGTGTGATGTCTTCTTTGTTGTACTGGGTCTATTGAAAAATCGATAAGAAAAATGAAGATTTTGGTAATATCAGACAATCACGGTTGGGTAGACGATGGGATTCTCCATCACGCCGCATGGGCCGATGAAATTTGGCACGCCGGTGATTGGCTCAACACCAAGATGCATGAAGCCATTACCGCTTTGGGAAAGCCCATTGTTGGGGTGTATGGCAATATCGATGGGATGGACGTGAAAGTGGAATACCCTGAATTGCAGTTGTTTGATCGGGAAGGATTTCGGATATTTATGACACACATCGGTGGGAAACCAGGTAGATACCCTGCCACAGTAAAAGACATTTTGATGAAAACACAACCCGATATCTATGTTTGTGGTCATTCTCATATGTTGCAAGTACAAAGAGATCCCAAGTTCAATAATTTGTTGTTTTTGAATCCAGGGGCCTGCGGTTTGCATGGATTTCATAAAGTTCGCACCGCTTTGCGATTTGAAATAGAACCGCAAAAGATTCATTCTATGGAAGTTGTGGAATGGCCGAAAAATAATATCAAATAATATTGCCTTAATGTTTGAAATTGTCAGATAAAATGGTAATTTTGCATCCCGTTCTGAAAAGAATACATGCCCAGGTGGCGGAATTGGTAGACGCGCTGGTCTCAAACACCTGTGGGTTCACCCCCGTACCGGTTCGACTCCGGTCCTGGGCACCAAATTGTGAAAAACAATAAACATTTTCAGATCAAAACAATCGACGGCCAAATGGCCGTCGATTTGTTTTTGCCCCCAACCCCAGGCCCGCATCCGGTCTTGGTGTATTGTCATGGTTTCAAAGGTTTCAAGCAGTGGGGACATGTGCCTTTTATTCATGAGTATTTCGCAACGGGTGAATACGCGGTAATTACTTTTAACCACTCTCACAATGGTGTGGTGGGAGATGGCGATACATTTGATGCACTGGATTTGTTTGCCATCAATACGGTAAGCAAAGAACAAAATGATCTGGAATCGCTCGGAAAATGGATACGTGAGAACGGTAAGGACCTCGACCTCAACGTGGAACGCATTTCTTGGTTGGGTCATTCCCGCGGTGGTGCCAATGTGATTGTGTTTGCCGCTCGCTGCCAAGATTATGTAGAAAAAGTGATCGCTTGGAGTCCCATCCCCTCGTATCAGTACTTGTTCGAATCGTACAATAAATCTGCGTGGAAAGAAAAACGCACGGTTTTTACACCCAATGCACGAACCCAACAACAAATGCCTCTGGATTACAGCATCTGGGAGAACTTATTGGCCCATGAAGAAGAGTTTGATGTGCTTGAGGCCGCTAGAAGTATCGGAAGGCCATTGCTTATCGTTCACGGTGAGTCAGACACCGTAGTGCCAGCAACGCTTTCAGAACCCTTGTACGAGGCGTGTTTGCATAGCCTCCGAATGACGGTCCCCAAAGCCGATCACACCTATGGCATGTCGCACCCCTGCAATGGCATGGAAGATTTTACCAAAGAACTTTGGGTGGCTCTCGATAATACGCTGTCTTTTTTGGAAGAAATTTGATGACCCTTGAGGTCCTGGAATTTTAATGAACCACTTTGCTCGATGCCCGCTTCAATCGGTCGTTGATGGCCCGACCCAAACCGCCATCTGGTGCCCACGAAAAGTAAATCCGTTTGCATCCGTCTTTGTCGAACTGCCTCAAAGTACCAAACAAGTTCATCGCGGCCTCACGATCGCTGTGATTGTTGGATAGGTAATAATGTTTCAACGGAGATTCTGTAAGCGACTGTTGGGTTTGATCATCAAACTGTTCGATAAAACTTTGGGCTTGCTGCGGTGAAAACCACAAAAATCCGAGGCCTTCGTGTCCGCGCGTTTGAAGGTCTTTGAGAATTGCATCGATCGAAAAATCACCCATGTGCAACATGGCAGAATTGGGCGAATAATGCTGATCCAACTGTCCAGGCGCCTGAGGATTGCTGTGCATGTTAAGCGATTCTTTCACAGGATATCCAAGCACCTTGCTCAAGGCCTCTAAATCCAGACCACCCAAACGCAAAACGGTGACTTGGTTCTCATTACTTACAGAAACGATGGTGCTTTCGATGCCAATGTCACAGCCGCCGCCATCCAAAATATAATCGATGCGATCACCCAGTTGATCGGCCACGTGCTGGGCGCAGGTTGGACTCACATAGCCAAATGGATTGGCACTGGGCGCAGCCAAGGGGAAGGGGAGGCTGCGAATCAACGACAAACTCAATGGATTGTTGGGCATGCGAATGGCCACCGTGGGATTGTCTGACGTGACCAAATCGGGTACTTGCGGGGCTTTGGGCAAAACCAAGGTGAGCGGACCTGGCCAAAAGGCATTCGCAAGTATTTCGGCCGCTGCGGGCCACTGAGAGCACAAGGTTTTGGCTTGTTCGATACTACCCACATGTAAAATCAGCGGATCAAACGTAGGTCGATTTTTTGCAGCAAAGATGCCAGCAACCGCCGTTGAGTCGAGACCATTGGCGGCCAGTCCATAGACGGTTTCTGTGGGTATCGCAACGAGTTTACCGCCCGAAAGCAGTTCTGCTGCATGGTTTAAATCGATGCCAATCTGTGCACCCATGATTTAACGACGCTTCAGGTTGTACTTTTCAATTTTGTTGTACAAGTGACTTCGCTGAATATCGATTTCCTGTGCGGTTTTCGCCACATTCCATCCATTTTGAACCAATTTTCGCTCGATGAAAACCTTTTCGGCCCAGTCGCGGAAATCTTGCAACGTTTTGTATTCGTCTACCACACCAAATGGATCTGCACCGCGTTGGGCAGGGTTGGAGAACATGTAAACGTCTTCGCCAGAAATTTTATCGCCACAAAGAATCACCAAACGTTCAACCACGTTCCGCAGTTCTCGGATATTGCCTGTCCAATTCACATCTTGCAGGGCTTGATAACCATCCGGAGTGAAGGATTTTAAAGGAATGCTGTTGTCATTGCAAATGTCGGCCAAGAAGTTGTTGGCAATCAATGGGATGTCTTCGGTGCGCTCGTTGAGTGTTGGTACATGGATTAGGATCACGCTGAGTCGGTGATACAGATCCATGCGGAAGTTGCCTTTTTCGATTTCTTCGAGCAAGTTTTTATTGGTAGCTGCCACAATGCGCACATCTACTTTGATTTCTTTGTCGCCACCCACACGGGTAATTTTACCTTCCTGTATGGCGCGAAGTACTTTCGCTTGAGCGGCCATGCTCATATCGCCAATTTCGTCCAAAAACAGGGTGCCGCCATGGGCTTGTTCGAATTTTCCGATGCGTTGTTTTATGGCCGATGTGAAGCTGCCTTTTTCATGCCCAAACAGTTCACTTTCAATAAGTTCTGTGGGTATTGATGCGCAGTTAACCTCTACCAAAGCATAGGACGCACGTTGGCTTTTTTCGTGTAACCAGCGGGCGACCAGCTCTTTTCCAGTGCCATTTTCACCGGTGATGAGCACACGGGCTTCGGTGGGTGCTACTTTTTCTATGGTTTCCTTGATTTTACCAATTGCGGGTGTCTCTCCAATTATGTCGAAAGTTTTCGCCACTTTTCGCTTCAACACCTTGGTTTCACTCACCAAATTGTTCCTATCGATGGCGTTGCGGATGGAAATCAACAAGCGATTTAGATCGGGTGGTTTGGTGATAAAGTCATAGGCGCCCTTTTTGGTGGCGTCGATGGCCATCTCCACATTGCCATGACCGGAAATCATGATAAATGGGAGGTCTGGTCTCAAGGCTTGTGCACGATCCAACAACTCCATGCCGTCTATGCCGGGCATTTTCACATCACATAGCACAACGTCGTAGTCGTTTTTCTGTATCAATTGCAACCCTTTGTTGCCGTCATCGGCCGTGGTTACTGTATAATTCTCGTATTCGAGGATTTCTTTGAGTGTTTCGCGGATCGGCGCTTCATCGTCGATGACCAATATTTCAGCCATAATTTGTGTATATATTAAGATACAATGATACGCAGTGAAAAGGACACCCATAGTGCTACTTTTCCACTAGTTATTCCCCATTAAATATTCACCTTTTTTACAGAAAGATTTTGAGTGATTGATTTAATGGTCGTTGCTATGGAATTTTTCAATGAAATGGGGTAGTTTTATTGTATGGAAGGATTTGTAAATCATTGAATAATAAACCATTGTTTCTACATTTACCTACCAATTGGTATGTGATTGAAGTTTGATGGTAGTGCTATTTTTGAAGGCATACAGACGATTTTTGGACCCCAATGGTTGTCTGATGTGCATCATGATTTGTAAAAATGTTTGGGAATGTGGCAATTTTACATCATTTTTGTTTTTGAGAGATACTCCAAAATAGGTATGAACAAACAAATACTGGGAAGAATATTGGCGTTGGCTGGCATGGTTTCACCTTGGGTGGGACAGTCTCAGCAGGACCCAATGTTTACGCATTTTACTTACAACAAGTTGTTCTACAACCCGGCATATGCGGGTGCTTCAGGGCAATATTGTTTGAATGCCATTACCCACCAACAGTGGTTAGGATTTGATGATCAATCATCTTATTTGAGAACCCAAAATGGTGATCCTATCATGATGGATTTGGAAAAAATGCAAACGTCCATCGCCCCAAGAACCGGGGGATTGGGATTTTCAGCTCCAGCCATTTACAAGGACAAAAATTACGGTGGAGCTACTTTCTCATATGTGAGCGATAAAATCGGTTACGAGACAACCACTTTCATGAAGGGTGGTATTGCATTGGCGTACCCCATGTTGGATGGTTCAAACATCAGATTGGGTGTAGACTTTGCCAGTATGTCTAAATCTTTGAACGGCGCGGGCTTGCGTGCACATGACCCAGGAGATCCAATGATTCCAAACGGTAACGTGAGCGACAATCGCACTACTTTGGGCTTGGGTGCTTATTACACTACGCCGAATATCATGGATGGCGCCTATGCTGGTTTGTCTGTGACCAACATGACACCCCAAACATTTATGTACGGGTTGATTTCAACTCAAACCAAACGCCATTACTATTTGGTAGCTGGTTATAAGCAAGAGAGTTTCCTAGGCAATCCAAGTTTGGTGTTAGAACCAGCAATTTTGGTGAAAGCCGCTTCGAACTCCGGTTTCGTTAAACCGCAGATTGATTTGCAAGGAATGGTAACTTGGAATGATTTGTTTGCCGGTGGTGCAAACTTTAGGGCTTACGGAACGGGTGTTGAATCATTTTCATTGATGTTTGGATACTATCCGCCGCTTTTGGGCAATGGTGCCGGATCAACTCAGCGTTTGAGAGTGGGTTATTCTTATGACATTCCAATGAACAATTTGATTCGCAGTCAATCTGGAACACATGAAATCCAAGTGAACTACTGTTTTACTTTCACACTTCCTGAAAGACCTGTGAAAGTATATCGCCACCCACGTTGGATGGAACGTAACCCAGAATTTGATTAATCACAAAAAAATATTTATCCACACAAAATAAACATTCGATATTTGCGTTTAAACTACAGCTCAAAGAAAATTTATGTTGATTTATTCAACGATAACTTTATTTTTGCAACTTTAGAACAAATACGCAATATCAAAACTGCATAATGAAAAATACAGTGATGAATTTCTTCACAAACAACGAGTTCGCTAAGAAAGCTTTGAATTTCTTGGGCAATCGAACCCTTCGCAGGGCTGCGGTAGTGGCTTCTGTAATGGTCTATGCATGCGGACCTGCCGATACCGGCGACCTAACCGGCGTGTTGGGAAGACGACCATGGTTTCACCCACAGCCTCCGGGCATGGTGTATGTGAAATCTGGAACTTTCCATACTGGACAGGGCGGTCAGGATGTATTTAACTCATATCTTGAGCCAAACAAGCAGATGACAATCACTGCATTTTGGATGGATGAGACCGAAATCACAAACAACGAATACCGTCAGTTCGTGAACTACGTAGTAGATTCATTGGCTCGCATCATGTGTGATGACGATGAGTATTACTTCCCAGAAGATGATGAAGGCAATCGTTTGATCAATCCATATCGCATGGTTGATTGGGTGAAGCACAAAGAGGAATTGGCTGATATGTTGTATCAGGGCGATGAGCGTTTTCAAGGGAAGCATCAGATTGATACCCGTAAGTTGATTTATCACTTCATGTGGACGGATTATGAGGCGGCTGCCAAATTGGATCGCGATAAATATGCTCCGATGGACCGCTCACAATTCATGCGTACAGAAGATGTATTGGTTTACCCAGATACGCTTTGTTGGGTACGTGATTTCACATACTCTTACAACGAGCCAATGGCTCAGGTGTATTTCCACCACCCCAAATATGATGAATATCCAGTGGTGGGTGTTTCTTGGCACCAAGCTTATGCTTTCTGTCGTTGGAGAACTGATCGCAAAACGGCTTATTGGGAAATGAATGGCTACTTGCCAAACACCCATGACTTCCGTTTACCTACTGAATATGAGTGGGAGTATGCTGCACGTGGTGGTAGAATTGGTAACAAATACCCATGGGGTGGTCAATACGCCAGAAACAGCAAAGGTTGTATGTTGGCAAACTTCAAGCCATTGCGCGGTAACTACGGTGTAGACGGTGGTGTGTATCCAGTTCGTGTAGATAGTTATTTCCCCAACGATTTTGGTTTGTATAACATGGCAGGTAACGTATCAGAGTGGACACGTACCTCATGGGATGAAGCGAACAACGCATTTGCTCACGATTTGAACGGTGAATCTTATACATTCATAAAGGAGCGTGGAAAAGAAGGTAAGCGTCAGGTGAAAGATATTCCTATCAACGAAAAGCGCAAAGTAATTCGTGGTGGATCATGGAAAGATGTAGCCTACTTTATCGAAAATGGTGCTAGAACCTATGAATATCAAGATACTAGCAAATCCTATGTAGGTTTCCGTTGCGTTCAAACATATATCGGCCGTTCTAACACCGATAGAAAGTAATATTTCATTAGAATATTCTATTTAAGAATTCGTTAACTATTCAACTAACTATAACTAAATAAAAATATGAGCAAAAGTTTCTTTGAATCAAAAAAGTTTAAAACTACCATGAACTTTGTTTATGGTATTGGTGCTGCGGTGGTAATCGTGGGAGCGTTGTTTAAAATCTTGCACTTGAAAGGTGCCGACGTGATGTTGTCGGTTGGTCTTTTGACTGAGGCAGCGATTTTCGTAATTTCAGCGTTCGAACCCGTTCACATGGATCCAGACTGGTCTTTGGTTTATCCAGAATTGGCTGGTGGTGAGCCCACTGAAAAGAAGAAATCAACTGGTAGCGTTTCTCAGCAGTTGGATTCTATGTTGGCACAAGCCAAAATCGGTCCAGAATTGATCGAAAGTTTGGGTACAGGTTTGACTTCTTTGAGCAGCAATGTAAAAGAAATGGCCAATTTGTCTAACGCGGCTGTTGCTACCAACGAATATGCTGAAAGCGCTTCTAAAGCGGCTAAGAATATGAGTTCAATCGCCGATAGCACTGCAATGGTTTCTGATTCTATGGGTAATTTCTCTGCTGGTTTGCAGGGTGCATTAACCAACATCAGCGCAACCGAGTCTGCTACTGCTGAATTCTCTAGCGAATTGAATAAATTGAATCGTAACTTGAGTAACTTGAACTCAATTTATGGTAACATGTTGAGCGCTATGGGTGCTAACAAAGGCTAACCTGTATTTATTCCCAATCAAATAAAAGGAGAATAGAAAATGGCAGGTGGTGGTAAAGTATCCGCACGTCAGAAGATGATCAACATGATGTATCTCGTGTTGACAGCCCTTTTGGCACTTAACGTATCCAAAGAAATCATCAAGGCATTTAACTTGATTGAAAATTCATTGGATAATTCTACAAAAAACATCGTTCAAAAGAATACTGCTGTATTGGGTTCTTTGGTTAAAACTGCTGCTGAAAACAAAGCTGCAGCGGCCGCAGTAACATACTGTAACCAAGTACAAGCAACCAGTAAAGCATTAATTGATCGTTTGAATGCTATCAAAAACGAATTGTTGTTGCGTTCTGGTGACCAGAAAGATCCTAAAATGGGTCGTAAGCAAGAGCCTGAAGCCATGTTGGTAAAAGGTGGTGTTGCTGAATTGGCGCAAGGTGATAACATGGAAGTTCATGGTAACTATTTCATGGTTGAAAATGGTGGTAAAAATGGTACAGATTTGCAAGATGCGATCAACAAAGCCCGCACAGACATGTTGGCTGTGATGCAAAAAGCGTCTAATGATCCAGTTTTGGCTGCTTCGCCTGAAACCAAAAAAATGTTGATGGATCGCATGAAGGCCATCGAAGAGAAAACCTCTTTGTATGCCAACAATGCAACCAACAGCAGTGGAACTGAGCAAACTTGGGTAAGTATGTATTTAGAGCATTCTCCTTTGGCTGGTGTATTTGCTATGTTGAGTAAAGTGGAGAACGATTCTCGCTCTATGGAAGCAGAAGTAATGCAAGCTTTGGCGGAGTCTGTGAATGCTGCTGACTATAAGTTCGACAAATTGATCCCTGTGGTTTCTGCTTCAACTTCGGCTGTATTGACAAACCAAACTTACGAAGCCAACATCTTGTTGGCGGCTTACAACTCTAAAGCTCAAATGATTGTGACTGTTAACGGTCGTCCAATTGAGGTTGTGGATGGTGTTGGTAAATACAAAGTAACTAGCGCATCTCCTGGATCACAGAAATACAAGGTAGGTATTCAGGTACCAAAGCCCAATGGTGGTGGTTCTGATAACTATGAAACTGAAGCTGAATACAGCGTTTTCGCTCCTCAAGCGGCGATTTCTGCAGATGAGTTGAACGTGGTTTACGTAGGTCTTCCTAACCCGATATCTGTATCAGTGGGTGGTGTAGATCCCAAGAACGTGAGTGTAACTGCAACTGGTGGTGGTGTAAGTTTGCGTGCAAACAAGCCCGGTTCTTACAACGCGATCATTCCTACTCGTAATGGTAACGAATGTATGATCAATGTAACTGCGAAGTTGCCCGACGGTCGTACAGTGTCTATGGGTTCTAAGAAATTCAAAGTACGTAACGTTCCCCGTCCAGTATTCAAAGCGGGTAGCGTAGGATTTAGCGGTCCTATTTCGTTGGCAGCGATGAAAGTTCAAGCCAATGCAGTAGCAGCTTTGGATAACTTCGTATACGATGGTGTAAAGTATGATGTATTGTCGTACCGCTTCACTTGTATCGGACGTAGAACAAACGGACCTAAGATTCAAGTTGTAAACGGATCAAGTTTGGCTCCTATTTCTGCATTCTTGAAAATGTTGGGCCCTGGTGATTTGATTCAATTCGATCAGATCAAAGTAATCGGTCCTGATAAAGTGCCCAAATTCCTCGACAACGTTGGGGGTTCAGTTAACTAAAAATAAAAATCACAATGAAACGCATATTAATCACTCTCGCATGCGCTGCAACTGCAGGTTTACAAGCCCAAGATTGGGGTGGTGGATGGGGTGGAGATCCCGCTCCAGCGAAGAAAGGTTCAGGAACATCTGAGCCAGCAACGTCGGAACCAGCCGCTGATGCTCCCAAGAAGGAAGCTGAAATTGTAATTCCAACGATTGGTACGCATTACGACGATCCAGCTGTACCTCACTATGAGCCAGAATACGTAAACCAGGATACAAACATTCGCAACTTGCAAGGGATTGTGATGCCTCGTCCTTATTTGCGCAACGCTGATGTGAAGTTCCGGAAGCGTGTTTGGAGAGTCATTGATTTGCGTCAGAAAATGAACCGTTCATGGACTTGGCCCAAGAATCCAATTTCTCAAGTATTTTGGGAATTGGGAACTAAGGGTTTGGTTCGTGCGTATGCAACAGATTCATTCAACCGTGTCATCACACCTGAAGATATCATTCGTTCAACTGCTGAAATCATTACCACGTCTAAGCAACGTCCAGGTTCTGATGACCCAACAGATTTGATTGATACTTCATTTCCTGAGTATTTCTCTTGGGATTTGATTCAGAAGTTTGAAATCATGGAAGACTGGGTTTTTGATTACAAGCACGGTGAATTCAAACCAATCATCATTGGTATCGCACCAATTCAACCAAAAAATATCATGGGTCAAACCTACGATGTAAAACCTTTCTGGTTGAAAATGGACGATTGTAGAGCTACTTTGGCAAAATCTGAAGTATTCAATCGTTACAACGATGCGATGAAGTTGAATTGGGATCAGCACATTAACCATCACAGATTGTTCGATAGTTACATCGTAAAAACGTCTGAGTGGGATGACAGATACATCAACCAAAAGCCTGAGTTCAAGCAAGATGGGTTGGCGTCTTTGTTGCGTGCTGAAGAAATCAAGAACGACTTGTTCATTTTCGAACACGATTTGTGGGAATATTGATCGAGAAATGGATCAAAATCCAAGAGATTAATTAGCATTTATAATCCTAATATAAATCCCGGTGTAAGAGCCGGGATTTTTTTTGCCCTCTGTTATTCACATTAATTGCGGGTTTCGCTTTGTATTTCGCTGCAAATGGCGTATTTTTGCCGTTCGTTTTAGTAGCGATGTTCGACAAGGCGGAAGATCTGAGTATTGAGTTTGTTAAATTGAAAGATGGCAAACATGCGTTAGACTTCCGGGTTGACGAGACGTTCTTTGAAGAATTGGGGAGTAAAGAAGTACACAAAGCGGATGTTTCTGTGGCGGTTGAGGTTGATAAGAATGTGAATTGGATGCATGTGCGTTTGCACATGACTGGTTCCATGACAGTGGATTGTCATAGATGTTTGGTGCCTTTGCCTTTGGCAATAGATGCTAGATATTTATTGATTGTGAAACTGGACTGTCAAGAAGAAGCTGTTGCGGATCATGAAGACGAAGGGGTAGAGTTGATTTACCTAAGAAGTCATGAATTCAAATTGAGTATTTCCCAACCCGTTTATGAAAGCAGTTTATTGGCATTACCGATGATTCGGAATTGTGATGAACTAGAGATTAAACCCTGTGACAAGGCAATGATTCAGAAACTAGAAACGCTCAACGGATCAGCAACAGATGAAGTTGTAGACGCCCGTTGGGAAAAATTGAAACAACTAAAAAACCTATAATAAGGAAATGGCACATCCTAAACGAAAAATATCGAAAACCCGTCGCGACAAACGTCGTACACATGACAAAGTTGAAGTGCGTCCAATGATTGCTGATCCTGTAACTGGAGATGTGTCGTTGTACCACAGAGTTAACTTGGAAACTGGAATGTACCGCGGCCAGAAGGTAATGAAGGGCCGCAACGATAGTTAACAATGAGGATTGGTGTTGACGCCATGGGTGGGGATTACGCCCCATTAGAGGCCGTCAAAGGTGCCTCATTAGCGGCTGCTTCCTTGGCAGGTGTGGAACTTGTATTGTTTGGTTCCAAGACTGCCATAGAAGAAGTGTGCCACAATGAAGGCATTGATATTAGTCAATTCGAAATCGTTGATACACCTGATGTAATTGAAATGGCTGAACACCCCGTGAAGGCGTTGGTGTCTAAGCCCAATTCAAGTATCGCACAGGGTTTCTTGCAATTGGCGCATCACAAAATTGATGCTTTTTTGAGTGCGGGTAATACAGGTGCAATGCTTGTAGGATCCATACAGTACTTGAAATTGGTAGATGGTTGTGATCGTCCATGTTTAACCGCTGCAATTCCACGTGTAAACAATCATCCCGGCTTGTTGTTGGATGTTGGTGCCAATGCGGATTGTAAACCAGAGCACCTAGAGAAATTTGCCTTGTTGGGTAATTTGATGTACTCTATGATGTATAAAGTGGAACAGCCCAAAATTGGGTTGTTAAACATTGGTGAAGAAAGTGAGAAAGGCAATTTGTTAACCAAAGCCACGCATGTTTTGTTGTCACAAACCCAGGGAATCAATTTCGTTGGCAACGTGGAAGGTAGAGATATCTTTGGCGATCACGCCGATGTTGTGGTTTGTGATGGTTTTAGCGGAAACGTTATCATCAAATTGTGTGAAGGTATTTATTATCGTTTGGTAAAGCGAGGTGTTCAAGACGATTATCTGGATCAGTTCAATTTTAAACATTACGGTGGATCTGTGGTGTTGGGAGTGAATGCGCCGGTGATAGTTGGGCATGGTATTACCAAAGCAGAGACATTCTTAAAAATGATTGAATTGGCACAAGAAACTGTTCAATCACAATTGACCAACAAAATTCAAAAAGCCATGAGCCGCTTCATTGCGTCTCAAGCCGAAACCACCGCATAATTCATGAAGATTACCGCAGCCATTACCGCAGTGGGTGGATACGTTCCACCAAAGATATTGTCCAATGCTGATTTGGAAAAGATGGTGGATACCAATGACGAGTGGATTCGCGCTCGTACGGGTATCGTTGAACGTCATATCTTGGATGAGCCTGGCAAAGCCACTTCTGATTTGGCAGTGGGTGCAATTCTTCCCATGTTGAAGAAGAAAGGTGTTGACCCCTCTGAAATTGAGTTAATCATATGTGGTACAGTAACAGGAGATTATGTTTTTCCAGCGACTGCCAATGTGATTGCAGATAAAATTGGTGCGGTAAACGCCTGGGGTTACGATGTAGGAGCTGCTTGTAGTGGTTTCCTTTTTGCATTGGTGACTGGTTCAAAATTTATTGAATCTGGGGCTCATAAGAAAGTTTTGGTTGTGGGTGCAGATAAAATGAGTGCCATCGTTGACTATACGGATCGCAATACCTGCGTTTTGTTTGGTGATGGTGCCGGTTGTGTGCTGCTTGAGCCTTCTGAAGAAGGTTTGGGTATCCAGGATACAATCACCCGTGTAGATGGTAGTGGAAGAGAATTTTTGATTCAAAAAGCGGGTGGTTCAATGCTTCCGCCGAGTCATGAAACCATAGACCAACGCTTGCATTACGCATATCAAGAAGGTAAAACCGTTTTCAAATTTGCTGTGACACGTATGGCAGATGTGAGTTACGAAATCATGGAACGCAATCAACTGAAGGCCGAAGACATCGCCTGGTTGGTTCCACACCAAGCCAATTTGCGCATCATCGACGCTACTGCAGATCGGATGGGATTGGATAAGAACAAAGTGATGATCAACATTCAGAAGTATGGTAACACCACTTCTGGTACTTTGCCCCTTTGTTTGTGGGAATGGGAAAGTCAGTTGAAAAAAGGTGATAACATCATCCTTAGCAGCTTTGGTGGTGGTTTTACCTGGGGTAGTATCTACCTGAAGTGGGCTTACGATTCCAATTAATGGACTTTTTGTAATACGGCCCGGTAGATGTAATCACCGTGGTTTTGATTTCCCCCACAGTATTTGTCTTCGATTTTTTCAAAACCTGCGTGCTTTTCAATGAATTGCTCAATGATGGCTTCGTTTTCTGCACGAAATACGGAGCAGGTCATATAGACCAAATAACCACCCAGTTTTACCGAATGTTGGGCATTTTGTATGATGTTCAGCTGCCTGTTGGCATACATGTTGATTTCGAACGGTGAGAAAAAATGGATGTTTTCGGGATTTCTGCGCCATGTTCCGCTGCCTGAGCATGGGACATCTGCCATAACCACATCGTATTGATTTGAAGATCCTACAGTGTTCTGTAGATCAATGACTTGGATTTTTGGTTTCGATAATTGCAACAATTGAAAACGCTTTTGCAAATTTTCTAAAATATTGGCACGTACATCGGAGCAAGTAACATTGGCCTTGGGGTGATTTTGAAGCAATGTAATGGCTTTTCCACCCGCACCGCAACAACAATCCCATATAGCATGATTGGGGTTACACATATGTTGTAGGGGCAATTCACGCCAATCCATGGCCATCTGTGAACCGATGTCTTGAATGTAAGCATAACCAAAATCAGTGATGGGGTTGAGGTTTGCTTGCGCAGGCACTGCAACTACATCGTTTGATTGGTGCAAAATAGGTATATTCAATTTTTGCAACTGCTGCAATACGGCTTTGGTTTTTCCATTGGTTGCTCTCAGCCATACAGGTGGTTCTTCCTTAAACCAATCTCGTAGGGTTTGATGGTCAATGGATGTACTTATGTCTTGGATAACAGAATGGTAGGGATGCGTTATTGACGGTGTTTCCGAGATGGATGTATCGCTGGTATAATGACTTTGCAACCATTGCAAGATGTCTTCGGCGTTGTTCCGCGAAACGCCAATGGCGTTTCGCCAGAAGAAATAACAGCAAGCGCGGTAGCGCTTGCGATCCTTGCTGCCCCAGTTTTTGTGCTCCTTGAATTGCTCTTTCAAATACAAATGAAAGGGTACGCCGCCATCGTATGCATGCAACATATCGGCACAGTTTTTATAAAATAAATAAGGCAGCATCTTGTTTGAATTGCTAAAATCCCCAGTCGCTTACTGGTTGAAAATGTGGGGTGTATCTTCGTAAATGATCACAAACCTAATACCATCGTTGTAAGGAGACGTTCCTCCCTTTTTGATGTGTATTGAATTGATCAAACCCTCATAAGTGGCATCGGGGAGAGCCGACAAAAAGGCTGGTCCAAACGCCATACTACTGTATCCAATGAATTTGCCTTGGTCGTAGCCTATGAAGCCGAATCTGCTGGGTTCAAAACCATAGGTTTGAAAGAATTTTTTGGAGAAACTGATGGTTGCTGTATCGTGAAAGTCCGTAAAATTCACGGTGGGATATATGCACATCACATCATTTAATCCTGAATAGTAACGCTTGTCTTCGAACCATCCCAAATCTGCTACCAACCAACATTGCTGTCGCTTTTCAAACAACTTCTCCATTGCCACCCTCAATGTGGGGTCTGAGATACAGGAGGCCATTACAATGCTGTCTCTTTTGGGCAGGGCCGGCGTGAGCACGCCATTTTTTAAAGTATGTACTGTGACCAATTTGCTTGTGGCTTTCTGCATCACCGCCTTGTACATATTGCCCTTGATCTTGCTGTTCTTGTCTGCGTCAATCACAATGCATACCCGGTGCTTTGGAAACATATTCGCAATGTTTTTTGCTACACTTTTGTATCGAAGGGTATCGTTGATGAAAAAGTTTAAGTTGGGGAAAGGGCCTTTGCCTTTAGACGACATCGGCTTGATGTAACCCATGGGAGAAACCCAAACTGCGGGTGGTGTTTTCCATTCCAACGAAGTATGCTGAACCAATTCTTTGAAATTCTGTTCATAAACAGGTCCAATCAAAATATCTTGTTCCTTGAATGAATTACTGCCAACTAAGGTGTTGATTTTCAATTTATTGAGTGGCGTACTGTCTGTGGGCTCAGTGTCCCAAACCATCACATTCGCTTGAAATCCCTCTTGTTCCAATTCGGCAAAACCCAACTTGAGTCCCAAGTAGTAATCCATCATCGCATCAGACAGCGGATTTGCTTTTTCGCCCTGTGCGTGAAATGGCAGTGCTATGCCGATGCGCAACGGACCCACATGTCCTTCCGTTTTCGGCGCAACCAACTCCTGAGCGTTTAATCCTGAAACCCACAAAATTCCTATGAGTACCAACCCTTGAAAGGCGGTATTTACATGGTGTTTGAAGGTTTTCGGTGATTTCATGAGGTTGTATTTTTTATTCCCACTCAATGGTAGCGGGTGGTTTTGAACTAATGTCGTACACCACACGATTGATGCCTCTCACGCGGTTGATGATGCTGTTGCTGATATCGGCCAATATTTCGTAGGGGAGATGCACCCAGTCAGCGGTCATGCCATCGGTGCTTGTTACTGCCCTCAAAGCAACCACTTGCTCATAGGTTCTTTCATCGCCCATTACACCAACACTTTGTATCGGCAATAGGATTGCGCCTGCTTGCCAAATTTTTTCGTACCAACCGTGCTCCCGCAATTTTTCCATATAAACCCAATCGGCTTCCTGTAGCAATTTTACTTTGGCTTCTGTGATATCACCCAAAATGCGAATGCCCAAACCTGGACCTGGGAAAGGATGTCTGTGTAATATTTCATGCGGCAAGCCCATGGCATCGCCAACACGCCTCACCTCGTCTTTGAACAAACTTCTCAAAGGCTCGATGATTTTCAAACTCATTTTTTCGGGTAAACCGCCCACGTTGTGGTGGCTTTTGATGGTAGCGCTAGGACCTTTTACGCTCACACTCTCAATCACATCGGGATAAATGGTTCCTTGTGCCAGCCATTTCGCATCTTTGATTTTCAGGCTTTCCTCTTGGAATACTTCAACAAACACGCGACCGATGGCTTTTCTTTTGGCTTCTGGATCGGTAAGTCCTTCCAACGCCTCATAGAATTGCTTTGATGCATCCACCCCAATCACGTTCAATTCTAATTGTTCATAAGCCTCCTGCACCAGGGCGAATTCGTTTTTACGCAACAATCCATTGTCGATAAAAATACAATGTAACTGCTTGCCAATGGCTTTGTGCAGCAACAATGCCGCCACTGAGCTATCCACACCCCCAGACAGACCCAAAATCACTTGATCTGTGCCTACGGTATCTTGGATGTTTTTTACGGTTTCATCGATGAAATGACCGGGTGTCCAATCTCCCGCGCAGCCACAAATGTCGTATGCGAAATTCTTCAGCAGTGCCAAGCCTTCAGTGCTGTGATATACCTCCGGGTGGAATTGAATGCCATAAACAGGATGTTCGCTTTCCAAAGAGAATGCAGCCACTGGAATGGACTCTGTTTTTGCTATGACTTGCGCCTGTGCAGGCAATGCAGTGATAGTATCACCATGACTCATCCAAACTTGAGATTCATCGCTCAATCCTGATAATAGATGGCTGTCGTTCCCGGTTCTTTGCATCATTGCCCTGCCATATTCGCGGTGATCGCTGCGAGATACTACACCACCATATACTTTGGCCAACAACTGTGCTCCGTAGCAAACGCCGAGTAGGGGACTGTGCAACATCAACGCCGCCAAATCAACCATGGGCGCATCAGTTTCATTTACCGAACAGGGACTGCCCGATAGAATGA
>JACCEE012444935.1_pt1 | contig 38506 bp, 69 predicted proteins | sample 7449931 | NCBI WGS metagenome assembly JACCEE01 (sample SAMN15323457, study PRJNA562643) | freshwater metagenome | isolation source: river surface water | place: USA:Blue River Watershed | collected 2017-08-19 | reverse complement strand
GTTATCTACCGTGCAGTTACTACCAACACCAATGTCAATCCTGAACTAGACATTCAAGGTAATTGGACTGTTGCTTTCCAAGCATCGGGGCAAGCTCTTTTGAAATCTCAAAACTTGGCGGACGTTCTAGACAAAGCCGCTGCTAGAGACAATCTTGGAATTGCTACTACAGCGTTCTACGATGGACGTTACTTACAATCAGCAAACAATCTCTCTGATGTCCCTAATAAAGCAACAGCAAGAAATAATCTTGGACTAGGGAATTCTGCTATTCTTAATGTGGGGACAGTTGCAGGAACTATTGCTGCTGGAGATGATAGCAGAATTGTTAATGCAACTCCTAATGCAAGGCAGATTGTAGCAGGGAATGGTCTAACAGGTGGAGGTAACCTTACAACAGACAGAACTATTGCTTTGGGAACCCCTTCCACGGTTACTGCCACTTCTACGAACTATGTCGCAGGGACAACTCATAGTCACGCTATTGATGTAGCATCTATCTTCCCAACGGCTTATGTCGATGTGACGGGTTCTCGCTCACAGGGTACATGGTACACAAATACAACAGGTAAGATTATGTTTGTATCTGTCACTTCTGGAGGAACAAGACATGAGTCGCAAGTGGTGGCTTACTGTAATGGAGTGGTGGTAGGAACCTCTGGTGCTGACCATGTTGAGTCTGGGGGTGTTTCTAATATCAGTTGGATGGTTCCACCCGGAGCAACCTATGCGGCTACATCGAATGTGGGCATCTCTCGTTGGACAGAATGTAGGTGATTTATGAACCCTCTAGTTAAAAGATTTGTAGCCATTGGTGCTACCTCTGTGATTGCCACTACAGGTGCGTTTCTTATCGATCCTTGGGAAGGGAATGAAAACCAAGCCTACAGAGACATTGTAGGAGTAGCCACTATTTAGATACTCAAGGTTTCATTACCACTCTTATACTCTTCTTGGAGTTTATCAACCCTCATACTTAAAGCTTCTACAACATCTTTTCGTACACTAGTCTCACAAGAATACTTGTAAATAACTTCTTTGAGGTGTTGTATCTTAGCTAATTGCCAAGCATGGTGAGCTGACATAGGGGTTGGGAAAGACCCAATATGTTTTCTTCCTTCTAAGGATGTACAACGGGCAGCATACCTCTTACTGCGCCCGCCGATTTTACTTACACCTATGGGATGGATAGACTCTGCACTACCAAACAGCAGAGAATTATTTACATATTGGGGTACAAAACAACATGTTTCAGGGTTGTAAGATTTATTACTAGGTATGAGGACATCTTTATCTAGACACCATACCTTCCCAGCATCGTCTTTGTTCATATAACCTGATGATGAGTTACACCACTCAGCAAAGTATTGAAAATCTACAAAATCAAACGAACATGCTGTGTATGTTGGGAATCGTTCTACAAAAATACTGTCCTTATCGCACCGTCGTATTACATTATTATACAGAGCTTGTGCATTTGTTGTACTCAGGATTTGAACACCGTCAAAGTATTCTGAGTGGTAGGAAACCCACTTTCCATTTGTTTTAACATCTTCAATTCTCTTATGAATTACTTTCATTATTTACTCCTATGAATATTTTACAAAAACGTCTTATAACTGCCGGACTCTCTTCTGTACTTGCAGTTGCAGCAGTAACACAAATTATACCACAAGAAGGGCAAATAGTGGACAATCAAGGAAACCATGTTGCGTACATTGATATGGTGGGTGTGGCTACTGCATGTTGGGGCTTGACAGGAAAGGATATGCATGGTAATAGGATCGTTCCCGGTACAAAGTATACGCAGCAAGAGTGTGAGACAACTTTAGTAAAGGATTTGAAGAAATTCAACGACACTGTGAATAAAGCTGTCACTGTAGAGATGAAGCCTTATGAAGAGATTGCCTATACTTCTCTTGCTTGGAATATTGGAACAGCAGCTTTCTCTAATTCTACATTAGTTAAGAAACTTAATGCAGGCGATCACTCAGGAGCTTGTAAGGAATTACTAAGGTGGAACAAAGCTGGCGGGAAGGAAGTCAGAGGGCTTACAAATAGACGCAACCATGAGTACAAGGTTTGTATTGGTGAAGATGAAGCTGTGAACAATGCCCTAAAGGAGCTAGAAGCCTTTAAAAAGCCCTCAGAAGCGATTAAAGACGAACGTAGTGAGCTACCCCCTATCCCTGTTGAAACAAACGCTCCTAGCCCCTCTGAGAGTGTCCCAGAAGTATTGCCATCCTACGAAGCTTCTGTTCCATTGACAATTCCTGAATGTAGGTGGAAGTTCTTTAATGTCTGTTTGAAGAGAGATTAGGAGACTGTATGGATTGGTTGAAAAACAAATTCACCCAATTCCGCACGAAAATATACAACAGGATCACCTCTATTGCAAAGACGAGGGCAGAAAAGAATGAAAAATCTATTCGCTCTCATATTGCAGGACTGGAGGCTGGGAACCTATGCATTGCCTTGTCTACAACAGGACTTATGGCACTTGGAACTATCCCTATGTCCCTTACATTATTGATTATTCTAGCCACCATGTTCGTAGTGATTGGGGTAATTGGTAGATACGTAGATGCTGTTGAGGATGATGTGGAAAGGCTTTTAAAATATGAAGAACATATTCGTGAAAGTGCTGATGGCGGTGACGCTAATTCTTCTAGCACTGACAGTATATAACAATAAAGTAATTGAGGTTAAGAGCAAAGAGGTTGTAGCTATTCAAGAGAAGCAGAAAGCAACTCTAGAGAAGTTGAACAACATCTCTAAACAATTAGACTCACTGAATGTACAAGTAGAGGAAGCCAATAAATCTTACAAGGCTCTCACAGCACGTATAGAAACTATTGACAATAAGAAGAACACTTATATTGAGGAAGTGAGGAAAGTAAAAGATGCTAACAAAGATGCTAAAGAGTTTCTTGATCGTAAGCTGCCTGATGACGTTAAGCGCTTGCTCAATGACGCGATTTCTGAATGATGGGTCTAAAGAAGAACATGTAGTATTTATCTCACTTCCAGCAAGCTTGATGCAGAAGTTTTGTGTACTAAAACCTGCCAGAGATACTGTTGGTGATTTGGCTGATGCTTATGTGGAGAATACTCTGTGTGGAAAGAAGTATGAAGCACAGGTTGAGGAACAGAAGCAATACATAGAGAATGTAAAAAACAATTCTCCTAAGAAGCAGGAAGTTAAGAGTGTCGAGGAGAAAAATGAAAGAGCAAGACCAGTCAAACGTTAACAAGTCTGCACACTATGTTGTAGAGGGGAAGCTTGCTCATTATTGGGAACGGTTCTCTATTTGGATAGCTTGCCTAATGCTCTCTTTATGTGCTTGGTTGTTTCTAGAACAAAGAGCTGAGGTGAAGCAAATCTCCACAGAAGTCCAAAACTTGAAAGTTGACAAAGTAAGCAGACAAGAGTTCAAAGATATGGAAGACCGCATCTACAACAGAATGGATGGGATGAAGAGTGACATCATCTTCCATATTAACATGCTACGCGAGAAGAAATAAGAAGAACAAGATAGAATAATAACAAGAAGACAATTCCTCAATAAATTAAGCCTCCTACGGACTCATCATCTGTAGGAGGCTATTTTTATTGCTTAAATTTTCTTTACTTCATCTTTAGTGAACCAGTGAGTGTATCCTGTCTGTTCTAGGTACACCTCGTATGGGCGATCTGTATTGTCGGTGTCGTGTACAGTTCCTACATATCCGATATAACTGTGTTCGTGGTGTGTTTCCGAATACCCAACAACCTTCACAGTATCTCCAATTTCAAGGGAAGTCTGAGAAACACTCTATTCAAGAAGTTCAAAGCCCTTCTCACGAAGCTTTTCTACAAGAGAATTACGTTCTTCTTGAGCCTTCTCAATGTCCTTATTAGCTTCTTCAATACGTACATCAATACGTAGAATTTCATCACGAATTTGTTCTGCGTTCATTTCTGTTTCCTTTTCAAAATCAACTTCATCCCAATAAACATTCATTTCCACACCATCATCCCGCGTTACGTGCCCATAACGTTCGTGTTCGATACTGCTTACAATACCTTTGTCGCCATTCCGATAGTAGTCCCCTTTTAGTTTGCTTGGTCTCGCGTCAACCACTACCACCTTATCACCAATCTTAAATTTAGCCATCACTTTTCTCCTTTTATGTTCCAAACTTCCACAACCAAGACTCAGGAATTGGGTCTTCAAATTGTTCATGCTCTTCACTATACCAGCATTCTACACCACCATACAAGGATGCTTGTGTTAGCTTTACAACATATCCGTTATAGTTGTCGTAGCCTTCTGGAGCATACTTAATCATACACACATCACCGGTTGAAAACTTAAACATTGTTTCTCCCTTATTGAACATGTCGTGATTCTATCAGATAAAATAAGAGGGACTACAAAAGTCCCTTTAGTTTAGTAGGATTTAACCAACTTGTGTATTGCTAAAACGAACACTGATTATGAGTACAACAACAATCATTGTCATTGCGAACGGAAAAGCCCATCCGACAACAGCATATGTACCTAGTAGTGTAAAGTTCTTGATGATTCCAGTTGCAAATTCTAGATTAGATGTCTTCTCCTGAGCTTGCTTGAATCCTTGTTTCGCCTGCTCGGGGGCAACTAGGAAGCATATAGCTAACAAAAGAAGAAAAATTGGTAGAAGGATTGACACAATCCAGTATAATGCTGTCGCAATTGTCACAAGAGCAGGGATTTGAGTGATGTATGCACCCAAAATAGCAACAATAGATCCTGCCCAAATAAGATTACCAAACAATGTTTTCATATAACTCCTTAAGAACCATGACCTTCAAGAGAATGAAGGAACAAACTTAGTTCATTAGCTCCACTACACACCCACTGATCGTTGTAATAAATCTGAGGAACACTACGAAAGCCCTTCTCACGGAACAATGCTTGAGCACTTGGAGTTTTCATAACGTCAACATATTCATATCCCAAGCCTTTAGACTCTAGAAGAGCCTTCGCTTGATCGCAGCCTTGGCAATTTGGCTTCCCATAAATTTTCCAACCCAACATCATTCACCTCCTTCATCTGCAAATTCATTCATATCATACCACTCTTCAATCAAAGAACCGGCTTTATCTTTAATCTCATAGAGTGCATTAATGATCCCTTCGTCATCCATGTCTAGTGCAGTATCTGCGAGATCGTAAATATTTCTAAGCTTGATTAGCATTAATTCCTCCTTATTCAATAAAATAATTTCCAGACTCAATTATATCACACATTTCTTGTCTTGTCATCAAGGCAGTTCCTGCTTTATTGCTGATATGTGCCCATACATACTTATCTTCCTTCTCTCTATACCACTGACTAGAAGATGTGTCAAGCAATGTTAGATAGACTAAATGATTTCCTTCGAGGATATAGTCTCGTCCATCAAGCTCAAACACACTTCCAATCTTAGCAGATAAAAGAGAAGAAGGAGAAGAGTTTAAACAAATTTTCTCCATTCTTTCCTCCTAAGTTACTGACAAGCTAAACACTCACCATTGGAGGCTTGTACACCCGCTTGTGAATACACATAGTATAGACCAAGAATACCCTCATCTTCAATAGCCCGCTGATGCACTTCTGCAACAACAGATTCATCTTCTTCTGCTGAAAAGAACAGATTCAGTGACTGCCATTGATCGAGATACACTCCGCGATCAATTGCTTGATTTAGAATATCGTGTTGATTGATTTCAAAAGCAGTCTTAAATACTTCCTTTTCATAATCACTTAGCCAATCTTCATTACGTACACTTCCCATAGCCATACGAATTCGCTCTACAGTAGTCTTGTTGTAAACACCACGTTCCTTCATGAAATTTAGCAGGAAGGGATTGATACGATCAATCTCACCTCCAGCAGAACGTTGTGTAAACACCATACCTGTATCCGGGTTGATACCTTCACTCACAGCGCTCATAATCAAACTTGTAGACTTAGTGGGAGCAACAGCTAGCAAATGTGTGTTTGCACGATCGTATCCCTTACACCAGTCTGGTTCACCATAGTGTTCAGCAATCCACTTAGTAGCCTCTTCTGCCTTTTCTCGGATGACTCGGAAGATTTCGCTGTTCAACATGTAAGCTTCTAAACTACCGAATGGAAGCATTTTACTAATGTACAGTGAATGCAATCCACAAGCACCAAGTCCAAGCGCACGAGATTTCTTGGTGAAAGCTACAGCCTTCTCTAGACCCGAAACATTCTTCGCCCGTTCGATAAACTCCTGAGCAACAGCGTCAAGGAAAACAGTTGCCACAAACACAGCATCTGTGTCTTTCCAATCATCCCAAAAAAGAAGATTCATACTTGCAAGAACACAAGTGTAAGTGTAATCCTCGCTTGAGTGAAGCATAACTTCATTGCAGAGCTGTGGAGCCTTTACATCGAGATTGTGATCCTTATACCACTGTGGGCGAGCACGATTTTGCTTATCCTGAAAAGAGAAGTATCCTTTACCTGTGACCATTTTCGTCTTCATGATACGTTGGAAACGTCGAATCATTTCCCTATCACCGGAATTCATTTTCTCAGTATCGTTGTCCATCCAAACCCATCCCACGTTGTTCCCGTCTGGGTGTTGTTCAAGATAGTCACAAACCTCATCAAAGTCCCCATGACTAACAGGAAGATAAGCTGCCCAACTACCTCTGCGGGCAGTACCTTGTGCAACATACTCCATGTCTGATTGCATACCCTGAATGATTGGTAGAACACCGACACTCTTACCACCTACAGAAATTTTAGCACCACGAGGGCGAATATCACCAAGATAACCAGCAGTACCAAAACCATATTTAGTTAGCATAGCTGTTTCATGCTTTGCCTTATAAATGCCGTCAATAGAATCTGGATAGAATGACCCAGCACATGACACGGGTAGACCCCGTGTAGTTCCTGTATTAGCCAGAATAGGAGTAGAAGGACTCAACCAACCTTTCCACATGATATCAAAGAATTTCGTAAACCACTTCTGAGGATCAGGAGTGTGGGCAGCGAGAGTACGTGCAATACGTTCATACTGTTCACGAGGGTTAGCCGCTTGATACAGATACTTCTCCTTAAACAACTGGTAGCCACCTGTAGTCCAGAAAGCCGGAGCTAGGTCTTGTGCTTGCAACTTCTTACGCTCATCACTCAATCGTTCATATACACTAGTCATTCTGCGGTTCCCTCCTTAATTTCTAAATATTCTCCGATCCAACCTTTATAAGATTTCATTTCACCTCTACAAACAGATGACATGTTACCTCTATTCAGATTATGCGTTTTACAAAACTCTTTCAAATTAGTTCCAAGAAATACAATACCATCTGGTGAAATCACTCTGAAATTTTTACTAAGTTTTTCAGATTGTGTTTTATTCCCCCTATGGGTTTCCTTAGTTCTACCTCTAAGGCTTTCTGCCATGGCCTTGTCACCTCCATTTTCCGTCATTTCTTTTCTGTTAATTTCTTTAAGAATAAACCTACAGTTGTTGACGGTGTAGTTTCCTTTATCACCATACCTACCAAGTTGATAGTCACCTTTATTTCTGCCAATAAGTTCAGGATCATACAAGTCTGCATTCTTTGCTAAAGTAAGATATTCTTCAAAACTTAAAGTACACTCAAGATCTCTGGTGGATGCATGATATTTAAGTCTTTGCCACATTAATCTCCATGTGGTTACTTCATCAGGGTTGAATCCATTCTCACTCATCCATTGTTGTCTTTCTTTTGTAACCTTAATTTCCCTCATTTTACCTTCCACTCAAATCCGATTGCACTCCAATCTCTTGAATACTGATTCCCTTGTGAATTAAAAAAATCTTGCGCCATGTATCCGTTGATTCCCGAGTAAAACCAAGAGGATATGGGATTGTATTCTACCTTAAAAATATGCTCATACCCCAGATTCTTCAAACAAAGATTGATACGACTCATGGCAAAATTTTGAAGCTGATGCTCTGTAATTCCATCAATCTTTCCTTTTGAGAAAATCTTACGGATGATAACCTTTTCATGCTCAAAGACTTCCTGTGCTGCCTTATAGATATACTCTTCAACATCTTTTAGATATTCTTCAGAGTACAGACCAGAATCAGATCCTTCCCGCTTTAGTGTTCGGAATAGCCAAGCTGCTGCTTCTGAGTGCAAGTTTTCATCACGACTGCTAAAATTAATACCCGATACAACATTGAGAAGCTTATTTTTACCTTGACTTTGGAAATGCTTCAGGAAAGCAAAAGATACATAAAGAACAGCACCTTCCCCGAATGTAAAGCTGCCAAGCGCCTTCAAATCATTATCGCCTTCAAGAGCACTATCCAGGTAACGAATTCGTGCTGCAAGCTCTTCATCCTCTTTATAGGAATTGTAGAATTCATCAGTAGCAACACCGATCTCTTCATTAAGCGTCTTATAGAACATTTGATGGATCGCAAGTTCTGTTGCACCAAACATCGCTGCCATTGGGTGAATATCAGCAGGACGAGGAAATTTCTTCATCACCCAATTCAACCAAAACTCATTGCCGATGATACGTTCATACTCCGTAAACAGACGTAGAACTTCAATAGTGCCATGACGCTCTGCCTCCGTCATGTTGACAAGAATATCTTGCTTGTCCTTAGCAACCTTCACTTCAAAGTGAGGCCAGAAAATCTTTTGCTGACTATTCATGTACTCGATTGCTTCTGGATAGTCTACTACGAAAGTCTCCTTTGGAGTAAGGATACGTGGAATATTACTCAATCTAACCTCTCTTCTTATTACTTACTCTTACGTGCTTCTTCAGCCATTTCAATCATTTCTGCCGTGTTGTTTGATTGACGACTCATCATCACCAAATCTCGCTTATGGTCTAAGTCTGTTTGACTGCTAATCACATTATCCAATGTACTCTTACCACCGTACAGCCACTCACGGTCTTGACGTTCAAAGCCTGAATATCGTTCACCAAGCCAAGGCTCGTTGTTGGGAGAATACTTAGGACGATGTAGAACAGTTTCTACTTCAATTCCCTTTTTGTCCATTCCTACGAAGAATAGAATCTCTTCTAGCTCTTCCAGAGACAAGTTTTCAATCTGCTTACCTGTTGGCTTTAGTACATGATTCAAGTCGTATTGACTTACGTTAAACGGTGTTTTTGACATTCTAAATTCCTTATACTGACACTTCTAGTTTTACAAACGGATTGTACTTATATCCAATAATCTCAAAATCTTCAGGCTTATAACCGTCAATATCTACATTGTCAGTATTGAATACAATCTGAGCTTCATCATAACACACTTCCCGTTCAACCACTTCTTTCATCTTCTCAATATGATCGTTATATAAATGAGCATCTCCATAACTGAAATTCAAGTAACGAGGTTTACGACCTGTAGCACGGGCATAGAGATGCAGAAGCAGGGCATACTGGGCAATGTTAAAAGGATTTCCCAATCCTACGTCCCAACTGCGCTGATTGACTTGCATATCCAAATAGCTATCATTTGTTGCATAAAGCTGGTGTGCCCAATGACAGGGAGGCAGGGCCATCTCATCCAGTTCACCAACATTCCATGCAGAGACAATGTGACGACGACCGTGAGGGTTAGTCTTGATTCCATCAATCACCTGCTTCACTTGGTCAATGCTTGTCCACACTAGATCACCATAACTTGTGTAGGAGTCCTTCGACCATTTACGCCACTGCGCCCCGTACACAGGCCCTAAATGTCCGTCATAATCTGCCCAAGCATTCCACAAGCTACAGTTGTTTTTGTTCAAGTAAGAGGTATTGTCCTCGCCTCGCAGAAACCAGAGCATCTCAAGGAAAGCAACCTTATACCGTGTTTCTTTGCACTGCACAAGAGGGAATCGTTCACGAAGGTCAAACTTCATATGACCACCGAACACAGAGATAGTTCCTGTACCTGTACGGTCTTTTCGTTCCTCACCCTCTGTCAAGATACGCTTCACGAGTTCACGATACTGGGCATCACAACTGTATTTACTCAAATCAACCTCCCACCATATCAAACTCACAACCTCTGCTCACAAGAATCAAGTTGTTAGGGCCATAGATGTGTAGAAAACTACCACCACCCTCGGCTTTGTGCTCTACTACCAAACGTGCAGCGCCATCCATTTTATTAAATACACTCACCACTGTTCCATGAATCTGATACTCACCCGTAACCTTCTTTACATAATCACCAACAACGTATTCCATCTTCTCTCCTTTAACTCTTCTCAGTCAACACTGCGGTACGCAACAATCCTATCCGTATCCCACCCATCCCATGCCAATGCTTCAACAAAATCCCATCCTGAATCATATCTCTCTTGATCACGCTCAGATTTCAACAGCCACTCCACTGTATTGATTCCTGTTGGAGCTTTATCTGTAGTATGTTCAATCCAAGGATTTCCACCATCTTTTACAGGAGGATACCACAACTTTTGAACACGAGACTGAACTTCACCCTTGAACACGTTTTCTGGAACAATCCCCTCCACATACTCCTTCAACTCTTCTTGAGAAATATCTCGTGAGGAATCTTCCGAACTATCTTTCCACCCTTGCAATTCTTTCTCAAGGATAAACATCAAGTTTGAAATTGCATTAGCAATGTGGTGTGTCCCCATCTCTTCATCATAAATCTCCCCCTTACGCCATTGTTGGATGTGACGCATAGCTGCTGCCAGATAGCGTCTACGTCCTTCAGGGACAAGCTTCCAATTCTCATCATCATATTTCTCTGCTCCCTTAGTAACTACTTTTGTAGTCTCTTCTAGAGCAAGAACAGGAATCAAATCATAGCGAAGCTTTCCACCATCAAATTTACGTCCTTGTTCAGACATTAGTAAACTCCTTTTGTTTTCTGGTATTAATAAAATTGTCCATTGAGAAATTCATTAAATTTTCATATATTTCCTTATCTAGTACTTCCTTATATTCAAATGCTAACTCTTTAATAAGATTATTCTTAGCAGAGCAAGCTGCATTGTATGCATCTTCTTCTGTCTTAAAATAACCAACTATTCGGTGCTTCCCTTTATATTTAATCCTAGCAACATACGGATTAGTTTTACTCTTCTGCATGACTACCCCATAAGGAAGAAGCCTGTCACTGGATTGGTATGTAATAAATCCATTAATTTCTGAGGGAATTAAACGACATGTACTAGGAGAGTAAATAGTGTTACCTATGACTGTCAAATCTTTATCAATTTCATAACTTCTTTCAAAGCAGTTTTGTTGTGAATAGAACCATTCTGCAAAATTCTGAAAATTATGCCATTCTTCACATACTTGACAACCCTTATAGTAACCTTTCAAATACTTATCTTGATACTCTTCATCATAACACCTTTGAAGCATATTCATCCAACGAGACGAAGCGGTCAGTATCTTTGAGATACCATTTTCTCTACCTGAGAACTTGTAACTCCCTATTCCAACATAACCAACACCATAAAATGTTTTAGCTAAAGGGTCTCTAATTTTACCACTCAGTACTCTTTGAAAAGTAGTTTCTGTACGGTATCCAGTTGTGGTAAACTCTACTACAACATTCAAAGCATCTCTATACTCCACAACCACCACTGTACCACATGTGTTTGTTTTGAAACTTTTTCCAAGCCTATCTTCTCTTTTACAAGCTACCATTATTTACCTAACAAACAGACGGGAATAAACGGCGTCAAATCCACTTTAGGGAAGTTATCAAACTTCAATCCCTTGCCATCTTCTTTACGTCGAACCATGAAGTAGTCAATACCTTCGTAGACAACAGAAGAAATATAACATTCAATTCCTTGCAACTCTTTCTGTTTCTTCCATTGAAGTGCTAGTTCATAGCATTCGGTGTACTTAAGATCGTTATTATCACACACTGCTTCAAACGCCATGTCTTGTTGAACCCCAAGAGATTGTACCATAGTTTTAATATAGTCAAAGACAAATTCACAGTCTGCCACACCGTCTACCAGTTCTACAATATCTCCACGATATGCAGCTTCAAGCGTTTCCTGAACTTCTTCTAGAAGAAACTTGCATTGATTGGCGATCTGTTCGTACAGTACGCTAGGGAGTGCGGAAGGGGCATTTCCCATGATATAGTTAAATCGAGTTACATGATTCATATTAAAGCTCCTGTCCCATCTCTTTAGTCAAATCTGCAATTTCTTGCAAGGCTTCCAAAGCTTTGTCTGTTGTTTCAGGAACCTTCAATTCCTCAAACACTACAGAAACAGAACCATCCTCATTTGTCTCAATCCGATTCTGATAGCCAACAATAGAGGATAGAAAGTTAATGTGTTTTACAACTCCAATAGCTTCTTCTTGCTTAATGTTTACAGAAGGAAGCTTTGTATAAGCGTTAGGCTTCAAGCTTACAAACCACACAAACAGTTCATTCAGGCCCATAGCCACAGCTTTATTAATTTCTTGTTGTTCCATTTTAGTTCCTTTCGTTGTTGAAGTTGTTATTATAACACAGATTTAAGCAAGATTTGAAAGAAGTTGACTTCTTTTTTCCTTGGAGAGAAGATTCACTCTGCTTCTACGTTGAACACCAGTCACCTTATTTCGGTAGATTTGGTACTTACCAAAATTGCTGTAGTAGAACCCGTCCTTCTCCCACTCTGACATATCAAGAACATCGTCCACATACACATCGAAGTTTGGAAGTTTAGAGTCCCAAGATGATAGTACATTATACAGCTCCTCTAGAGAAAGTACATCGTCAATATTATAGAGCTTCATTTCTTCCCATGCTTCAGGATTGTCTGCAAGACATTCCACCCACAAAGAGTGTCCCGGAAACTTCTTGTGTTCACTCTTCTTAGTCTCACAAAGATTGTCTGTCAAGTATTGGAGCTTGTTGCTAGTGAAGCCAAACTGAGCTTTCGCAATCAACATTGTATCAACTACTCGGTAGTGAGATGGTTTAGGAAAACCATTTAAGATGAGGCGTGCATTGATTTTCTTTGTATCGAAACGTTTTGCGTTGTGGCCTACAACAATGTCTGCTGTATTCAGCAAGTCCCATAGCTTCTCTAGCAGTTCATAGTCATCTTCCTTGTCAACCTTGTTTTGTTGATCGTGATAAATAACCTTATCCTCTCCAACCCATTTAGCACAGAAAGAAAGAATATACCAATCAGATTGAATCTGGTTAAGTCCTACTCCATCCTGCCACATAGACCATAAGTGAGCCACCATCGGTGCGGTTTCGATATCAATCAAGAGGATACGTGGAGAAGATTTCACAACATCAGTAGGGTCGTGCGCATTATTCTCACGAAGAAATTTTAGCACAGAAGTTCTACCTCGTCCCAGTATTTTAGCAATCTTTCGCCCACTCAACCCTTCTCGTGAAAGTTTAACAGCTTCTTCTTTCCAATTCATTTATTCTCCCATTCAATCACTTCACTAAGAGCATCATCTACAGCTTTATAACCATCTTTTCCATCTAAGATTCCTGTAAACTTATCAATCTGCTTCTCAGACATTCCCCATGTACGGAGAGTAGTTTCAAAAGCATTCCATGCACTAATTTGCATCAGCTCAAAGTCTTCATACGTCATAGATTTCTCTCCTTTTTAAGTTGTTCAAAGACCTGTTTTCTTCTGTTAGCTTGAGCGCTAGCTGGGAGAATATCTCTATCTAATAGCCACTGCTTTTCCTGTTTTGCATCTACGATTGCTTTAGCTTCTCGTACACACTTTGCTTCTTCAAAAGAAATCTTCTGCTTATCCGCCAGCGCGAGCGTGGTGTTGCAATCTGTACAAACTGCACGTAGGTCATCGAGAGTAATACAGAAGAGTCTTTCAAAAAATTTCTGAACATGTTCAATCTCACTAAACGCTCCCGCAGGTTGTACGTGGTCGATTACAATCTTATTCACGTTCTTTTTAGCTTTACTTCCAGAGGATAGAGCACAAGCGGTACCACACACCTCACAGACTGCACCTTTGACAGTAGGGAATCGTTTTACAGAAGCTTCGTTGGGATTGGGAATTTGAATAGTCACTTGCTTCAGCTTCTCAAACTTCATGAAGTGTGTATTCCATCCCTTTCGCAAATTAGAACGTAGGAAAGTAAACCACTGGGAATCGCTTTTGAAGCGAGAACCGGGATACTTCCAATACTTCTCGTATCTATCTTTTTTCTTCTTAGTCATTATACCACACTTTCAATCATTCCACAAACCATGTTTTGTAAATACTTCTTGAGCAGTAATCTTCTCATCTGGTGTGCGAAGCATTCGAGCCATAGTAAATATCTCTGAGGCAACATATTTCCAATCAATCAGAATTTCATCACCTCTCCAACCAATCACCTTTTTTGGTTCAGGGTACAGTGTTTGATAAATCTTCTTAATGGCTGCAAACCCCTCAACGTCGTTCTTACAATCCTTCAAGGCGTTGTACGCTGACATTTCACCCCACTCCATGTCACAAGCACAGTTAGCTCTGTACGAGTCGCTATCATCTCCGTAGGCCCATTGGAATAGGAACCACTTGCGTCCATAGCCTTTTACTTCGTACCGCTTTTTACCTGTAGTCTTAGAGACAATTTCCTCTACCCAAAGATCACCGAATGTTCGACAGTCTTGAATACCTCTTTCGGGTGTGTTTGGATTGAATACGCGAGAGTGAGTTCCAAGATAATCTTTGTCGATTCCATAGATTACGTTGTGTGGATCTTTCCACGCTTCCATCGTAACCCTATCATCAACTTCAATTCCTTCTACAACTTCGGCATTGTGATACTTAATCATGTACTCAACAATAGCATCTTTGTGAATTGGTCGTAGGCTACCTTCTCTCCCACTTTTGTATTTAACTAAAGTGCTTTGCTCAATACGTTGACTATCTCCCTTACCAACAAACAACCGCCGTTCTTTAATACCCGTGAGTTCTGTAGACTTTAGGATCAAGCTCTTTGTTGCTGTCAAGGAGTGCTCCACGGGTGCCGGAATCTGGATGTCATACAAATCAAAGTCGTCAATAACCCAAGGTGTTTCCTTTGTCTTATTGATTTCAGCAAGCCAACCACCGTCCTTAGATCGCTTACGTCCATACATCTCTGTACGACCTTTAAATGTAAACTCATCTCCTGATTGACGATGTACAGCTTTCAACTCTCGCTTCTCCCCGATAAAGCCTGATGCGTAGATTAAAGCATCGCCGTCAATGCAAAGAATATCTTTACTCATACATCTCCAAACTTGTTTCAACATCTTTTTCAAAGAACATGTACATTTGTTCACGATGGAATCGTTCTAGAATTTCATCTTCTGTAAACTTGTCCCAATCAAAAACACCGACAACATTATCCCAGCCAAGTTCTAGATTTACAACAACATAAACTTTCATGACCTTTCCTTTCAAAAAACAAAAGAGGAAACCGAGTTAACAATCTCCTCTTCTTCTCAATTACTCTACTTCTTCCACTTGAATGTAATTTACATTGGAAGCATTGAACACTGTATCGCCAACCTTGATTGTAGTGTTTGAAAAAATATTAAACAGGTCGTTTTGAAACTCTGCTTTTGAAAGGGCTGATTCCAGAACACTTACAACTTTACTACGACTCTTTGTTTCCACAGTGATTTTAAATTTATTCATCTTCACCGCCCTCATACAGGTTGGTAATCTCTGTCCGGATCGCCTCTAGTTCTTCAATCTTTTCATCAATCTCAGACTTGAATACATTATCCATCAGGGCCTTGACATTCTTTTTGTCATATCCGCGTTCTTTCGAGTCTTCAAGAATTTCCTTGATATCATTCTTCAGTGTTTCGATTTCATGCAGAAGACGAACACCACTATCTACCAAATCCTTCTTCTCACGTTGACGATCAATCACTACCTCACCAGTGTCCTTGTCAACAACACCATAAACTTCTAGTCGCTTTTCAATATTCATATTAACTCCTTATTAAATCTTATTCCACGTAACCTTAACTGTCTCAGGATGTTCAATCACTTCTGTCCAAGCTGGAATAACTTCTTCCGATTTCTCTTCAATCCAAGCATCGTACAAATCCAAACCATCGCTATCCGACCAGTAGCCCGTGGCAACAACCATCTTACCAATCAAAGGCTCATATTCGGGATTGTCCTTAGCATCTTCTTGAGTTACTTCAGCGTAAGCAGTTGCATAGAAGGAAGCGTACTTGCGAAATTCTTTTTCAACCTCTGGGTCAAGCTGTTTAATAATTTCAATCAGCTTTTCTTTTGTAAATTCAACCATGCTCATTGTCTCCATTACTGTAAAGCTCGTTAGCACGATAAAAAACTACACCAACATCGTACTCATCAATTGCTTGCTCTAAGCATAAAATCCAGAACTTTAGTTGCTCCACTGTCATAACATCAACTTCGCACATAAAACCTCCTACAATCGTTTTAAACAAGGGAGAGCTATATCTCCCTCAATTATTAATTTAAAGCTCTCCTAGCTTTGTTTAACCCATCTTAGAAAGGTAAACTTGAATCATCTTCATCCTCTAGCTCTGGAAATACTTCCTCTTCAACAACAGGTTTAGCCTTAGTTTGTGCAGGCTTCTTAGCAGGCGTCCGTGTTACTTTAGCAGGTACTACAGATGCTTGAGGAGTCTTCACAAACTCTGTGAGTGGTTCAAGGACATTGCTCAAAATATCTTGTGCCAAAGCAACAATACCTGTTTCAAAATCTACTTCCGTACCCACAAGCTTACAGGCTGTTAGGATTGCCAACCCGCAACGAGCACCAGCATCATACTCTGGCACATCTGGATTTTGTTTCTTGTAGTCTTCCTTAACCTTAACAGTAGCCGCATGAACCTTCTTACCGTAAGAAACGATACTCTCGTTTGAAGCATCTACACCATATGTGAGAATAAAGTTCATTGCACCGTTCAGACTTTGACCCGCCTCCACGCCGGACATATCTTTTGGTTTTGCCGGATAGCTCGCAGAAGATCCAGAAGAAGCTTGCTGACTCTGTTGTCCGGGTGTTGCATTCTTCTTTACAAGCTTAATACCTGTACGCTTGGCTGAATAGTAAGTCTTATCGCCAACAACCTTCTCAGTGACGATAACTTTCACTTCGTCAGTCTCTTGAATCTGCACCCACTTAGGAGAATCCTTTGTACCTGTGTTGATTGCAATGTTTGGTTCCTTACCTTCCTTGATACCAAGCGAGATATAATTGATCCATTGACCATCTACCACAATTGATGCAATGTGTGTAACACCGTATTCAAGATTCTTTGTAGTACGTTCTGCTTCCTTGATTACGATTCGTTCTACAGCGCCAGTAGCCATAACAATAGTGCTGTCATCAATAGGATTTGTTGCTCGTGTAATTGCCATTTTCTTAATTTCCTTTTCTATTTAATACGTTTCATACTTAAGAGCTTCATCTACTGCATCTCGAAGTGCAATAAGAGCTTCTTTACCATTTACTGAAATACTCTGAGGAGGTTCGTATGTTGATTCTCCTACTCCACCACTTGTCATAAGAACAAGATAGGGCTGGTATTTAATCTTTGTCTCTGTACGATACCTTTGCCAGCTTGCAACCAAGCTAGGGTATCCAACTACAGAAGCCCCTTTTTCAATATGATGAGGAGAATTGTAATCCATAATTACTCTCCTACAGGATCACCAAGCAATGTGAGAATTTCTTGTGCTGTATCTGAATCAGCATGTTCCAAACCCATCTGATAGCAATCATCAAAATTACCACCAGAATAGTCATAAGGGTTAAAGTCATCGTCAGCCTCATAACCATTCTCTACAGCAGCTCGCTTAACAAGCGCCTGATACTGCTTCTCAGTAAGTTCTACAATAAACTTCATAATTACTCCTTAACGAACAAAATGTGAAGCAGTTAGCTTAACAATCTTAAAATCCTTACTACCTGTATCACGCTTCATAGCTTGCAAATCACTACGTGCATCATCTCGATTGAGAGCAATGCTTACAGCAAAATTTGTATTAGTGTTTACAACTGCATAAGCTGGAATACGCAGTTGTTCAATATTAACATTCTTCATTTCTCTTCTCCTTTAATATAAAACTGTAAATTTATCAAGCTCAGACATTGCAATTGTTGTTTGAACAATTTCCATAGTCTGTTGCATTGATAGCGCTATTGTATCATACATTTCCTTATGTATGCAATCTTTTTCAAGAATACTTGACACTTGTGTAAGGATATCTTTTACAACAGAAGCTTTAGCCCACACTTCTACAAGAGCGCTTGCATATTATATGGCAATCAAAGCTTCATCAGTGAGGGGTGTACCTCATCTCTACACGAACTGCTTCACATGCATCCTTAGTCTTAAATGTTGCAACAGACCCAGATACAGATGCATTAGATGGGAGGGCAATAAGCAACCAAACAAATACTTCTACCATATTTACTCCTCAACTCAGTTTAACGTATTCTACCATAAACCTAAAGTTCTTGTCAACACCAAGCTCGCTCATCAGTTGTCGCTTAACAGCAGCATGTGTAAGCTCTCCCTCAGCCTCATACGTCACAAGCTTTCCATTGTCCTTGAAATGAATCAATGTCTTCCACAATGGACGAGGAATGCATTGTAGCACACGAAGGGAAAAGAAGTTCTTAGCGTCTTCTACTTCTGGGACAACAAGGTTTGGAAGAGATTCGTTCCAATTGAAACCAATTCTACCGCAGTATTCCTTGTCACTCCAAAGCTCTCGATTCCCTTCAAGCTCTAGCCAATGTGTACACCATTCAGGGGCTGATTTCCAGTTAGGTTTCATTACCACCTCACTTCTAAAAATTCATTAAATAACCAGCACGAGAACCCACTCATTACGAACTTATCGTGAAGTTCTTGAAGTTTAGAGAACTCACTAGGATAGAGTCGTGTAACAAACTCCCCTCGTGTGGCTGCATTCTTCACCCACCTGACAGCTTTACTGTATTCTGTGTTGAGATTAGCTTCAGCTAATCGCCTAGCTTCATGGGCTTCCATCATCGTTCCTCCCATTGTTTAACAGAGATTTTAACATCACATTTCCCTTCCTCATCTAGCTTAGCAGAAATATAACTTTGCCAAACACTGCGTGGAGGAGAAAGCTTCCTCATGCAATCTGAGCATGTTGGAGAGTCTTCCTTTCCATCACAACGAGCATAGTCGTAAGGGAGGGAATTATTTGGATTATACATCAGGTTTCCTTTTCAAACAAACGTTTCAAACTTTGAATAGATTGTACACACTGTTCTTTAGGATTGCAATGCTTCAATGTGTAAACTTTCTGCCATGATTTTCGTAGAGGATGCATGTTCCACACATCATAACAACTATCATGTTCAATGACAAGAACTTCCAATCGACCTTGGACAATCATGCAAGAGTCATATTTCATCTTTGTACGACTAGGATACTCACCTTTTAAAACTTCAATTGCACCAAGGTACATGTTATCTCCTATCTAGTGGATTTCAAACAACTGATCGATCATGTCTCTTGCTCTCAAATCGTTGTAAGTGTTGTACAGATAATCAAGCTCAGGAGTCTGCTTCATTTTGAACAGGTTGAAATAGTTGTAAAAGGCTTGTCCATAACGAAGATGTTCTTTCCACTCATTGTTGTACTTATCAATAAAATTGTACCACTCCATGTGTTCAATAGAGATTCTCATTCTAACACTCCTTAATTTAAGCTGTTTTAAGCGATTATTTTCAATCTGACTACGTAGCCCTTAGTCACTACGTTTAAGCCGTTCCTACGCTGTTTTAGAGCCATTGTAGCCTATTCTATCACACTATTTCTTTAGTACAAGCACTCCTACACCATCTCACCACCCTTCAATGGGGTTTTCCAGATAAACTTGTACTTGCCTGCGAATTTCGTTTGTAATGTTCTTTTGACGATCTGTGTTACGTGAGAGTCGGATAAACCATCTCCACCCTCCAGATATGGCTTTTGTACCTGTGTGGAAAGAGTTACAATCAAACTGAATGTATTTACCGCTTTCTGCATTATATGTTTTAGGAGCAATCTTGTCAATCTCTTTATGCCACTTTTCATACTGAAGAATAGATGGATCTGGATCAGACAAGTCTACAGTGTCATTAACAAATCTTGTAGGACAAATCTCACCATTAACAAGACCAAGAAGATGTTCAGAGTTGTATTCTGGATTATAGTAGTTTGGTTGACCTGTCGGTGTCGAGCGAGGGACATCATCATGATGATAACCTGGGATACAAGGATACCAATTCTTCATAAGCATGTGGACACGAGAATCCAGAACAGGATTGCACTCTAGCCAGTCACCAGGAAGACCTTCAATAAAGGTCTTTGTAATGTCTCCACCGTTCGCATAAGCAAAGCTAAGGCTTGAGTTAAAGAACATCGGTTCATTCTTAATGACATCAATTGAAAAATCACAATTAAAGTTACCACGAACACTGCATGTAGAAATAAATTTCATAGCTATCTCCTTTAAGTTAGTAGATGAACGTATCATAGCACACAGAAACAAGAAAAGGAAGAAGGAACCGCACAAGCTACTGAAGAATTCTTTTTCTCCTAGCTCTTTCTTCCTTGATGTTGTTTATTTGATACTAGAAAGGTGGCTCGAAATCATCTTCATTGTCTTGTACAACATAAATCTTATTGCTCTCGACTTTGGATTTCTTTTGTTTAGCACTGTTGAGTGTGAATTTGGATGTAAATACATTCTCCACCTCATAAAAGTTCTTCAACCTCGCTCCACAGCGATCCAGTCGCTCAGTCTTCAGATTCACCAAACCTATCTCTATGAGTCTATAGATTGCCCGTTGCACAGTCCGCAAAGACATCCCGCATTCAACTTGTATGTCTGTTTGGTTGTCAAAATACTTCCCGCCTTTCGACAAGAAGAACTGAAACCTTTCCAGCATGTAGCGGTATACGATCTTTTCGTTACCTGTGATCTTGTAGTCTACTCCTGTAAGATTGTTTGTTACAGATAGTGCTGAAAGTAAGTTTCGTTCATATCTTAAGAACTCGTTCTGTGTCTGCATTGTTCACCTCTCGTTTGGTGTGGTTTGTGTTTTTAATTTCATAGAGTAGTTGTAGGATGAATGCCGGTCTACTCTTATTACCCCTCACAGCATCTAACCATTCCAACATATCTACAGGTATGATAAATTTCATTTTTGTCCTCCTTGTTAGGAACACCTATTCTACCACATCTAAAAAGAACGAACACATTGACCACACAAATAAAGCGGGTATTCATAATTCCCGTACGCCATTCTGTCATACGCCGTACGTCAAGTTGACGTAGTAATAAGAAAGAAAGGAATAAGAAAGAATCTATTAAATAATATATATATATATATGATTGTAGGTATGTATCTTTAAAACTACATCTAGAGCTATTTCTTAGTGTATAGTATACTACTTGCTTTGATAGTGTGCTCAACAAGCGTAGCGCGTAGTCTTTGTTGTGTGCAGAGCGAAGCTATAGAGACTGATCTTAGCCGTACGTCAAAATGACACATGGGAAGTGTCAAGATGGCGTGTTGACATCTGTGAAAACATGGTGTAGAATTTATGTATTGCTTTGAAAAGGAGAAGATGATGTATAATTATGCTGTAGTTATTGATGAAAACGAATTCAACAATTTCCTACAATGGCTTCCACCTCTTGAAAAAGAGGAATGTCATTACGTAGCGTTGCTTGCAAGAGACAAATACATTCGTGAGCTAGGAATTGGAACATTCAATTCTGACAAACATCAGTGTGCTCGATTTACAACAACACATGAACGCTTATTGCTAAAGCTCAAGCAGTGTGAAACAGAGGTGGGAAACTATTCTGTAAAAGGCGTAGAAGTGCCACAGCAAGCTTTAGCTGCTTACATGACCATCAACCCTCGGAGTCAAACAAAAGCTGCCAAATGGCTTCTAAAGCGCCTTGCTGACGTTGTTGCAGATGGAGAACAGAATGTTAACGTCTATCAGGAAAGCTTGACAGCAATTCACAAGAGCATTGGACGTAAGCTGTTTGTTGATGTAGACTTTGACAATGTCCCTCTAGCTCCAACAGTGAGGATGATGAGTGGATTTATCAACCCTGATGCTGTAAAGATTCTTGAGACAAGAGGAGGATTTCATGCTATCATTCGTCTTGACGCAATTGAAGACAAGTTTGTGAAGTCTTGGTACAAGAACATCACTTCTCTTGAAGGAGCAGACATTGCGGGAGATACGTTGATTCCTATTCCCGGAACATATCAAGGAGGGATTGTTCCAACACTATTTGACATGAAGGAGTTTCTGTGATTGAACAGCATATTGAAAGAGGACATCACCCCGACAAGTGGGTAGTGATTGACTACACATCTAAGGTGGGTAAGCCTGAATACAGCCTCATGTGTGGTTGGTGTGGTGGTTTTGCTGGGAGCGATAGTTGGCGACGCAGTAGCCCGATCGTGAGCGTGCATTCTGAAGAATGCTGCTGGGTTGCTACAACAGGGAGTGGAACTAAATACTACCTATACAAAGGAACAATCGGTGTTTCTATGTTAACATCAGGACTTCTTGAACAAGCCTCCCTTGATTACATTGGGGAGTGGGAAGAAGCTGATAAAATTTTTAAGGAGTGGAACAATGTTTAAGGTTGGAGATAAGGTAATCCCCTCTTTTAAAGTCGGTGATCGTGTAAAATTCAAGAAGAGTTCTGTTAACACAGGTATGATTGATGCTACAGAAGAGGATGTATTTACAGTGCTATATGTAGCGCAAGGACATGTGATGCTGACAGAGATGGGATATTGGTGGAATATTGATCATTTTGAACATGTAAAGGATGGTGCTATGACTAATACAGATGATGCTATGAACAATACAGAAGAGCAGAAAATTAAATGGGAGGTTGGTCAGGTTGTGTGGGACGTTCGTAACGGACGAGGTATTGTTAAGGAGATCGGTGACGATGAGTATTACCCAATTTATGTGGTCTTTGATTTGACAGACCTCTATGGAGATGCTGTTAGCGACACTTACACACTGGACGGACGTTATGTTGGCACGCAAAAGAATCGCTCCCTATTCTTCTCAGAGCCTGTAATTACAGCAGAATTGTTTCCTCCGAAGAAACCTTTCGTACCAATTTTGAAGAAGGGCGATAAGGTGGTACTGACTGACAGCGTAGCAGACTATGTTACAGAAGTTGTACGAGAGGAAGAGAATCATATCTATTACAAAACCGAAGATGGTGTTGTAACTTTCGTAAATAAGAACTCCGTGAAGGTATTCAAGCTTGGTGAAGAGATTAAATTTCAATAAGGAGCTTTAAATGAAGTACACTATTGAACAAGACTCTTATTGGCTATCGAATAACTGCTCATGTTGCGAGCCTTATGAAGACACTTACTACAAAGTGATGAAGCCTGAAGGTAGTTATATTGGTCAAGTAGATTTCGACAACGGAGAGACTACAGAGGAACATTTCATGGACACACACGAAGCTCTTGAAGCAATCTTGAGAGATTTGAATGTGGAAGTTGATTACATTTATAAGGAAGAAGATTATGACTAATCAAGTCAAAGCTAAGGCTGTTGCATTTGAAGTGGTGGAGTTGTGGTATAACGACATCTATATCCCGTACACAATGGTTCCCGAGAGTGATGAGAGTGTACGAAATTACGCTATTAAGATTGGAGATGATTTCTTTCTTCTTGGTGATACAAACGATGCAATTTATGTCTGTGACTATGAGGGGTAATAGATGAAAACAAGTAAACTTATTGAAACCCCCAGAAGTGTTTGGAAGATTATGGGGATATTGCTGTAGTTAAATTTGATAACTACAAATATGTCCCTCTAACTAAAGTTCTTCCTATTATGAGACAAGAAACTCTAGGAATTACTGACCCGGTGGTTAGTAAGGTGGAAGTTTATTAATCATAAGATTAATACAAACACGAATGAGAAGGAGAATGATTTGAGCTATGAGTATCGTAAGAAAATGGTTAAAGGAGATTATGTGAGCGAAAAGAAAGAAACAGTAGCAGAAGTGAGTAAGTTGCCTTTTGCAGACTACCCAGAACGGGGTATTCGTAAAGAAACTTACGAGAAGTTTGGTGTTCGTATGGCATTGTCTACTACAGACCGTTCTGTAGAGGCAATCTATTTCCCCTACTATAATCAAGATGGAAAGCTAACAGGCTATAAGAAGCGTAATCTGACCCTTGATAAATATGATGAAGGTCACTTCACAGTTGTAGGGAAGGTTGGAATCCAGAACAAATTGTTCGGTCAGCAGGTTGCTGAGGCTATTAAGCGTCCTAAGAAGAAACTGTTTCAGGTTGAAGGTGAGTGGGATGTCCTCAGTTCGTATCAGGCTTGTGTAGACACTCTCGCAGGGACTAAATATGAGGGCATGGAGCCTTTTGTTGTTGGCCTGTCCTGTGGAACAGGAAATGCTAAAGCAGCAGTATCTGTAAACCTAGAGTTCTGCGAATCTTTTGAGGTAAACGTTCTTGGATTTGACGCTGATGAAGCTACTCCAGAAGAAGCAACAAAAAAGATTAAGAAAGGTAAAGAAGCGACAGAAGATGTTGGCTTGCTTATCACAAAATCTCAGGTAATGGTAGCTGAGTATAAAGACTTCCATGACCCCAATGACTACGTGAAAGCTGGTAAATACAAAGAACTTGCTAATGCATTATCCTTTGCTACTAAGAAGTTCACAGCAGATAAGGTTGTAACAGCAGAGAGTCTGTCATTCGAGGAGCTAGTTAAACCGCGAGTCCAAGGCGTAAATATCCCTCAGTTCCCTGAATTGATGTCGATGACCGGTGGCTGTAGACCTCGGGAATTGTGGTGTGTCTGTGGCCCGAGTGGGGTGGGGAAGAGTTTTGTATGTTCTACGATTGCAGCAGAGCTACGCCTCGCAGGTAATCGTGTCGGGATGATTTTCTTGGAAGAGGAGCTGAAGGAAACAGTTCTTCGGATGGTTGCACACAAGTGTAAAGTCAATTACAACAAGGTTAAGTTCGACCCTTTGAAGTACGTGTCTGAAGAGGAGCTGAAGGAAGCTTATGAGTGGGTAAAGGAAGATGATGGGTTTGTTTTTCTAGACCACTTCGGTAGCATGTTGCTTGAACAGCTTATGAACAAAATCAAGTATTTGATGTCAGTGTTCGATGTTAATTTCATCATCCTAGATCACTTGTCGATGCTGGTGAGTGGAATTGCTACAACAGATGAACGAAAGATGTTGGACATGGTGATGACTGAGCTTGCTGCTTTTGTCGCTAGTCACGACGTTGGTATCATTGCTGTGTCTCACCTGAATCGGGGCGTAGCAGAGGAGTTCAAGGCCCCGAAAGGCAAGGAAGATGAGCCATTCTTTATTAATGTGAAGAAGGAATCGCTCAGGGGCAGTTCTAGTCTTGAGCAGTTGAGTTGGGTTATTCTTGGTCTTGAACCAGAAATTATGCCTGACCGTTCACGAGGTCGTCTACGTCTTACAGTTCTAAAGAACCGACCTTGGGGTCAATTGGGACACGCTGATGTTGTGAAGCTGAACGAGGAGACAGGGCAACTCGAACCTGCACCAGCAGACTACTTTTAAAGCGGCTTAAGTTGTGGTACAATAGGGAAATTCCGAGAGGGTTTCCCTGTTTTTGTTTAAAGGAGATTGGTCATAATGGGATACGATAGAAAGTTCAGCGGAGAGGTGCAATACACGAAGCAGTTCGGGATGGACAAACCATTTAAGCACGAATTGTATCCAACGTGGAGAATGATGAATGTGCGCTGCTACGATGACAGGCATAAAGCATATCATCGATATGGAGGAAGAGGAATAACAGTGTGTGAAGAGTGGAGATGGGACAATCCCGCAGCTTTTGTGAATTTCATAGAAGATGTTGGAACTCGCCCACATGGAATGACTCTGGATAAAATAAATAATGATGAAGGTTACTCAAAGATAAATTTTAGGTGGGCTACCAAGAAGCAACAGCAAAACAATCTTACACTCACTCCAAAAAGGATTTCGGGAGAAGTTGGTATTGAAGTTGTTTGTAAAACATTACAGGTAACAACATATCTTTGTAACTATCCTGCTATGATTGGGATTTTCAGATCTGATGAGCTGGAGAAAGCTATTGAACGCCGAGATATGGTTAATGCATGGAAGAATGAATTTACTGATGAGGAAATACTTCTAAAAATCAAAGAGATTGATCAATTTACACCAACTTCCAAAAGATTGAGAGTAAATAAGACATCAAGTTACTATGGAGTTTCTTGGGATAAATCAAGAGAAAAGTGGAGAGTAATGATCTCATATAGAGAGAAGGCTGATAGCAAGCTAATAAATAAGATGGTGGGGAGATTTGATTGTGAAGTGGAGGCTTCTGAAGCTGCTTTAAAATTCCTAGAAATTATTAAGAAGAACGGATGGTACAAGAAAGGAATTACGGAATGATCTATCAAGGTTTTTCACTAGATATTGAGGCTGACGGCTTCATATTTGAAAGTAACAATATCTGGACAGTTGTATGTACGGATTTGAATGATATGAATAAAAAGGTTGTTATCAACCCTTTTAAAGACCCGTTGGCAAAGCAAAAATTGTTCAGTTTTTTGTGTGGATATACAAATCCATATATTACATGGCACTACGGATTGGGCTACGATGCGTTTGTATTGCTGAATCTGCTAGACTGTAAACACACGGTTGGCCCTGATACATTCATGGGAATGCCTGTTCAATTTGTTGATACGTTCTATATGTCTATGTATTTGAATCCAGACCGTGCAGGGCACAGTGTAGAGTGGTTTGGTGAGAAGCTTGGACTTCCTAAGCTTAATTTCCGTCAAGAACTTATTGATATTGGATTTTTGGAACCAGATGCGCCCAAGGGGCAGGAATTCATGCAACATCACCCACTCATGGATACTTACTGTATTCGAGATACAGAAGTTGATGTTAAGATTTTCCATGGTTTGTGCAAAGAGTGGGAATCTATTTATGGTGTTCCGTTTTCCCATACCCAGTCTTATAAATGTGGTCAGAAATCTTTTTACCTGATGTCTTGTCAAGAATTGGCAGGCTGGAAGTTTGACCAAGAAGAAGCAAAGAAACTTGCAGTACGAATTGACAATATGATGGAAGAAATTCGTTCTGAAGTGGAACCTAAGCTCCCGCCTCGTGCTTTGAAGAAAACAGAGGAAAAGGACTATACTATGCCAGCAAAGCCTTTTAAGAAGGATGGTTCATTTTCTTCTACATGGGAAAAGTTTGTAGCAAAACACAATGCTAAATTGGTTGGTGATAGCTGGGAATTTTATGGAAAACTGTATAAACCAGAAGCAGGGAAATTGCTTGATGTGACTAAGCCTATGGAAATGGCAAACCAAGATCAGATGAAGGATTGGTTTTTGGAGCAGAACTGGGAACCTACACTTTGGAACTTCAAGAAAGGGCCAGATGGAAAGCCAATGCGTGATCCAAAGACGCGGCAATTGATTAAGTCAAGTCCGAAGATTCAGGAGCAGGGGAAGATTTGTAAGAATCTGCTTGAAATGGAAACAGGAATTGTTGCTGATGTTGTTAAGTGGTTATCTCTACGCAATCGTCGTAGTGTTCTTCAGGGCTGGATTGATAACCCTCGTTTGAAAAGAGATGGTCGTATTGGTGCTGGTCGTACAGGTATTGCTGCGACACATAGGCAGAAGCACTCGGTTGTGGTAAATGTGCCTAAAGCATCAGAGAAGGTTTTGCTTGGCCATGAGTTTCGTTCTCTGTGGACAAGTGAGGATGGATTTTTGATTGCAGCAGCAGATGCAGCAGCGCTTGAAGGACGAGTCCAAGCGCATTACACTTGGAAATATGATGATGGCGCTACAGCGAAAGAATTGCTAGAGGGGGATATTCATTGCTTCTCAGAAGATACGGAAATTCTGACGGACTGTGGTTGGATGAAATTTAACGATCTTGAAGGGAAGAAGGTTGCTCAATGGGAAAATGGAAATATTAGTTTCGTCTATCCAAAGGAGACTGTCTGGTCAAAATATTCAGGGGAGATGATTGCTTTCAACAGTTCAAGCATGGATCAGTTGGTGACACTGAATCACCGAGTGCTAGTAAACAATATTAAGAAGCAAAGTGACCAAGTTATTTTTGCAGATGCCCTGTCAGATAAAAACAGTAATCTAATGGCCTACACGGCAGGATTCGTTGTTGGAGGTACTGATCTTTCACCAGATTTGGCAGAAATGATTGTCGCTGTACAGTCGGATTCCCATATTTCTGATACGTCTATAAGGTTTGAGTTTGTTAAGGAGCGTAAAATCGAACGAATGCAAAAGATGTTGGAAGCTCTTAACATTGAATTTACACAGTATGAAGGAAAGTCAGGGAAGACTATTCGGATCAACATCAAGAAGGAGAACATCAAGGATGTATTGTCTTGGGTTGACAGTGAAAAGAATTTGTCAACAAAGCTACTAGGGGTGTCTAAGACAACAGCAGAGGTTATTGTAAATTCTTATGGGTTCTGGGATGGAACTTATCGAGACAATGGTGACATTATTCTTGACACAACATCTTCACAAACGATTGATGTTCTTCAGGGACTGTGTGCTTTGTCTGGTAAAAAATCTACAGTAACTCGTGGAATCAAGAAAGTAACAGCCTATGGAACATGCCTTGTAGACCGAATTTATGTGTCTTCGGTGTCTCGCCCACTCGTTGGGTTCCGGAACACAAAATCTGTTAAAAAGTATGATGGATATGTTGGCTGTGTAGTTGTCGGGTCTGGATTTATTGTTGTGAGGAAAGGAGATTGCGTTGTAGTTTCAGGGAATAGTAAGACAGCTAAATCAGTTTATGAAGATGAACTTGCCCATATTGACATTACTGCACCAGATTTCAATAAGGATGATCCTTTCTTTAAGCCATTCCGTGATCGTAGTAAGAACGTATTCTATGCTGGATTGTACGGAGCAGGGGATGCTAAGATTGCCTCTACAGCAGGCTTGCCTGAGTATCGTGGTAAGGAAATTTCTGAGAAGTTCTGGGCTGCTAACCCAGCAACAAAGCAACTGAAAGATAATCTTGAAAAGTATTGGAAACAAGTGGGAAAGGAGAAATATCTTCCAGCGATTGATGGCCGAATGTTGTGTACCCGGAAGAAGTCGGCCCTGTTGAATACCATCTTCCAATCATGTGGTGGTATTGCTATGGACTACGCCTTGTGTTTCATGGATCATTGGCTTGGTGAAATGCATTGGGAAGACCGTAAACCTTACTATTTATACAAGGGGTACAAAGTACGTCGAATTGGCTATACACACGATGAGGCCGAGTTCGAGGCCGAAGAACCTATTGCTAAGGAGATCGGTGATATGATTGTCAGGGCAATTACTAAGGCAGGAGAGTTCTTGAAGATCAAAGTTCCTCTAGCAGGTGAAGCCAAGGTGGGACACAACTGGAAAGAAACGCATTGATTACCCACACATTCTTCTCAACAATTATTTGCAACTGAAGAATGTGTGCTACACTACATTCATTGAAACGAACCAAGGAGCTTGTCATGACAACCACACTGAAAGAACTGATCCAGAATCACAGGGGACAATTCATTGGCGTTACTTTCACAAAACTCAATGGTGAAGAACGTACAATCAATGGTCAACATTGCTACAAGCAAGGACATGATGGAGTGAACACAGTAGCTCATATTGAGAAATACATCACCATCTCTGAAAACTTGGGAGGTGGTAAGAGTCAATTTCGTAATGTCAACACCGAAACTGTTAAGCGTTTAGCTGTTGGTGGTAAAGTTTATACATTTTAAGGAGAAATTATGCGTAAAATGGCTTCTATTCAAACTGTCCGTGACATCACTCCAATTGAAGGAGCAGATGCTATTGTTCTAGCTCATGTAAACGGGTGGGCTGCTGTTGTTAAACTTGGAGAGTTCTCCGTAGGACAGCATGTAGTGTTTTGCGAGATTGACTCATGGATTCCTCATGAGCTTGCCCCATTCCTGAGTAAAGGAAAAGAGCCTCGTGAATATCTCGGTGTCAAGGGAGAGCGACTACGTTCTGCAAAACTTCGCGGAACACTCTCACAGGGCTTGATTCTTCCGATTAAAGTCCTTCCTCCGGCTGATTATGCAGAAGGTGATGACGTTTCAGAAGTCCTTGGAATTGTCAAGTACGAACCGCCTGTCCCTGTTCAGCTTGCAGGACAAGTGAAGGGCAATTTTCCATCCTTGGTAAGCAAGACAGATGAAGAACGTGTTCAGAACATTCTAGACTTGGAAAAGTATTTGGATGAAGTGTTTATTGAGACAGAAAAGCTACACGGAACCTCTGTATCTTTTGTGTTGAACGAGAACGGTGAGTTGGAAGTTTGTAGTCGTAATCTTTCTTTGAAGGAAGATGAAAACAACCTCTACTGGAAACTTGCTAAGAAGAATGATGCCTTGTCTCTGTTGAACACAGTGAAGAACCACTACGAAGCAGAAGGGACGTCTGTGGTAACAGTGGCAATCCAAGGAGAGGGTGTTGGACAAGGAGTACAGAAGGGTTGGGAATATGGAATTCAAGTTCCTGAATTTTTCATGTTCACAATTCAAGTGAATGGTGCTAAGATTGCTGAAGAAGACTACCAGATGTTCAAGCAAATGTTCACCCAAGTTAAGAGTGTTCCAGAGGTGAGTAAGGTTACTCTGCGAGAGATTGTAGGGGATGTTGGTGAGATTGGTGCAACTCTTCTCAAGTATGTAGAAGGTAAGTCTGCTATTGACGGAAAGACAATTCGTGAAGGAAGTGTATTCCGGTGCTTAACAGATTCTTCTTTTAGTTTTAAAGTTGTGAGTAACCAGTTCTTGTTGAAAGGTGGTGACTGAAATGAATGAAGAATTTGTATTCCTAAAAGAATCCCTACAGCTTGTAGGGACATGGCTTGTACACAATCATTACGTGCTACAATTCTACTCACACGCTTTCTACAACGCTATTTAAGGAGAACAACATGGACAAGCATTTCTCGGACAATCTTTCAGCAAAGCTTGCTGTAGCAGGAATTTGGGTGACTAATTTCTGTATTGTAATTGCAACATTGTTCTCTTTGGCTCTAGTTACAGCAGCTTTTGGGTTCTTTGGCTTCCTGTTGGGAACATTTGGTGCTATCATCTCTACTACTTTGTGGTGGATGGTTAGTTCCGCATATCTAAAGTACACGCAGTCCTAACGGGTGGTCAGTAGTGCTTATTTGAAATACATGCAACAGTAATTAAATGAAAGGAAATGATATGAGCGCTTCTAAAGAGCATAAATTTAAAGTTGGTGACAGGGTTATTCCGTTCCCGGCAGAAGATGGCTTCCTGAGTGGCTATTTGGTAGTGGGTTCAACATACACTATCACGAAAATCCACGAGAACGGACGAGTTGATGTGGAAGGAACATTTAAATATAACGGGAATGGTAATGACTGGGGTTCTGAATGGTTCAAACTCATAGACGAAAAAGAAGTTAAGGTGGAAAATGCTGTGACAGCAGAGTCTCTTCGCAATTCCATCCTCTCTTTGCAACAAGAACGTGTTTCTTTGCAAGAGAAGATTGAGCAGAATACTGCACAAGAGAAGTCTTTGACAGAACAGTTGAAAGAGCTTGGCTTCTTGCTTGTTGATGAAACTAAGACTGTGCTGTATGCTGAAGATATTGAAGAGGACATGACTGACCCTTGCAATTGGAAAGTTGATGATGTTATTACAGGAGAAAGTGGTTATTCTTTTGTTGGAAAACCTGTAAAGATTCGCAATATCCTATATCAGGGAAAGTATTTTGAATGTACAAAGGAGTTTGACAAAGGTGATGATTTTAAGTACCACTTTTCTGCTCAAGACTCTAAATTCCTGTATCGACCTGTTGTAAACTAAACAATATTCAAAAGGAGAGAAGTATGTTCTACCTCACAAATTCGCTTATGCAACGATTCATCTCTTTCAATGCAGAGCTTATTGCTAGTGTTCAAGAAGAATACAAATTCAACGAACTGGAGATTAAGGATGCGAAGAGTAGTGACTACCGCTCAGAGCTATGGTTTTTGTATTTGAATCGTCTGTGGCTTTCTTCTCGCTATAAGAAGCTATCCTTCCTTCAAGCAAGGGTTAAGGCTGTTCGTGCAGGAAAAGAGCAAATTACAGCTTCTTTGCTACAGCAGATGGAGAAGGTTGTCACTAACATGGTTAATACAAACTACTCGTTGTCTGTATTCCAGACTAATGAAGTGTACAAAGGTCGTTTGGCTCGCTTGAATGTGCTACAATGGGTGATTCGTAAACAAAAGCGTATTACAAGGACTTGATGTGTATTACTCTCCAAAACTGTCCACTCCTGATTTCAGTAGTGCTAAAGATGCAAATGATTTGATGTTTCAAGTGTTAAAGGAAATGCATCAGACAAACTTTCTAGAATGTTATTACGAAAGGTTTGAAAGAAGCAGTCTTATCATTACTAAATGGAATGAACGTACAATGCAATTAGCAGGAGAGGTAGAATGGAGCATGTAGATGTTTATCGTGTGGAGAAGAGAGGTCGTGGGCCGTTTCAATACTATTCCTCACAACATGACTGCCGTATTGATGGGGCTGTTAACTGTGAACATCCAACTCCTTACCACGATTCGGGCATTGATAGAGATTGGCTCAACAAACAGGATATTGAAAAATACAGGTTTGGTGCTCCATGCCCTGAGAGTTTGAAACAGTGGATTAGGAATCCTGATACTCTCCAAAGACTGGGGTTTAAGGTGAGCTTGTATAAAGTGAAGAAAAACTATGTCCACTCCAGTGAAATTCAAAGCATGTTCATTAAGCGTCATGCCAAGAAAGTTAAGGAGTGGGAAATTGTTGAGTTTATGAAGGAGAATTAATGGGATATGAAACGTAAATCAAATAGACTGGTTGCAGGAGTTGGTGTAAATGATGCCGACTATCCTGTTGTAAGATTCGGAAAGGATATTAACGGGAAAAGAAATAGAGAATGGGTTTGTCCATTTTATAAAACATGGGCTGCTATGCTGAATCGTTGTTATCGAGAACCTATACTCAAGTCATACAAGGATACAACAGTCTGCGAAGAATGGTATACATTCTCTAACTTCAAGGCGTGGATGGAGACGCAAGACTGGGAAGGGAAAGACTTAGATAAAGATTTGTTGACAGACAACAATCAATACAGTCCGAGCAGTTGTGTATTTATTCCATCTCGTCTAAACACATTCCTTATAACAGAGGATTATAAAAGTAAGACAGGGCTGCCGGGAATATACTTTGCTAATGGTGCTTACAGATATAAATCCGAGCATGAAGGTATGAACGCTGTACATGGAAGCAATGTTGACGTGCGTATTCTTGTTGGTGAGTACATTTCCTATAAACGAGATTGTGCACAAGCACTATTCTCGGGCGACATCTTTATAAAAGAAATATTTATGTATATTGATAGGCTGGAGGAAAGACTGTTCAACATTGTTGACTCAAATCCCGACAAATTCCCTGTAAGAGACAAGCCTCTGCAAACATTCTCACAGAGGAACATAGGTGATTGTCATACTACTAATAAGGGGTTTAAATACAAGATTGTCAAGGTTATTAATTGCGAACAAATTGTTATTGAATTTGAAGACGGGCAGATGATAACTACACGAGGGAGACAAATAACAACAGGTGCAATTAGAAAACCTAGGAAAGTTGATAAATTTAAGGAGATTACTGAGAGAATAGACAAAATATTTAAATGGAATTCTCATGGACTAATTTCAGGAATCCAATATTATGATTCTGGATATATTGGTGTTTCCTACAAGGCAACCGAACGTTCGGGGTGTAAATACTTTAAGAATCTTACGGAAGCAGTCAACTTCAGGAAAGAATGCTTATTACAGAGGGTAGAATCTATTGTTGGAAAGCATTTAGAATTTAAAGACGAAGCCTTCAAGTATTTCAGTACTAGATGGGAAGAAGAGGTTGTAAAGTATTCAGGGAAGATGCCAACCTAAGTAAGAAATATTCTCTGGGCCAAATTTTCCACGTTTTCAAAAATTTTGCATAGGAAATTACTAGGATATTCTTGTAGCCTGCATTCCAGCTTTTCAAAAAATTTGTAATACAAATTCTAAGCCTCTATGTAGTAATATGTAGAGGCTTTATTACGTCCTAGAAACGTTTAATTGCATTGGGAGTAGTCTATGTACTACTTAGGTATTTAAAACGCTTGTAGAGGCTTCTAGACGCCTTCCTGAGCCTCTTGCTTATGTGTTATTGGTATGTAGAGAGCTTATATGTACTTCGTGTGTGTTTAGCGCTTTGTCTCGGCTAAATGTATTAACATGGCAAGATTTTTAATAGCACGACAGGTTTGACGTAGGAAAACCATACTAGGCGAAAATTTTATATCACGCGGCGATTTTCTATATCGCATTACACTTGGCCAAAAATAAAATACACTAGGCCGAGTGCGGCAAAATGAGCGCCAGGGGCGAGCGCAGCGCCTAGCTGGCAAGAAAAAGCCGCAGCCGCTGCCTAAAAATTGAGCAGACGCGCTGGAGATAATCGGGAGATAATCCTGGGCGCAGCACCGATTATAGCCAGAAAATCAGGACATTCTCGATTGATTATGGCTATGGAGCCAATAGAAAATTTCAATTGAAAGATACTAGAATTTGTGGTTATAATTCAGCCATCGACAACAAACCAAGCAGGTGATTATATGTTCATGAACAAGCGTGAGATTCAGAAGGCTTTTAAAAATGGCTGGCTGGATGACGTTAAAAATCAATGCATCAAATATGGAAATATCGTAAGCGTAAAAGACTGGGAGATAAACGATATCGAGCGATACAATGGCGCTTGGCGCTTATATGAAATTGACCACCACAATATACAGTGGAAAATCGAGCTGCACAACGGCGAAGTTAAGAGCATCGAACGCAACCACGGAGATAATAAAAATTTTTAATACCATGGCCGCTATATAGCGGCTTTTGTTTTATCTTCCCGATAGTTTTTAACTAACCTGGAAGCATTTTCAATAGAAATTTATACATTTACAGACGCTGTTTTTGGTGTACATTTAACCCCATTGCAGCAGATAACGCAGCAAGCATTTAACGGAACGTAAGACCGCAGGCTTAAGACCGAACCTTACAGAGGCAAATTCTAAGAATTTGTCGCCAGCGGCGAAGAATGCAAAGCAAGAAAATAATTCTTGCAAAGCTTGCAAAGTATGCTACAATACAATCTCAAATTAACCCGCTACACACTAAGGATAGCAAAATGGCTCTCATCGAAACAATCAACTCTTCTGACTTGTACAATATGGCTTGTCGCATGGATCGCGGGAATAACTTTGGATATGATGGATGGTTGGCTATTGGCGACTATCTCGAACAATTGAGCGATGACCTTGGGGAAAATATCGAGGTGGACATTGTGGGAATTTGCTGTGAATACAGCATGGCAGAATCAGTTAGCGACTGGTGGGAAGAGTGTGGCGACTATTCTGATATTAATCTGGACGAATGGGAAGAAATGGACGAAGAAGAAAAATTAGAAGCGATTGAAGAATACCTGCAAGACAATACAAGCATTGTCTGCTGTGACGAAGACTGCATCATCTGGCAAACGTTCTAAATTTAGTCTATAATAAGGGCTTGAAACATAGCCCATTCTAAGGGGTTAAAATGTACAATCTCACATTGAAGCAAGAAAACGGCCCATTTTTCAGCGTGCCGCGTTTTGTAGAATTGTCTGGCCATAAAATCGCGTTGAATAATGTAATTCTGCCCCGCCACATTGACAAGGAAAACGCATTTAACCCGCACAACGTACAGTTGTATGTTGTAGGGCATGAATTCGGTGCCATTTGTGCAGTGTGGGCCAGTAATGAGCAGGACGCATTAGACGAAGCTTGTGATCTGAATTTGCTTGATTGTTTTCTATGCGAAGATCAAAGCCCGGAAAACTATGATAGTGGCGAGTTTGTAGATCTGGGCAATGCTGGAGAATTGTTCGATTTACAGTATGCATGGGCTGGCGTGGTAGAATTTGACGCGGCACGCGATATACAATTGATCGTTGACATTATCCGGGCAAGTGAAAATCAAAAATCATTTATTGAAGAGTAAATTATGCACTACGAAAACAAACAAGAGAAGAAAAAAGCCATTCAAGAGAAAAAGCGCAGACAAGAGCAAAGAGAACAAAAACGTAATTGGAATTAATTATGTTGTTTGTATTATTCTTGTGTGGCCTTCTTTTCGGGTATTTAATTGGTTATGCATATGGATGGCATAAAGCCCTCGGGAATACAGAAGTTTTCGAGCCAAAGCCAATAGCTAAAATCTGGAAACATTGAAAACGTAATAGAAATTTTAAATAGCACATTGTCTTGACATCTCTGGATAGTGTGCTACATTAAAGGTTCTTAAACACAGTTCTTAAACAGGTGATATATGACTAAATTCTTTATTGAAATGACTGATACATTTGGTGGCGAAGCTAATTATTGCTGGGTGAAACGTTTTACAGTGGACGCAAAGAGCTTTAAAGGGGCTGTGCAGAAATTTGCAAGTCACGTAGGGAATGGGTGGAAAATTAATTTTGATAGCGGTGACATGAAACGTTATGATAATGGTGTGGTTTGCATTTTTATTGAAGAGTATGATTTTGACAAGCACTCTCAAAACAACGCACAATCTATCTGAGAAAGGAAAATAAATTATGTTCTGGTTTTATACTATCCCTCTTCTGGTTTGTATTCTCACAGGAATTTATTTCTTCACAGGAGAGAAAAAGAATGTAGCTCTAGGGCTTGTGATGTGTGTTCTAGGGTTTACGCCAATGCTAAACATTGTCGTAGCATGTATTGGAATTCTTGTATTGATTGTCATGGCTTGTAAGAATTAAACCTTGTAATTTAGTCAAGAATTGTAGACAAGACAAATGTAGTGTGCTACAATAAAAGCATTCAACAACGGAGCTAAAGAAATGGCTACTTTCTTCATCAATACATTCATCCACACAATTATGGCAATTGCTACAATAATTGCTCTAGTGGCTATCTTTGGTACTACGAAAAAGGACATCATAGCGCTGGCTAAGAAGCTTGGAATCGGATTTCTCGTTTACCATAGCGACTCACAAAAACATTTCTATTGCCTCACAAAGAAGGATGCTTTAGAATGGCTTGGCAGCACATACGCCGATGCTGTGATGTTTTCTAATTGGACAAAAGAAACGATTGCTATTGTCCAGCGTAAGCAACAAATTAATTTTGCGTGAGGTGTATAAATGAAGCATTGGATTCTGACTCGTGATAGAATGCAAGACATTGTAACAAACCTAGACTTAGGGCGAATGTCTCTCAAAGCTGCAAAGCTTTATTACTCTGCCTATGGTGTAGAGATTAAAGGAAACACAAAACAAATGTTCATAAAGAATCTGGCAAAATTAGTCAACGAGGAATGAAACATGTTCACACTAATCGACATTCTTCTACAGCTCTTGAGCAAATAAAAGCCATGCAAGGGTTTGAGGAAAGCCCCAACAGCTTTTGGAATATGAAGCCAAGAGATTGAAAATATCTATCAACATGCAAAGCCCCATAGAAACATTGTTTTTGTGGGGTTATTGTTTTGCGTGCAATTTTCCATGCTACAATTGAGACATCTTAAACGAAAAGGGGATAAGACGATGCGATACACTTACACACCGGAGCAAAAAGCAGAAGCCGCTAAAATGATAGCCATAAATGAACGTCAAATTAAGCGCATGGAAGTAAAGGGAGGAAGAGAGCAGGGCATTGCCTACCTTGAGGATATGAACAATCGTTTGAAGGATGAAACCTTTAAAATGGCGTAAAACAGAATAACCCTCTAGAAATAGGGGGCTTTTTCTTTTACAGACTATGGCACCCCCAATGGGTGCTTTGTCTTATCCATTCAATAGCTAAAGCCTACTAACTTCAAATAGTGATAGATACATTCTTACATAACTAAAACAAATAACAATTAATTCTAAATACAAAAAGAATAATTAGCTCTCAATGGCTCTGAAACGGCTTTTTGAGGCTTTTCTGCATCCAGGCTACCTAGGTATCAACTACCCCATTTAAACTTCATAGAAGCTAATCTAAGAGGTTGACCTAAATGTCTATAAAGACAATTGAAAGCCTTATAGGTCAATGGCTTACATATGGGGAATGTGTAAGCCTATATAGAGCCAAAGGCTCATAAATAGCGCGACCAAGTAGGACAGCACCTATGGTGCTTGGGCTACGCCAGGGCGTATAACAATCTAATTGATTGACTAGTCAATCATTGTCTAAGCAAACAAAATGAAGAGTAGAGCACTGAATAAGTGATCTAGTCTGAATGTTAAACATGAATAATCATTTATTGATTATGAATGGTTATTGTGATTTAT
>JACCEE011414836.1_pt1 | contig 38554 bp, 38 predicted proteins | sample 7449931 | NCBI WGS metagenome assembly JACCEE01 (sample SAMN15323457, study PRJNA562643) | freshwater metagenome | isolation source: river surface water | place: USA:Blue River Watershed | collected 2017-08-19 | reverse complement strand
CCTGATCGCCAGCATCGAAGTCAAGCGTCGTGGCGATGTGCGCCGTGCCAAGCTGTACTACCTGCGCAGCAGAAGCGGCAAGTCGGCCCGTATCAAGGAAAAGCTGCCCCAGCGCAAAGTCGCTGCCGCCGCGTAATCCGGATACAGCGCAAAACAAAAACCGCCCGTGGTGCAAACCCGGGCGGTTTTTCTTTGGGCGCTTGCTGCGTGAGCGGCAGACATGAACAAGGGCCGGCGGGATGGGCTGGCTCCTCATGCTGCGCCGAAGCGCAGAAACCGTCGCCACCCCATCCCGCCGGCCCTGGTTCATGCCATGGGCGCTGCGCGCCCATGGGTTACTTTTTGCGTGTGATCAACCCCGGCGCTTGGGGGCGTGAGGCTTGAAGCCGCCACCGACCAGCTTGGGACCGCGGGGGGCGCGGTCAAAGCGGTCGTTGCCATTGGCGCCTGCACGGGCCTGGGCACGGGGTGCGTGCTGTGGCTTGTCGAAGCTGCGCGGGGCACGGTCATCGCGGCGCTCGAAGCGCTGCTCGGCCGGGCGGTCACCTGGGAAGCGGTTGTCCTGTCGGCCAAAGCCACGGTCCGGGCCGCGGCGCTGGTCCTGCCAGCTACCCTGATGGCCTTGTTCGAAACGCGGGTCGTGGCGTGCTTCAAAGCGCGGCTCCTGGCGGCCACCGTCCTTGCGCGGGTCAAAACGAGGCTCGAAGCGGGGTTCAAAACGGTTGTCCTGGCGTTCACCACCACGGAAGTCGTTGCCGCGGAAATCGCCGCCGCGGCCCTGGCCTTCAAAGCGGTCACCGCCGCGGTTGCCCCAGCCTTTGGCTTGGCCACCGAAGCCGCGCTCACCCCGGTCGCTGCGGCCACCTTTGCCACCCTTGCCGCCAAAGGACTTGCGCTGCGGGTAGTCAAAGCGCTGCTTGGGCTCCAGGCCCGGAATGGTTTCGGCCTTGAAGGGTTGCTTGGTGTAGAACTCGATGTCACCGATCTTGCGGCGGTCACGGATCTCGGCAAAGGTCACCGCCAGGCCCGAGCGGCCGGCGCGGCCGGTGCGGCCGATGCGGTGGGTGTAGTCCTCGGCCTTCATCGGCAGGCCGAAGTTGAAGACGTGGGTGATGGTGGGCACGTCGATGCCGCGTGCGGCCACATCGGTGGCCACCAGGATCTGCACCTGGCCGTTGCGCAGAGCCATCAGGCGGCGGTTGCGCAGGCCCTGGCTCAGGGCGCCGTGCAGGGCCACGGCGGCAAAGCCGGCTTGCTGCAGTTCGGTGGCCAGGCCGTCGCATTCGATCTGGGTGCTGGCAAACACGATGGCCTGGTCAATGCTGGCGTCGCGCAGCCAGTGGTCCAGCAGCTGGCGCTTGTGCTCGGCGTTGTCGGCCCAGAACAGCACTTGCTTGATGTTGGCGTGTTTTTCTTGTGGGCTGTCCACCTGGACCTTGTGCACGCCTGAGCCGCCGTCGTGCATGACGCGCATGGCCAACTGCTGGATGCGGGGCGCGAAGGTGGCAGAGAACATCATGGTCTGACGACGCTGGGCGGTCAGGTCGTTGATTTCGGCCAGGTCGTCGGAGAAGCCCAGGTCCAGCATGCGGTCGGCTTCGTCGACCACCAGGAACTGCACTTCGTTGAGTTTGATCTGCATCGAGCGCTGCAGGTCCAGCAGGCGGCCAGGCGTGGCCACCACCAGATTGGCGTTTTGCAGCTTGGCGATTTGCAGCTGGTAAGGAATGCCACCCACCACGTTGGCGATGCGCAGGCCTTTGCAATGCTTGACCAATTCGATGGCGTCGTGCGCCACCTGCTGGGCTAATTCGCGCGTCGGGCAGAGCACCAGGGCGCCAGGCACGGCGGCCTTGAAGTTGCGCGGGTTGGTCGGGTCTTTGCGGCGGGCGCGTTTGGGGGGCTCTTCGCCACGGGCCACAGCGTCGGCGCAGGTCTGGTCGTAGTCGGCTTTGGCCTGGGCGTCGGCAGCGGCTTGCTGCTGTATCAGAGTGTGGAGTACGGGCAACAAAAAGGCGGCGGTCTTGCCGCTGCCGGTCTGGCTGGAGACCATCAGGTCGTTGTAGCCGTGGTGCGCATCGTCGTCGCTGGGCAGGGCCAGGGGAATGGCTTGCTCCTGCACGCGGGTGGGTTGTGTGTAGCCCAGGTCGGCCACGGCGCGGATCAGTTCGTCCGCCAGGCCCAGCTGCACAAAGCCGTTGGGTTCATTGGACTCTACGGTTTCAGCCACCTCGGGGGTGTCCACTGAAACAGGGTTGGAAGGGTCGATGGAGAGGTCGTGCGCAGGCGACAATTCGGCCTGCAGGTCGTTGATTTGTTCAGTCATGAATAACTCACGCGGCAGCAGTGGCCGGGGGCCACAGACACCGTCAGGTTGAAAACAACATCAACCTTCAAACGGTGCTCGCCAGGGACGCGGAACGCACAGTTCCGGTTTCAGGGGAGTGGCCCCATTTCAGACAGCAGTCCGGGGCCAAGGCATGAGGGGAGATGCAAGAAAAACGCCACCGCTAAGTGGTGGCGATGGCGCAATTATCGCATGGAATCGAAATTCGTGCAGGGTTTTCCCTGAATCTACAGGCGAATGAAGTGTTCGCGGTAGTGGGCCAGTTCGTCGATGGACTCGTGCACATCGGCCAGTGCGGTGTGTTTTTGCTGTTTTTTGAAGCCTTCATAGATGGCGGGCTTCCAGCGGCGCGAGAGTTCCTTGAGGGTGCTCACGTCCAGGTTGCGGTAGTGAAAGAACGCTTCCAGCTTGGGCATGTACTTGACCAGAAAGCGCCTGTCCTGGCTGATGGTATTGCCGCACAGGGGCGAAGCACTCTTGGGCACATACTTTTTCAGAAAGTCGATGATTTGTTGCTCGGCTTCGGCTTCGGTGGTGGTTGAGGCCTTGACCTTGTCGATCAGGCCGCTTTTGCCGTGGGTGCCTTTGTTCCAGGCGTCCATCTTGCCCAGTTGCTCGTCACTTTGGTGGATGACCAGCACCGGGCCTTCGATGCGGGGGCTCAGGTGCGGGCCGGTGACGATGACGGCGATCTCCAGCAGGCGTTCCTTTTCGGGGTCCAGGCCAGTCATTTCGCAGTCGATCCAGACCAGGTTCTGGTCGCTTTTGGCCAGGGCTTCGGGGGCGGGGGAGGGGTTCGCTTCAGACATGGGGGGATTGTCGCCGATGGGCGGTCTCTACAATCCCAGGCCATGAACCCCTCTCTCACAATGACTTTGCTTTTGGCCGCTGGCCTGCTGGCCCATGTGGGCCTGAGGCTGTGGCTGAACGCCCGCCAAGTGCGGCATGTGGCCATGCACCGCGCCGTGGTGCCCCAGGCCTATGCGCAGACCATGGCCTTGGCCGACCACCAAAAGGCCGCCGATTACACCCTGGCCAAAGCCCGGTTGGCGCAGTGGGACATCTTGCTGGACGCGGTGTTGCTGCTGGGCTGGACGCTGCTGGGTGGCCTGCAGGCCTTGAACCAGTGGCTGCTGGAATGGCTGCAGCCTGGGTTGCTGCAGCAAATCGCCCTGATCGTGGCCTTCATGCTGGTGGGCGGAGTGATCGGTTTGCCCTTGTCGCTGCTGCAGACCTTTGGTGTGGAGCAGCGTTTTGGCTTCAACAAAATGACGCCCGTGCTGTGGCTGAGCGACCTGTTCAAAGGTTTGCTGGTGGGGGCCGTGCTCGGCTTGCCCTTGCTGGCGCTGGTGTTGTGGCTCATGCAGACAGGGGGCAGCCTGTGGTGGCTGTGGGTCTGGGGCGCGCTGGTGGTCTGGCAGTTGTTCCTGATGGCGATTGCGCCCAACGTCATCATGCCGCTGTTCAACAAGTTCTCGCCTCTGGAAGACGACGCGCTCAAGGCCCGTGTGCAGGCACTCATGCAGCGTGCAGGTTTTCAGGCCAAGGGTTTTTTTGTGATGGACGGCAGCCGCCGTTCGGCGCATTCCAATGCATTTTTCACCGGTTTTGGTGCCAGCAAGCGCGTGGTGTTTTTCGACACCCTGCTCAAGCAACTGAGCCCGGCCGAGATGGAAGCCGTGCTGGCGCATGAATTGGGGCACTTCAAACACAAACACATCGTGAAGATGATGGTGGTGAGCTTTGCCACCACGCTGGCAGGGCTGGCGCTGCTGGGCTGGCTGGCGCAGCAGGTTTGGTTCTACACCGGTCTGGGGGTGCTGCCCAACATGAACGGCAGCAACGACGGGCTGGCGCTGGTGCTGTTCATGCTGGTGGTGCCGGTGTTCAGTTTCTTTCTGGTGCCCTTGTCGTCCTGGCGCTCGCGCGTGCAGGAATTTGAAGCCGATGCCTATGCCGCATCGCAAACCCCGGCAGCCGATCTGGCGGCGGCCCTGCTCAAGCTCTACCAGGACAATGCCTCCACACTCACGCCCGACCCCTTGTTTGTGAAGTTCTATTACTCGCACCCACCGGCCAGTGAGCGCCTGGCCCGCATGCAAGCCGCAGGTGCGGCGGGCGGGACGGCCTGAGGTGCGCGCCTTGCAACCGACCCAGGTGGTCTCGGCACTGGTCAAGGTGCCCGGCTGGCGACTGCATGGTGAAGGCGAGCAGATCGCCATCGAGCGCGAGTGGCGTTTTGACAGCCACGCCCAGGCCATGTTGTTTGTCAATCAGCTCGGCTGGCTGGCCGAAACCATGAACCACCACCCCGAGCTGGTGCTCAACCATGCCCACTGCGTGGTCCGTTGGCGCACCCACGATGTCGGCGGGCTGAGTCCGCTCGACTTTGAGGCGGCCCGACGCACCGACCAACTGCAGGGGCCCACCGCATGAACCGGCGCACCAAGCTGTCTTCGGTGTCTGTCGCCAGCGATCTGCAGTCGGCGCTTGTGGTCGGTGCTTTTGGCCGCCACTGCCTGATCGAGACCGATGAGGGCCAACGCCTGATCGCACACCCGCGCGGCAAGAAAAACCAGGCGGTGGTGGGCGACCGCGTGCTGTGGGCCGCCACGGGCGACGAGGCCAGCATCGAGCGCCTGCAGGCGCGCCGTAACCTGTTTTACCGCCAGGACGAGATTCGCACCAAATCGTTTGCTGCCAACCTGGACCGGGTGCTGATCCTGATCGCCGCCGAGCCGGAGTTTTCGGAAAGCCAGCTGTCGCGGGCGTTGGTGGCGGCCGAAGCCGAAAAAATCACGCCCGTCATCGCGCTCAACAAAAGTGATTTGGCCGAGCCTTTTGCGCGGGCCTGGGCGCGTCTGGCGCCTTACCGGGCGATGGGTTACGAGGTGTTGCCGCTGGCGCTGTCCCCGCGCGGCGATGTGCCTGCCGGTGACGGCGTGCCAGCCTTGCTGGACACGCTGCGCGGTCACCATACCCTGGTGCTGGGGCCGTCGGGCAGCGGCAAGAGCACACTGATCAACCGCCTGGTGCCCGAAGCCCAGGCTGAAACCGGCGAGATTTCGCAGGCGCTCAATTCGGGCAAGCACACCACCACCAACACCAAATGGTATTGGGTGGATGTGCTCGATGGCCCCGATCAGCGAGGGGCGTTGATCGACTCACCGGGTTTTCAGGAGTTCGGGTTGCACCACATCGAGGCCACACGCCTGGCCGAGTGCATGCCTGACATGCGCCAGTACCTGGGGCAATGCAAGTTCTACAACTGCACCCACCTGCACGAACCGGGTTGCGCGGTGCTGGTGCAGGTCGCTCTTGATGGCAAGCACGGCACCATCAGCGAGCGGCGCCACCGCATCTATGCGCAACTCTTTGACGAGCTGAGCCAGCAGCGCTGGTGAGCCTTCAGCCCATCAGCTTGGCCATGGTCAGCAGGGCCACGAGCACCAACCACATGATGACCGAGCGCCAGACCAGACCCACCACCGAGGCCAGGTGACCCAGCTGGGCCGCTTGCCCCGGTGTGCTGCTGGAGCCTGCGTCGGCTTTGTTTTCGTTTGGCGTGGCCAGGGCGCTGCCGCCCAGTTGCACATTGATGGCGCCGGCGGTGGCGGCCAGGATCACACCGTCGTTGTCCTGCGGGAACTTTTGCGCGTGGTTGCGCCAGCCGTCCATGGCGTCTTCAAAACTGCCCACAATCGCAAAGCCCAGAGCTGTCGCGCGTGCGGGCAGCCAGTCCAGCGCCAACCAGGCGCGGTGCGCCACACAGGCCAGCACGGCGCTCACGGCGCCTTCGGCGCCTTGTTCCTGCTGCCAGCGGCGCTGCACGTCTTCGGCCAGGCGGTAAACCACGGCGCCCAGTGGTCCCAGGCCAATGACAGACAGCACCGCATACCAGAAGAACACGCCAAACACATGGCGGTGCGCGGCGACCACAGAATGCTCGATCACGTGCCGCACGATCTCACTGCGCGGAATGTCACCGACCTGGACCTGCTGCCAATCGGCCAACAGTTCGCGGGCCTTTTGCTCGTCGCCTTCGTCCAGCGCCTTGCGGATCTCGGTGAAGTGGTGGCTGAACTGGCGAAAGCCCAGCGTGACGTAGAGCAGGGCCACGTTCCACAGCACGGCGACAAACCAGCCCAGCCACCAGTCCAGCAGCGCATGCACCAGCAAGGCCAGCAGCGCAGGTGTCAGGGTGGTCATGCCCCAGGTTACCCATGCCAGGTGTTGCACGCCCGCGTCCAGCGTGTGTGCCACCCAGCCCGACCAACGGCTCAGCAGTTGGTGAATCGGGTTGTCTCGGCTCAGTGGGCGTGCTTGTTCCAGCACCAAGGCCAGAAAAATGGCGAAAAAGCTCATTCGACCTCCGTGGCCGGATGCTCGGCCAGCATGAAACGGTAGAAGTTGCGCAGCATGCCCGCCGTGGCGCCCCAGATGAAGCGCTCCACGGGGTCATTGGCGGGCTGCGGCTGCCAATAAGGCATGGAAAACCATTGCCGCTGCTGGCCTTGCCAGTCAAAAGCGTGGCGGCGGTGGTGTGCCGGGTCCATCAAAAAAGCCAGTGGCACCTCGAACACCGCGTCCACCTCGCCGGGATTGGGTTGCAGCGCCAACGGTGTGTGCACCAGCGCCACCACGGGCGTGATGTGAAAACCACTGCCGGTGGTGTAGATGGGCAACTGGCCAATCACCTCGACATGACGGGGGTGCAGGCCGACTTCTTCATGGGCTTCGCGCAGGGCAGCGGCCTGCACGCTGCTGTCCTGGGCATCCACCTTGCCACCCGGAAAGGCGATCTGTCCCGCGTGTGTAGGCAGATGGGCGGTGCGTTGTGTCAGCAGCACAGACAGACCCTCGGGGTTTTGCACCAGAGGCACCAGCACAGCAGCGTCGGCAGGTGGGCGGTCGAGAAACTTGGGTTCGCGCACCACTTCGGGCGTCCAGACAGGGGGCGTGGCAAAGCGCGAACGCAGGGCAGACGCGTTCAGCCGTTCGGCAGGCACGGCGGGCAGATCGCTGTCCACGGCGAGCACGGGCACGGTACGGGGGTCAAAAGAGGGCAGGGCAGGCACAGACTGGTTTATACCGGGTTTGGCTGCGGGGTCTGTCCAGGTGTCTGGGCCTGCGGGCAGCGCACCTGCAGCAGCTCGTGCTGGCCATTGGCCTGCAGGCGCAATGCGCTCAGGCAGCCGCCCCACACGCAGCCGCTGTCCAGTGCGATCACATCCGGTCGGTTCAGCCAGCCCAGGGTTGACCAGTGGCCAAAGGCCACCACATCGCCTGCTGTGCGCCGGCCCGGCACGTCAAACCAGGGCATGAAGCCTGCGGGCGCGCCATCGGCGCTTTCCTTGGTGTCGAACTCCATGGTGCCGTCAGCGGCGCAAAAGCGCAGGCGGGTGAGGGCGTTGACGATCACGCGCAGGCGGGGCAGGCCTTGCAAGGCATCGTCCCAGCGGGCGGGGTCGTTGCCATACATCTGGGCCAGAAAATCGGTGGCCTGCGGCCCGCGCAGCACGCTTTGCAGTTCGGCCGCGTGGGCCAGTGTGTCGACGACGCTCCACTGCGGCAGCACACCGGCATGCACCATCAGCACGCCGTGGGCCTGCAAGGCCAGCGGCTGCTGACGCAGCCAGTCCAGCAGCGCGTCGCGGTCGGGCGCTTGCAGCAAGGCGGTGAGCGTGTCCATGCGACTGGGGCGGCGCACGCCAGCGGCCACGGCCAGGGCGTGCAGGTCGTGGTTGCCCAAAACGCAGTGAGCGCTGCCTTGCAGAGCCTGCAGTCGGCGCAGCACCGCCTGCGAATCGGGCCCGCGGTTGACCAGGTCGCCCAGCAGGAAGAGCGTGTCGCGGCTGGGCGAAAAATCAATCGTGTGCAGCAAACGCGCCAGGGCCTCGTCGCAGCCCTGCACGTCGCCAATCAGGTAAGTGGCCATGGGCCGATTGTCGGACAAGTGCGGCGCTGTCACGCGGTGTTGGCACAATGGCTGGCATGGACGTTCTCCTGATTGTGTTTCTGACCTTGCTCAACGGCGTATTTGCCATGTCCGAGATGGCGCTCGCGTCCAGCCGCAAAGCGCGGTTGGCGGCGCTGGATGAGGCGGGCGATAAGGGCGCCGCAGCTGCCTTGGCCCTGCTAGAGCAGCCCACGCAGTTTTTGTCGACGGTGCAGGTGGGCATCACCTCTATCGGCATGCTCAATGGTATTTTGGGTGAGGCCGCTTTCAGCGATGCGCTGGGGCGCTGGCTGCAGGTGCAAGGCATGGCTGTAGCGCCTGCTGCTGTGACGGCCACTGCACTGGTGGTGGCGGGTATCACGTTTTTCACCATCATTTTTGGCGAACTGGTGCCCAAGCGCATTGGCCAGATGTACCCCGAGGCGGTGGCCCGTTGGGTGGCACGGCCCATGGCCACGCTGGCTCGCCTGGCTGGGCCATTCGTGCACCTTTTGTCCATGTCCACTCAGGGGGTGCTGCGCCTCATGCGGATCAATAACCAGCGTGGACAGGAGGTGACCGAAGAGGAAATTACCGCCAGTCTCGCCGAAGGCGTGTCCGCAGGGCTGATCGAGGAGCACGAACACCAGATGGTGCGCAATGTGTTTCATTTGGATGAACGGCCACTGACCTCGATGATGACGCCGCACACCGACATTGCCTGGCTCGATGCTGGCTGTTCGCCCGCACAGGCGCTGGCACAGATCAATGCCCTGCCGCCGCACCAGCAGCACTCGTGGTACCCGGTGTGCCGCGAGGGCCTGGCCCATGTGCAAGGGGTGATTGGGCTGACGCAGTTGCTGGCCTTACCCGATGATGAGCACCGCCCGATTGAGCATTTCACCCGTCCTGCGGACTTTTTGCCCGAAACCCAGACCGGCATGGAGTTGCTGGAGCGCCTGCGTGACCAAAGCAGCCGCATGGTGTTTGTGGTGGACGAATACGGCGAGGTGCAGGGGCTGGTGACTCCGCTGGACGTGTTGCAGGCGATCACCGGTGAGCTCAAATCCGAAACCCAGACCGAAGCCTGGGCCACGCTGCGCGAGGATGGCTCCTGGTTGCTGGACGGCCTGATGCCGGTGTCCGAACTCAAGGCCAGACTGGAGCTGGAGGACTTGCCTGACGAAGAAAAGGGCCGCTACAACACGTTGGCGGGTTTGCTCTTGCTGCTGCTGGGGCGCCTGCCGCTGACCGGAGAAAAGATCAGACTGGACAAATGGGTGTTTGAAATCATGGACCTGGACGGGCGACGGATTGACAAGGTGTTGGCCGTGCAAGACGCCACCGAAGAGGGTATTTGATTTTTAAATCGTATTTTGATATTTGTTTGAATGTTTATCGGTTTTTGTTTTATAAAATCAATAGCCCTCTGATTTTCAGGTATATTTCGTGCACTTACCGTTAAGGAGTCCATAAATGTCCCAAACCCTTAAAGACCTGCTGCAACAACGCCAAGCACTTGAAAAAGCCATTGCCGAAGCACGTCAGAATGAAATTGTCACTGCTGTGGCCAAAGTGCGAGAAATCGTGGCTGAATATGGCTTGACCGCACAAGATGTTTTTCCTGGCCGTGCTGGCAAAGCATCGGCTGCCAAATTGGGCAGCGGTAAAGTGGCTGCCAAATACCGCGATCCGGCCACTGGCCAGACCTGGACAGGCCGAGGCAAGGCCCCCAAATGGATTGATGGTCAAAACCGCGAGCAATTTTTGATCGCCTGATATTGTCCTGATATTCACGGATAAACCCCGCCTTGGCGGGGTTTGTTTTTTTCTGAGGCCCGATGAGCGGGGTGTGCGGTCGGGATTTGGCAGATTCAAATCGGATTAATCCTGACCTTCGGTCAGGGTATCCAGCTGGAAGCGGCCGCTTTGGTGCCAGAGCCACACATCGGTATAAGTGACTTTGGCCATGTGCTGCGGGGCAGGGTAGGGCGCTGCATCGCGGACCATTTTTTCAATTTCAGCCATCACTTCGGGGGCGTGCCGGGGAGCGCGTTGCCAGTGCAGACCCTGCACTTGACCGCGTTTATCGATGTCGATTTGGAGCACTCCCACGGCATAAAGCATGGGCGGCAGGCGGCCTTTGAAGATTTTGTTGGACTGCTGGGCGTAGAGATGCGCAGCCGCATCGCGCCGGTAGTCCTTGGCGTTGCGGGCCAAAGAACTGTGCGTTGTGCGGGAGGACTGCGACGTCAGGGAAAGCTGTGACGGCGCAGTGGCGGCTGCCTTGTGGGGCAGGCCTGGTTGCGAGATTGACGGGCTGCTGCAGCCCGTCAGCATGGCCAAAACCAGTACGCTCGCAGTGACCAGGGCGCCAATGCCGGTCCGTGCACCAGAGGTTAAATTCAGAAAGAGTTTCATTGCGTGCATACTCCGCAGGCCCGATGCTTCGATTGTGGCACCTCCGCTGCTTTTTCCGACCCACCTCAGGACATTCCTTTGATTCCTCTGCGCTTAGCCTTGCAACAACTGGCACTGCAACCGGCGGTGGTGGTGACCGTGTTGACGGTACAAGGGTCTGTGCCGCGCGGTGAAGGCACTCGCATGCTGGTGTTTGCCGACCGTTTTGCGGGCACGATCGGTGGTGGCCATCTGGAGTTTCAGGCGCTGGCACATGCGCGTGGCTTGCTGGCGGGGCAGGCTGAGGCGGTGCAGGTCCGCCATGTTCTGGGGCCCAGCCTGGGGCAGTGTTGCGGTGGCACGGTGGCCCTGGGTTTTGAGCGCGTCAGCGCGGCCGATGCGCCGCGCGTGCAGGCCTTGCTGAGCCCGCCGCGCCAGCCGCTGGCGCTGTTTGGTGGCGGTCATGTGGGGCGGGCCATCGTACAGGCGCTGGCGCCGCTGCCTTTTGCGGTGCGCTGGATCGACAGCCGCGACGAGATTTTCCCGACCGATGTGCCCGCGGAAGTGGTCTGTGAACACTCCAGCCCGGTACAGGCTGCTGTGGCCGATCTGGCGCCAGGCAGCCGTGTGCTCGTCATGAGTTTCAGCCACGCCGAAGACCTGGACATTGTGATCGCCTGCCTGCGCCGCATCCGTGAACGCGACGATCTGCCCTTTGTGGGCCTGATCGGCAGCAAAACCAAATGGGCCAGTTTCAGACACCGCCTGGAGGACCGAGGCTTCAGCGCTGCAGAACTTGAACGCATCACCTGTCCGATCGGCGTGCCGGGCATCACCGGCAAAGAGCCTGAAGTCATTGCCGTGGCGGTGGCAGCACAGCTGCTGCAGCGCAGCTGAATCCTCTTTTTTAGCGGTCCTCGGGTTAGCCCCAGAGCGGGTGACTGGAACAGCCTTCAAAAATTGTATACACTTCGGTGCACTGGTCGCAGCGGCGCCCACACCGCTTTTGGTGCAGGTTCGCGACCGATTGACTGCTCACAGAGCCCGCAGTGGTGAGTTGTCCTGGAGCCATCCTGATGGAAGCTTATTTGCTTGACTGGGCCAACCTGCTGCTGCGTTGGGTACACGTCATCACCGCGATCGCCTGGATCGGGTCGTCCTTCTACTTTGTCTTTCTGGACAACAACCTGCTCAAACCCACCTCGCCCGACCTGCTCGAAAAAGGCGTGGACGGGGCCATGTGGGCTGTGCACGGCGGGGGCTTTTACAACCCGCAAAAGTACATGGTGGCGCCCAAAAAGATCCACACCAAACTGCATTGGTTCTATTGGGAAAGCTACTCCACCTGGCTGTCAGGCTTTGCGCTGTTCACCGTGCTCTACCTCTGGAACGCGGGCACCTTCCTGATCGACAAATCGCTGATGGATTGGGCGCCGGCCACCGCTGGTTTTGCCGCCGTGGGTTTTCTGGTGGCGTTCTGGTTCGTGTACGACACGGTTTGCCGCGTCTTTGGCTTCAAGCAAAACGGTGAACTGATCGTGGCGGGCCTGATGATCGTGGTGGTGGCCTTTGCTTCGTGGCTGGCCAATCAGCTGTTTGCCGGTCGCGCCGCATTCTTGCTGGTGGGGGCCATGATCGCCACCGCGATGAGCGCCAACGTGTTTTTCTGGATCATCCCTGGCCAGCGCAAGGTGGTGGCTGCTATGACCAGCGGTGAAAAATACGACGCCAGTGCACTGGCCGTGCATGGTAAGCGTGGCAAGCAGCGCAGCGTGCACAACACCTATTTCACATTGCCCGTCCTTTTTGCGATGCTGAGCAACCATTACAGTTTTCTCTACACGCACGAACAGCGTTGGATCTTGCTGTTCGTGATGATGTTCGCGGGTGCCTTGATTCGCCAGTTCTTTGTGCAGCGCCACGGCTACCACCTGGGCCGTGCCAGGAACCCTTGGCCTTTTGCGGCCGTGGGGGTGGTGCTGATCTTGGTTGTCATCGTTGTGCTCAAACCTGCACCCGTGGCGGCCCCGACGGCCAACGTTGCGCCAGTGGCGTTTGCGCAGGTCAAGTCTGTGCTGGAGCAGCGTTGCTACATGTGCCACGGTGAGACCGCGCAAATGAAAGGCATCCGCCTGGATCAGACCGACGGTGTGCGGGCCAATGCCCAGGGCGTGTTCCAGCAGGTCACAGTCACGCGCCAGATGCCACTCAACAATGCGACCCAGATCACCGAAGAAGAGCGTCAACTGATCGCCCGTTGGTACAACGGTGGTGCCAAGACCGAGTGACCGAAGTCTGAATCAAGGCCGTTTGGTGCGGTGGGGCGCTCACTACAATGCCGCATGAACGCCACCGAGCAAATGAGTCTGGGATTCGATCCTGCCCCGCAGGGCGTCGTGCCGATCAGTGCCCCGCCTGCCAAAAAAAAACCAGTCCTACCCGCTGCAGCCCATACGGTTGCAGTGGCCGAAGCCTTGTCCCATGAGGCCATGGCCCGTGCGCTGGACGCGCACGACGACTACAAGGTGCTGCGCCGTCTGGCGCCCCGCAATGACTGGGGCCCGGCGCCAGCCGCAGGCACGCAACGCGTCATCGTGCTTGACACCGAAACCACCGGGCTGGACCAGCGCAACGAGCGCATCATCGAACTGGCGATGCTCAGCGTCCTGGTGGACAGCGCCACGGGGCTGCCCGTGGGGCCAGTGACGACTTATGAATCCTTTGAAGATCCGGGCAAGCCCATTTCGGCCACCATCACCGAGATCACCGGCATCGACGACAGCATGGTGAAGGGCCAGCGCATCGACGATGCGCGGGTGGCCGAGCTGGTGCAGGCGGCCGACCTGATTGTGGCGCACAACGCGGGTTTTGACCGCCCCTTTGTCGAGGCGCGTTGGCCCGTATTTGCCACCAAAGCCTGGAATTGCTCTTTTGCGGGCATCGACTGGAAAGCCCAAGGCAGCGGCTCGGCCAAGCTGGAGTTTCTGGCACATGAGCGCGGCTGGTTTTACGACGCCCACCGTGCACTGGTGGATTGCCACGCCTTGCTGCAGGTGCTGGCGGCGCCGCTCAAAAATGGCCAAAGTGGCCTGCAGCAGTTGCTGCAGGGTGCTACGCAAACCTGCTACAAGTTACGGGCCACGGGCGCACCATTTGACGTCAAGGACGCCCTCAAGGCACGAGGCTATCGCTGGGACACCGAAAACCGTGTTTGGTGGACCAGCCTGAAAGGGCAGGCTGCTTTGGCCCAAGAGGGCGAATGGCTCAAAGCCAAGGTGTACGCCGGGCGCAGTGCGCGGGTGCAGCTGGAGGCGCAAAACGCCTGGGTGCAGTTTTCGAGCCGTGCAGGCGAAACCAGCGAACTTTCCCTGTAACTGCGGCTTTCAAGTCGCTGCAATACGGTGCGGCTAAACTGTGACGTATGGAACTCAAAATCGTTGTTTACTCCAAGTCCGCCTGCCCGCAGTGCGAATCGGCCAAGATGCTGCTCAAAACCCGATCCATGCCTTTTGAAGAGGTCAAGATCGACGACGAGGCGGAGCGCTTGGCTTTCTACGAAAAGTGCGGTCCATCGGTGCGCCAGATGCCGCAAATCTTCATCAACGACCAACGCGTGGGGGGTCTGAACGGCCTGCAAGCTGCGCTGGCCCAGCTGGGGCGCTGATGAAATCCCAAGCAGTTCGAAAGGCAGTCTTCCCGATCGCGGGTTTGGGCACCCGTTTTTTGCCGGCCACCAAAGCCAGCGCCAAGGAAATGCTGCCGGTGGTGGACAAGCCACTGATCCAGTATGCGGTTGAGGAGGCTTATGCCGCTGGCATTCGCCAGATGATCTTTGTGACCGGGCGGACCAAACGCAGCATTGAAGACCATTTCGATACAGCTTACGAGCTGGAAACCGAGCTGGAACTGGCGGGCAAGCAGCACCTGCTGAGTGTGGCCCGCTCGATTGCGCCTGACGACATGCTGTGCACCTATGTGCGCCAGCCCCGCGCCTTGGGCCTTGGCCATGCGGTGTTGTGCGCCAAGGAGCTGGTGGCGGGCGAGCCTTTTGCCGTACTGCTGGCTGACGACCTGATGGTGGGCAAGAAGCCCATCATGGCGCAGATGGTGGAGCAGTTTGCGCACTGGCGTTGCAGCATTCTGGCTGTCCAGGATGTGCCGCGCGAACAGACCAATCGATACGGCATCGTGAGCGGCCAGGCGGTGGAAGATGGCGTGGTGGATGTGACCGGTATTGTGGAAAAACCTGCACCCGAAGTGGCACCGAGCACTCTGGCCGTCGCTGGCCGTTACATCCTCACTCCCGGCGTTTTTCATGAGCTAGAGAACATTCCGCGCGGCGTGGGCGGAGAGATTCAGCTGACCGACGGCATTGCCCAGCTGCTGCGTCGCGAAAAGGTGTTTGCCTACCGTTATGAAGGCAAGCGTTACGATTGCGGCAGCAAGCTGGGCTTTTTGCAGGCCACAGTGGATTTGGGTGTGCAGCACGACGAGGTCGGCGCTGAATTTGCCGACTGGCTCAAGGACCGATAACCTTTGATACTGTCCAGCGGACGGCACCATCACTTGATCATCTGGGTCATGTTCCACATGGGCAGGAAGATGCCCAGCAGCAACACCAGCACCAGCGCTGCCATGAAGACCAGCAAGACGGGCTCGAGGGTCTCGGACAGTTGACTGGCTTCGTATTCGACCTCTTCCTGGTAGAGGGTGGCCAGCTGCTGGACCATGGTTTCGATGTCACCGGTGTCTTCGCCCACCGAGATCATCTGCAGCTCCATCGGCGAAAAAATGCCCGAGGCCAGAAATGCGCGCAGCAGGCTGTCACCGTGCGACACGGCATTGCGCATGGCCATGATGCGTTCCTGGTAGAAGGCATTGTCCACCACCCGTGAGACCAGGGCCAGGGCCGTCACGATGGGCACGCCACTGTTCATGGCCATGCCAAAACTGCGGCAAAAACGGGCAATGGTGGCCTTGCTCAAAATGCGCCCCACAATGGGCAGGCGCAGCTTGGCCCGATCCCAGCGGTACTCGCCTTCCGGGGTGGAGACGTAGTAGCGAATCCCCAACGCCGTCAAAACCATCAGCACCAAAATGGCCGTCCAGTGGCGTGACATGAAGCCCGATGTGTTCATCAGGATCTGGGTGGCCAGCGGCAAGTCGGTGTGCATGGCGCCATACACACCGCTGAATGCGGGGATCACATAGACCATGACGATCATGGTGGCCGCCACGATGGCGGTGAACACAAAACTGGGGTAGCGCAGTACTGCTTTGACCTTCTGGCGCATGCGGCGGTCAAAATCGAGCTGAACGAACAGCCGGGCAAACACCTCGTCAAGTTTGCCGGCGCTCTCGCCAACGCGGATCATGTTGACGTAGTAATCGTCGAAAAACTGAGGGTGTTTGGCCATGGCCGCACTCAATTCGGTCCCCTTGTCGAGCGAGGCGTGCAACGAACCGAGCAGTTTGGTCATTTCGGGCTGGTGGCTGCCGTTTTTCAACCCCGTCACCGCCTGCAAAATCGGGATGCCCGCCTTGAGCAAGGTGCTGAACTGGCGGGTGAGCATCAGCAAATCGGTCTTGTTGAGCTTGCGGTGACCCTGCAGACCGCGCAGCCAGTCGGGCTGGTTCTTGAGCGGGTCGGCCTTGAGCCGCACCGAGATCGGTGAAATGCCCGAGGCCATCATCCAGCTGACCACGCCCTCGGTGTTGGCTGCTTCCACCGTGCCTTGCATGATGTCGCCACGCTTGTTGCGGCCTTTGTATTGGTAGAGTTCCATGGCGCACCCGTTCTCAGTCTGAAATCAGGCTGTTCTTGATGACTTCGGACACCGTGGTTTGCCCCTCGAAGGCGAGCACAAAACCCTGGTGCATCAGGCTGCCATGCCCGATCTGCTTGCGTGCCACGGCCTCGAACTGCACCGGGTCACCGGTGTGCAGCGCCAGGGCCAGCGCCTGGGTCATGTCCAGCAGTTCGTAGATGCCGATTCGCCCACTGTAGCCCGAGCCATTGCAGTGCTGGCAACCGATGCCGTGCTGTAGCTTGGCGCCAGGCGGAATGTCGCCATAGTAGTTGCGGATCCACTCCTGTTCATCGGGTTTGAGTTCATAGGGTTGGCTACATTCGGCACAGACCAGGCGCAGCAGGCGCTGAGACAGCACCCCTCGCAGGGTGGTGGCGATCAGGTAGCCGGGAATGCCCATGTCCATCAGTCGGGCCGGGGTGCTGACGGCGTCGTTGGTGTGCAGGGTGGACAGTACCAGGTGACCGGTCATGGCTGCGCGAACCGCTATTTCAGCGGTCTCGCTGTCGCGGATTTCACCCACCAGTAGCACATCCGGGTCCTGGCGCAAAAAGGAGCGCAGCACGGTGGGAAACGTCAGGCCAATCTTGTCGTTGACCTGCACCTGGTTGATGCCGCCAATGCGGTATTCCACCGGGTCTTCCACGGTGAGGATTTTGACCTCGGGGCTGTTGAGCTGGGTCAGCGCACCGTACAGCGTGGTGGTCTTGCCGCTGCCGGTGGGTCCGGTGGCCAGCACGATGCCGTTGGGCGTGTTGATGGCGGTCTGGAACCGCTTGTACACGTCGTCACTCATGCCCAGTGCTTCCAGGTCGCGGATGCCCTGGCTTTGCATGAGGATACGCAGCACCACCGATTCGCCGTATTGGGTGGGCATGGTGGAAATGCGGATGTCCAGTTGGCGCGACTCGTCCACGCGCACCGAAATCCTGCCGTCCTGCGGTAGGCGCTTTTCGGCAATGTCCAGACCGGCCATGAGCTTGAGCTTGACGACCAGAGGCGGGGCGATTTTGAGGTCGGCTTCGGCATGGGTGTGCAGGGCGCCGTCGATGCGAAAACGCACCACCAGCTTTTTTTCCTGCGCTTCCACATGGATGTCCGAGGCCCGCAACTGTGCCGCTTCGCGGAAGATGGTCTGGAGTAACTTGACCACCGGCGCCTCGGCGTCGTCCACGGTGGTGCTGATGCGGTTGAGGTTGACGATGTTGTAGTCGCGGTCGATGTCGGACTCGATGGCGCGTGCAAATTCGTTGAGTTGTTCGTCCTTGAGGTACAGGCGTTCAATGGTGGCGCTGAGCTGATCGTTGGCCACCACCACGTATTCGATGGGCCGTTTGAGCAGAGCCGACAGCGCGTCCTGCGCCGACAGGTTGAAGGGATCGGAGACGGCGACCAGGTAAGTGTCCTTGCGCTCTTCCAGCAGGATGGCGCGGTACTTGCGTGCCTGCATCTCGCCCAGAAGGCGGGCCTTGTCGCGCTGAATGGTGAAGCGCTTGAGGTCAATGAAGGGCAGGTTTTGCTGCGCGGCCAGCACCTTGGCGATCTGCTCGTCGTTGACAAAGTTGTTGTCGATCAGGATCTGGCCCAGCTTCTGTCCGCTGCGCTTTTGTTCCTGCAGGGCATCTGACAGTTGCTTGTGGGTCAACCAGCCCTGTTCAATGAGGGCTTCGCCGAGGGATTTGCTGATGGTGGTGGCCATGATGGAACCTTGGTCGTGTTTTCAGGGGTCGGTTGACAGGATTTCGTGCCACAAACGCAGGTTCAGGCCTGAACTGCTGACGCGTTTGACTTTGGTCGGGTCCACACCGCTGAAACAGGCCATACCCCCCGCATATTGCTGGGCCGTGGCTGCACTGCCGGTTCTGGAAATGGTCAGCGTGGTCGTGGCGCCGCTGGTGGCGGGCGTGTGGAACAAAGCGCAGATGCCGCCGCAAATCACGGCGCCCGAAGACAGTGCGGTAGTCGGCGTCTGGTTGATGGTGAATTGGGTGGGACCGAGCACACTGCTGACCCGGGTGTTGGCCGCAAAAGTCCCGCTGCCTGAATAGACCTTCAACAGGGTACCTGTCTTCAGATTGGCCGTGGACGCAACGGTGACCGTGGTGCCGGAAGAGCTGGCGCCGGTCATCTTGATGTAGGGGTTGTAGGTCCACCAGATTTCCGAATACACATCGCCGGTCGTATTCGGAGAAGTGCCATCGGTGTTGGGGTAATGCGAGGCCCAGGTCAAAGGGATGGCCGCGTCAGCGCCCGCGTTGGTGTTGAAGGTCACCGAGGTCATGGCCGCGGTGTAGTCATACGCTGGTGGTGGCGGGCTGGCCTGGTAGGGCCCCACACCGGACAAACCCAGGATGAGGGTGTCGGCGCCATTGCACCAGCCGCCGCCACCGCTGGGTTCACCCGTCGGAATGTTGCCTGTGGTGGTCAGGTTGTTGGAGGTGTTGCCCGTTTCCTTGTTGTCTGAAAAGCTGTTGATGTAGGTGGGCGACCCGGCAATGCCGCCCATGATCAGGCCCACTTGGACATAGTTGCGCAGATCACTGAGTGTTTCAGCGAAAGTGACCGTCGAATTGGCTGCCACCGGCATCGAGGTGCCCATCGAGCCCACAGCGTTGTTGCCGCCACCGGCGGACGCCAGGTTCCAGCGGGCAATGCAGCCTGTGCAGTTGGGTTTCGCCGTGGTGCCATTGCCCGTGGTGGCGTGGCCTGAACTTCGCTTGAGTCCCCATGCGAGGTTGAAAATCGCCACCGCCGGCACGCTGTAAGGGTTCCTGAGGGTCAGCGAAGGGGATTGGCCAAAATTACCATCGCCGATTTGCACCTTGAAATTGATCTGTGCTTCCAGCGTGCGTGCTGCGCTGTTGACGCTGCCTTTGACCCGGATGGGACACACGCTGGAACTGCTGGGGGTGCTGGATGGGGTGTATTGGAAAGTTCCTCGCCCCAGCGGGATGGCAGTGCTGCTGGCCAGACTGGCGCAGCTGCTCGTGAAAGCCGTGTCGTCCAGATTGACCGCATGGGTCAGACTGGCCAGACCAGCTTCCAGCCCGCTTTCGGCCAGCGCCAGCGCCGACACGCTGTCGTAGTGCTCCTGGCTTTCCAGGCTTTTGGTGCCAGACATGCTCAGGCTCTTGGCCAGAATGAACAGGACCACCGAGGCCAGGAACGCCATGACGATCATCGTCAGAAATCCGCGCTGGGCATTTGGCTTCGAAGGCAGTACAAAGGGCTTCATGGGTTGCGCAACCTGACCTGGGTGGTCAATGTGATGGCTTGCGCCTGCGGTGGCGTGGCCGTGAGGCTGATGCGCACCAGCCGGACCGCACTGGGGGTGGCTGTGACCGTGCCACTGGCGTCCAGGTAGGTGAAAGCCAGTGCGGTGATGTTGGAGGCCAGGGTGGCTGAACTGCCAGCGACAGACATGCTCAGTGTCGGACTGGTGTGGCTGAAACTGACCGCGGTGCTGGTGCCGCCAAGCCCGGACTTGGTGAAGCTCAATTGCGCCGCCGACATTGCGGTGATGCCCAGGGCACTGGTGTTGATGTCGTAGCTGATTTCGCGAATTTCGCGGACCATGCGTTCCATGGCATAGCGGGCTGTCGAATTGGCCAGATGCTCGCTGCCTATGGCGCGGGTCGCGTAAAAACTGCCTGCAATCATGCTGCCACCCACCACGCTCAAGATGCCCAGCAGCATCACGCTGATGACGACTTCCAGCAGTGTGAAGCCTTGCTGGCGAGGGCGGGCAAGCGTGGTAGCTGCCATGTCAGTAGTCCACCAGGAGCAAGGTGGCTGCGGCAGGGGTGATGCCATTGCCCGCCACCGAGACCTCGATTTGCCGGCATTGCAGACCCGCGGGGCAGTATTGCACGCTGGCCGCATCGGCCACCGAGAGTGTGAAACCCTGGCCGTTGAGCGATGCGCAGCTGAATACAGAAGCGTATCCCGAATTTTTGCGTTGCGCGAGTACCAGCTCCATGCAGGCTTGCTGCAATTGTGTGCCCAGTTGCAAATTGCGCGCAAAGACCGAACCGCTGAACAGTTGGCTGTTGAGGCTGATCACGCCTGTGGCCAGGATGGCCAGCAACACCATGGCCAACAGGGTCTCGATCAGTGTGAGACCCCGTGCAGGCAGGCTTAGGCATTGCGGCTTCATGGGGCGCTCACGCTGACCAGGCCGGACAAGGCCGCCACTGAGACGGTGTAAGTGGCGACGCCGCCGGACGCTTGCAGTTTGAAGCTGGCAGCATTGTTGGGCTGCCCGTTGTTGGCATAGCTCAGAGAGGGCAGCGGGGGGACGAGACTGGCAAGGGGTGCCAGCGAAACCACCACCGGTTGTGTGCTGCTGGTTTGGCTTGGCAACGGTGTGGGACAGTTGCCTCCCAGTTGCAGTACATAGCTGGAGACTGCTGCACACACCAGAACCGTCTGGCCACGGCTGGTGGCCAGCATTTGAGCGCGCTGAAGGTCTGAAGCCAGAACCTTGGCTTGCGCGTCCAGCTGGACGGCGCTGGTGTCGAGGGCTTTGGGCGCCACATAGGCCGCCAAAATACCCATCAGCACCAGCGCGATGACCATTTCCAGCAATGTGAAACCCGCCCACGACGGCGACTGTTGAGACAACGGCGCAAGGGGAGGGAGGGTTTTCATGTGGACCGAAACTGGAGCTCAGTTTGGCAGGGAAAAATCGGCGGTGTAGCCGCCTGCGGTTTTTGTGACCCGGCAGTTGCTTGTGCTTGAAGAAACGCCTGCAACGGTGTAGCCCGTGGGTTGGACAGTCAGCAAAGCCATGACGGTGTCGCAAGTGGGCAGGGTGCCCGATCCTTCGACCTTGACTTTCGCGTAAGCAATCGCCCCAGCGGCTGCCAGTTCGCCGGCAATGCCTTTGGCAGTGGCTTTTTCGGCCGCATCGGTCGCATCCTGAAATTTGGGAATGGCAATGGCAGCCAGGATGCCGATGATCACGATCACGACGATCAGTTCAATCAGGGTGAAGCCGGCCTGGACCAGTTGGCGGGGGGCTTGTGTGCGGATACGCATAAGAGTGCTCCAGAGGGTTGACGGAATCTTCAATATACGTCTCAAAAATGAAAGGATCGTCGATTAATTTGTGGATTTCACCAAAAAATTGATCCAAGTCATGTTTATTGTTGTATTTTTAAGAAATTGAACAAATTATTGAAATTGCGATCTAGACTTGCCGAACCAAAGATTGCAGCTGCGTTGATGAACCTCTCCTTCAAATCCTTGTTGTCCTTCCAACCTGAAGGTTGGTCGGCGGTTGACATGCAAGGCGGAATGTTCGGTGTGAATGTCCGCCTGCCCGGTACCGGAGGGCGAAAACCGGTGGTCTTGAAGCGAGCTGCCTTTGCGGGGCAAATCGTTGATGCCGCTGTGATGGCCCAGATGGGGCGCACGCTGTCACCCGACAAGTTCAATTTGGTGACCTTGCTGGGGCGGCGTGAATACCAACTCTTCATGGTGGACAAGCCTGCTGTGCGCGAGGACGAGATGGAAAGCAGTCTGCGCTTGGCCGTCAGTCCTCTGATTGACTACCCGGTGGCCGAAGCCAATCTGGCCTGGCTGGACATCCCGGCCCGGCAAACCTTGGGCAGTCGGGTTCAGCAACTTTATGTGGTGGTGGCCCGAGCAGACACGGTGCAGGCCCGCAAGAATGTGTTTGACCAGGCCAAGGTGGGCTTGCATGCCGTGGACATTCGAGAAACCGCGCAACGCAATATCTCGTGCCTGTTGGACACGGACCATGTCGCGGTCTGCATGATCTGTGTGGAGCCCGAAGGGGTGCAGTTGACCGTCACCTTCCATGGCGACTTGTACCTGGTGCGCTTCATCAGCGAGGCCCTGCTGGGCAAGGGCGGGTCTCATGATCAGGCGGCGCTGGCCCAGGCGGTGGAGCGTTTGGCGCTCGAAATTCAGCGCTCTTTTGATTTTGTCCGCCGCAACTACCCAGCGCTCAACATCAGGGCCTTGCACGTGGCTCCTACTCAGCAAGACCTGGGCCTGGTGGATTTGCTCAAGGCGCATTTGATTGAAGAAGTCAAACCATTGGATCTGTCGGAAGTGTTTGATTTTTCGATCGATGCCGATCTGAAAAAGCCTCAGGTCCAGGCCCAGTATTTCCATGCCTTGGGCTCAGCGCTGCGCTGGCCCGTCAAGGATTGACACCATGGTTCAGCACATCAATCTACTTTCCAAGCGCAGGACCAGAAAAGGCCTGATGGCCGTGGCCCTGGTGTTGTTGGGTCTTTGGGCGCTGGCGCTGGCCGCCATGGCCGTCAGCGGCGAATGGCGCCTGCAGCAGCATCGCAGCCAGCTGGCACAGGTTAGGCAAAGTGTAGGTGAGCTGAAAGCCACCCTTGAAAAAAAACGCCAGGAAGTGGGATTGAGCAACAGCGAAGCCACGGCCAAACAGGTGGCCTTGTTACGCAGCCAGCTCGATGCCAGACGTGAATGGGCGGATTTGTTGCAAAAGGGCGAGTTGGGCCAACCTGGCGGTTATGCGCAATGGTTTGAAACGCTGGCCATGGTGCATGTGGAGGGCGCGTGGTTGCAGGGGCTGGACATCGGCAGGGCAGGGCAATCGGTGTCGATCACCGGCAAGTCCCTGAACGCCGATGCGGTGCTGCGCTACATCGAGCAACTCAATGAAGCTTTCAAGCCCATGAACGTTCGCTTCAGTGCCATGGAGATCACCCAGGATGCAGCGGCTGGCGATTCGGTCTCTGCACGCCAGGCGGCCGCACTGTCTTTCAAGATTCAATGAATGTGGTTCAGCATGGTTGCCAATTTTTCCATCTCCGATGTGCGCGACAGGTTTCAGCAATTGTCTGTGCGTGAGCAATGGCTGGTCATTGTGGTGTTGGGTGCCGCCATTTATTTCCTGATTGATGCATTGGTGTTTGTCTCTCAAAAGCAGCGAGGCCAGAACATTGACAACGAATTGCAAGTGCTGCAAAGCCAGATGGTGGTACTGGGGGCTGAAATGAAAGTCGTTGAGCGTACCCGTGCCGATGAGCTGGAACAAAAGGAGCGCGAACTGCGCAGGCTCAGGCAACAGGTGGCGCAGCTCGATGCGGTGGTTGGCAGTGTGAGCGCAGAGGCCCCCCGAATCGGCAAGCTGGTGGGCGATGTACTGGGCGCTGCGCCTGTCCGCGTTCGTGTCGTCGGCATCAAGACGTTGCCGGTTAAGACCCTCTTTGCGCCCAAGGCAAGCGCTCCGGGCGCGAGCTCTCCAGCGCAATCGATGGTTTACAAACACGGGCTGGACATTGAATTGCGTGGCAACTACCTGGATTTGCTGAAATACATCAACCAGCTCGAGGAGACCCATTCCAAATTGTTCTGGTCGAATGCCGCCATCACGGCGGGCGTTTATCCGGACAACACTTTGCGTGCCACGGTGTTCATGCTCAGCACGCAGCCCAACCTGTGAGTGAACGAACCATGTTGATCCTTCGCCAAAGTTTGCTGCTTTTGTCGGGTCTGGTGCTGTCCCATGGGGGGCTCTGGGCGCAAGTGGCCTTGCGTGACCCGACCACGCCACCGCCCGGCTTCAAGTTACCCGTGTCGGCCGGATCTGGCAGTGCAACCCAAGACCCTGCTGCGCAGGCGCCACAGGCCATAGTCCGCATCACCCCTGTCGGTGGACGCAAACAAGCCGTGATGGATGGGCGCACCCTGCAGGCGGGAGAACAGATCCAGCAATGGCGTCTGGTCAGCATCACGGCCAACGGTGTGGTGCTCAAAGACAGCCGTGGCGCACGGTCGGTGTCCACCTTGCCATCGTCGGTCAGTAAAAAGCCGGTTTCCGGTGCGGCCTCTGAAAAATGAAAATCCCCAAGGAGAAATCCATGAAATGGCATGTTCCCGCGCTCGCTGTTGCCACTGTGCTGGCCGGCTGTTCTTCGTCTTACCCCAAGCAAGATTTTTCCACGCAGGAGCGTATTTCGCAGGAGATGGCGCGTGTGTCGGCAGAGTCGCGGAATGTGGGCAAAGGCACTGCGCCAGTGGCGGTGTCCTCTGCGGTGCTGGGCGCCTTGGTGCAGTCGCCCGATGGGGGCATGCCATCGCCGGCGACCCGCACCGTGCGGGGCGTGTCAGCGCAGCGCTTTGACCTGGTAGTCAATGATGCGCCAATCGGGCAGGTGTTGTCAGGTTTGGTGGAGGGGACCGACTACAGCGTCATGCTCAAACCGGCTTCAGAGGCCTCTACCGTGGCGGCAGGCGCCGGTGCACCTGGCGCTGCCAGTGCCGCAGTGCGTACCGATGCGGTCGATGTGTCGGGCAAGCGCGTGAGCTTCAAGCTCAAGAACATCACCTTGTTTGAGGCGCTGGATGCAATTCGCGATGTGTACGGCTATGACTACACCGTCGAGGGACGGCGCATTTTGGTGCAGCCTGCAGAGTTGCAGACACGTCTTTTTTATGTGAACTACATTCTGGGCCAACGACGCGGCGTCAGTGACATCCAGGTGATCGGGGGCGCTTCGGTGGGGCAAAGCTCCAGCTCTTCTGTAGGCGCCTCTTCCAGCAGCACGTCCAGTTACGGGTCGGTGCAAGCCACGGGCCTGAGCACAGCGGTCAAGTCCGATGTGTGGGGCGAGGCCGAAGACGCACTGCGCACTTTGCTGGGTTGCAATATTCCCAGGACCACGGCCGTCAATCCGGCACTGGTACGGCCGCCCACCGTGAGCGGGCAGAACAATGCCTCTCGTGCCGATGTGTCCAATCCGGCCGACCCACCCATGGGTGAGCGTCAGCGGGGAGTGGATGGCTGTACGCAAGGCCGCGCTCTGGCCATCAATGCCATGAGCGGGACCATTTTGGTGCGTGGCATGCCCACTGAATTGCGCCTGGTCGAGCGCATGCTGCGCAATATGCAAATCAGCATCTCCAGGCAGGTCATCATCGAGTCCAAGATCATCGACGTGGAGCTGAACAAGGAAGCGCAACAGGGCATCAACTGGAGCCTGTTCAACCAGGGCATGCACCGCCTGTCGATGGGCGCGGTGCCCTCGTCGATTGGCGTCAATCAGCCTGGCGTCGTCGGTCAGCCTGGGGGGACGCTGGTCAATGGGGCCAACACCACCCTGTCGGGCTTGCTTGGAACTACTGCGGCTGCGGGTGTGCCGGTGGGTGGGGTGGGGGGCATCGCATTTCAGGCCACCAATTTCGCATCGCTGATCAATTTCATGGAGTCGCAGGGTCGTGTGCATGTGCTCTCCAGCCCGCGCATTTCCACCTTGAACAACCAGAAGGCTGTCATCAAAGTGGGCAAGGAGGAGCCGTTTGTGACCAACATTACAGGTGGGACCAGCTCAGTTTCTGGCACGCTGCAAACGGTGGTGACCAACCCGAGTCTGACCTACCAGCCGTTTTTCTCTGGCATCGCTCTGGATGTCACGCCGCAAATCGACAGCGAAGACAACATCACGCTGCATGTGCACTCGATGGTCAATCAAATCATCGAGAAGGACAAGATTGCAGGACCTGGCTTCGGTGGCACCACGGTGCCCTTTGCCGTCAACAGCATGAACGAAACCGACAGCGTGGTCAAAGCGCGTGACGGTCAGGTGGTGGTGATCGGGGGTCTGATGAGTGAGCGCAACGCCGATGTGCGCGGTGGTGTGCCCGGTGCGCGTGATGTTCCTGTGGCCGGGGCCTTGTTCAACTGGGGAAGCCAGGAGTCTCGCAAGCGTGAACTGGTGATCCTGATCAAACCCATTGTGGTCAAAGACGAGAGCACCTGGACCAACATGATTGCAGACACCGAAGAGCGCATTGGCGGCATGAAGACGGCGCCGCGTTAAGCGGTGCCGGGCGGTCTTATGTACCTTGAGCATTTCGGGCTGAAAGAATTTCCCTTCACCATCACGCCAGACACGCAGTTCTTTTTCCCATCGGACACTTCACAAGAGGCGCTCAACACCATCTTGGTGGCGGCCAGGACGGGCGAGGGTTTCATCAAGATCACGGGCGAGGTGGGCACCGGCAAGTCCATGCTGTGCCGCAAGCTCATGGGCATGCTGGCGTCAGATTTTGTGGTGGCCTATGTGCCCAACCCTTATCTGGACACGGACACCCTGTTTCGCGAGATTGCCCACGAACTGGGCGCACCAGTGCAGACAGAGGACTCGCGCCACCAAGTGCTGCGTGCCATCACCGAACGGCTGATGGCCATTCATCTGGAGGGCAAACGTGCCTTGGTGTGTCTGGACGAAGCACAGGCCATGCCGATCGAGACCATGGAATCGCTGCGCTTGCTGACCAATATGGAAACCGAGAAGCGCAAGCTGCTGCAGGTGATCATTTTTGGGCAGCCCGAGCTGGAAGACAAACTCAACCACCCCTCTATTCGGCAACTTAAACAGCGCATTGCCTTTCATTACTGCCTCAAGCCCTTGGTGCGCGACGAGGTGGACTACTACATTCAGCACCGCTTGGCCATGGCGGGTCATGCGGGCAAGCGATTGTTCACGCCCATGGCCTTGCGCTTGCTGCGCTGGCGTACACATTGCGTACCGCGCTTGGTCAACATCCTTGCCCACAAGGCTTTGCTCAGCGCGTATGGCAAGGGCAGACAAGAGGTCACGTTCTGGGACGTGAAAGCAGCGGCGGACGACACCACCTCGACACAGCAGGTGTCCAGCCGGCTGCAATTGGTTTTTTTGCTGACATTGCTGGCTGCCAGTGTGGTCTGGCTTTTGATGGACAAAGGAATCCTGCCATGAGTCTGATCAACCAAATGCTCAAAGACATCGACCAGCGCCAAGGGCATGCGGGCAGTGCCGGATCGGGTGCGTCGGGTATGGCCCTGAATGTGGCACGTAACCCTTCGGGGGCCAAAGCCCCAGTGTGGCTTTGGGGCGGGATTTTGGTGTTGGTTGTCTTGGCTGCCACATATGGGTTGCGGCACATGACCCGGCAAAACACCGTGCCTGTCACGCCCAATGCTGAGCAGGCTGGCGCAAGTCCAGGTGAGGGCCTGCCTGTTGCCCAGGCCGCTTCAGTCGACATGCCGGTGGCTGTGGTGCCTCAGGGCCTTGTGCCGCCTGCTGAACCCGCTGCCGCCACCGCGGACCAACCGGTCAAGCCCGCACAGGTGGCTGGGCGCGAGCGCGCGCCCGACGCTTTGCAAACCCATGTGGCTCGGGAGCCTGAGAAAGGCAGTCAATCCGTGGTCACTGCGACTGCGGGCGGCATGACTGTGCCGGCGCAAGGCAAAACAGACAAACGAAACGACGCGCCTGTGCCGGTGTCAGTGTTGACGCCGGGGCAGGTGACGCGTGTGCTCAGTGCCGAGCAGCGTGCCGACAATGCCTACCGAGATGCGGCTGCTTTGTTGCGGCAAGGCGCTGCATTGGAGGCGCAAAAAAGCTTGCGGCAGGCATTGGCTGACCAACCCACGCACCTGGAGGCCCGTCTCTTGTATGCCCAGGTCTTGCAAGGCGAGGGACGCAGCAGCGATGCCAAGGCGGTGTTGACTGAGGGCATCACACTCAAGCCACAAGCATTTGCCTTTCATGCTGCATTGGCGCAGATGCAACTTTTGGGACGTGAGACCGAGCAGGCCGTCACCACGCTGGAGCGTGGCCTGTTGGCCGCGGGTGACAATGCGGCCTACCACGCCCTGTTGGCTACGGCCCTGCAACAACAGGCGCACCATACCGAAGCGGTGGCGCATTACGTCATCGCTTTGCGGCAACAGCCGGATTCGTCCAATTGGTTGGTGGGCTTGGGGGTTTCTTTGCAGGCTCAGGGCCAATTGTCCAGCGCCGCAGAGGCGTACCAACGCGCACTGGATTTGGGTTTGCCTGCGTCGCTCAGCCAGTTTGCTCGCGACAGGCTGCAACAGGTCAGCCGCTGACCACAGACCACACCAGGAGGGCAAGATGCAAATCCAGGAGATGTTGGCCCACGCGGTGCAGCAACGAGCCTCTGACTTGCACCTGTCCGCCGGCTTGTTGCCCAGGCTGCGCATTGATGGCAGTTTGCAAACCGTGGGCGAGCACGTGCTGACGCACGAGCAGATCGCGGCCATGGTCGCCGGCATCATGAATTCGCACCAGCGCGAACACTTTGCCCAGACGCTGGAAGCCGATTTTTCCTATGAAGTGCCGGGCGTTTCGCGTTTCCGGGTCAATGCCTTTCACCAGCTCCGCGGCATGTCGGTGGCGTTCCGCGCCATCCCCAGTCAAGTGCCCAGTCTGTCCGATTTGCAGGCGCCCGAGGTATTTGCCGATTTTGCGCTGCGCCCGCGCGGCCTGGTGCTGGTCACCGGGCCTACCGGCTCGGGCAAATCCACCACTTTGGCTGCCATGCTCAACGAGCTCAACCGTTCGCAAGCCAAGCATGTGCTGACGATCGAAGACCCGATCGAATTCGTGTACCAGCCCGAACGCTGTCTCATCAATCAGCGTGAAGTGGGGGGGCAGACCCTGAGCTTTTCCAGTGCCCTGCGTGCAGCCATGCGTGAAGATCCGAACGTGATTCTGGTGGGAGAAATGCGCGATCTGGAAACGATCCGACTGGCCATCACGGCGGCGGAGACCGGGCATCTGGTGCTGGCCACGCTGCACACCTCGGGGGCGGCCAAGGCGATTGACCGGATCATTGACGTGTTTCCAGGTGATGAAAAATCGGTGGTGCGCAGCATGTTGTCCGAGTCTTTGACGGCGGTCATTTCTCAGGTGTTGTGCAAGCGCCAGGATGGCCCAGGGCGTGTGGCGGCGTATGAAATCATGGTAGGCAGCACGGCGGTTCGCAATCTGATCCGCGAAAGCAAGGTGGCGCAGTTGTATTCGGCCATGCAGACCGGCAGCAATGTGGGTATGCAGACGCTGGACCAGGCCCTGACACGCCTGCTTCAGCAAGGAAAAATCAGCAAGGAAGAAGCCGCAGCCAAGGCCCGCTACCCTGAAAACTTCGGGCTGCGCGAAACCTGAGAAACCTGAAGCGGACCGGATTGAGCAGCGTCGTCAGTGCTGCTTGGGGGGGGCAATGACCACCCGATCGCGGCCCGCTTGTTTGGCCGCTTGCATGGCCTGATCGGCATTCAGGATCAGATGTTCACCTTGTCGCTGCAGCGCAACCACGGTGCAGGCCACACCGATGCTCACAGTGACTTGACGCATGCAGTGCCCGTGGCCATTGGTCAGCTGGATCTGACGGATTTTTTGCAAAATGCCCTCCGCCATCTTGCTGGCAGCGTCTTCTGTCGTGTGCGGCAAGATGATGACAAATTCTTCACCGCCCCAGCGGCAGACAAAATCCAGAGGGCGTTTGGCGCTGTCTTTCAAAGCCTGCGCAACCGCCCTGAGGGCCATGTCGCCCCCATCGTGACCACAGTCGTCGTCGAAGTGCTTGAAGTGATCAATGTCAATGAAGAGCACGCCCTGTGCCTGCTGTGCAAGTTGCACAGGACCGCGTTTTTGGCCAGAGTAGCGGACTCGCTCTGTGCAAAATAGCCCAGCTCTGCAATTTGCTGTGATCAAGATTGCATTCGGTTAGCATGTTCATATGCGTTTTACAAGCAAATTTCAGTCCCTGCGTGGAAATGGTGCCATGGCGTATACGTGTGAGATTGCTCTGTTTGTCGGTTTCGTTTTTGCTGGGCTTGCTCTGCCCGCGAGCGGGCAAACGGCGGCTGAGCCAGCCGCCAAGTCCCTACCGGTGTTGATTGGTTTCGATGGGGCCTATGGGCAAAAAACCAATACCGCTCCCCTGGCCATCGAACTGGGTGCCAAGGCAGCTATGGACGACATCAACCGTTCGGGTGGTGTGTTGGGCGGGCGGCCGCTGCAACTGGTCACAACCGATAACAAAGGTGTGTCGGCGCGAGGCCGCGACAACTTCATCGAGCTGGCGGCCATGACCGACATGGTGGCGGTGCTGGGAGGAAAGTACAGCCCCATCAGCGTTGAGGTGTTGCCCGAAGCTCACCGCCTGAAAGTGCCGCTGATCAGCGTTTGGGGGTCGGCCGATGGCATCACCGACAACGATTACAGGCCCTCTTATGCCTTCAGGGTTTCTCTCAAGGACGAATGGGGTGTGCGGGCCATGGTCGAACGCTTGGCCCGTAAATACAAGGCCGACAAAGCCTGCGCTTTCTTACCCAATACGGCCTGGGGTCGTTCTTCAGAGGCCGTCATCAAGAACAATTCGGCCGGACATGTTTTGCGGTTTTCGATGGTGCGTTGGTACAACTGGGGCGACAAGTCGTTTGCCGATGCCTATAAAGCCTGTTTGTTGTCGGGAGCCAAGGGCCTGTTGTTCGTGGGCAACGAAAAAGAGGCCGCAGTGTTGCTGCGCGACATGACGCAATTTCCACCGTCCCAGCGCCTGCCAGTCGTGGCCCACTGGGGCGTGGTCGGTGGTGTCTTGCATGAGCTGGTGGGTGATGCGCTGGACCAGGTGCAGTTCGATGTGATTCAGACCTTCAGCTTTCTGGGCAACACACGCCCGCGTGCCAAGCGGTTGGCGCAGTGGATTCAGCAGCACAGCCCATACAAGACGGTGACAGCCATCCCCAGCCCAGTGGGGGCCGCGCACGCCTATGACGCGGTGCATATGCTGGCCCTGGCCATTGGCCAGGCAAAAACGACCGATCCGGTCAAGGTGCGTGATGCGCTGGAGCAGTTGCCACCCTACAGCGGAGTCGTTCGCGATTACCCACGGGCCTTCACCAGCCAGCGGCACGATGCGCTGGATCCATCACAAATGCTGTTTGTTCGCCTGAACCCCTCAGGGGCGCTGGTGCCGGTGAACTGACACGTCAAATCTGCGGCCATGACCCTCCGTATTTCACTCAAAGAACAGATCGGCCGAAGGCTGCAGACCATCCTGGGCTATTACGTGGCTGCAAGTGTCTTGTTGGTGCTGACCCTGGCCTTGTTCAGCGTGGCGGTCTTTCATGGGCGGCAACTTGAGCAGTACCAGGCCCTGATCGCCACCAAACTGAGCGCCGAACTGGTGGCTCAGGTTCGAGAGGCCGATTCGCTGGCCCATTCGTCGGTGGTGTGGACAGGGCTGACCGATTCAAGTGGGCGCGAGGCGTATCTGGAGCCGTTGCTTGAGCGCATTAACCAAGATGGTGTGCGTCAGATTGATTTGCTCGATTACAGGGGGCGCGACTACATCATCAGCAAGCATGCCGAGCCTGGACACAGACCTTCGTCTGCGATGCTCCAACGAACGATAGACAGTGCCAGCTTGCAAACTGAATTGCAAATCACCCCGCGGGGCACCCGAGCCTGGTTTGCCGTGCCGGTGATGGCACCGTTTGCTGACGGCGTGCTGGGCATCATGCTTACCCATGCCCGGCTCGAAGATGAACTCCGAAGCCTGCAGCTGCCCTCTGACCTGACGGTGCTCTACGCCATGGTCAACGATGGCGATGCCAGCTTGGGAAAAACGTCGTGGTTGTCGCGCACGGCCGATGTGCCGCTGCAGCTGGGCAACGCCCAGGTGGCGCTGCGTCTGACCGTGAGCCAGTCCGTGTGGCACTGGCTGCCAGTGGTCCTGTCGGTGGTGGTGGTGTTGCTCGCCTGCGGCTATGCCTTGTTCATCGCTTTGCGCAAGTGGGCTGAAAAATTTTCTACCTCCTTAACAGACCGCATCGATCGCCTGGTGCAAGTCACTTCGCTGGCGGCTACCCAGGACGATGTACATGTTGAAAAAGACGATGTGGGCGATGAGATTTCAAGCATGTTCGATGCCCTGCAGAGCATCGTGATGCGCCAGCGTGGGGTGAACCGTCAGTTACGGGTGTCTTCTCGTGTGTTTGAAACCGCCGCTGAGGCGATACTGATCACGGACAGGCAAGGCTATATTGCCGATGTGAACGAAGCCTTGCTGCGCATCACCGGATACCAGCGCAATGAACTGCTGGGAAAGCCTGCGGGATTGCTTTATTTGCCCAACAATGTTCGCCCAAAAAATGGCAGCATTGCCCAGGCGTTGCGCGAGCATGGTGAGTGGCGTGGTGAGACCTTTTTTGTCACGCGTGCACAAGAGCAGATTCCAGTCATGATGGCGGTGTCTACCTTGCATGCGGGCGACGACGACCAGCTGGGTAACGTGGCCATCGTCTCCGATATTCGTGATGTCAAGCAGGTTGAGGCTCGCTTGCGGGAACTCATCTACCAGGACCAGCTCACGGGGCTGCCCAACTACCTGGCATTCACCGAATTCATTGATGAAAAACTGCGCCAGGATGCCTTGAACCCGCGTCGCCGGTTTGCGCTGTTGTTCATCGACCTGGACTACCTTAAACACATCAATGACACCTATGGGCATGAGCTGGGCGATCAGGTCATCATCCAGTTTGCCCAATACCTCAAGGCGCACCTGCCTCACCCCCATTTCCTGTGTCGGCGCTCTGGGGATGAATTCATCGCTGTGCTGGACATTGACCAAAGCAGCGAAGAGCTTTGTCAGTTGCTCAAAGTTGCTTTGCCGCAACTGGTACATCGCGTCCGCCTGGCCGACGACCACCATGGCATGGCGTCGTTCTCGATCGGGGCTGCAGTCTATCCGGAGCATGCTGACAACGTCAAAGACTTGCTGGTGCTGGCCGATTCGGCGCTGCTGCATTCCAAAGAGGCAGGGCGTGCCTGCGTGACCTGGCTGGACGCCAAGATCATCCAGGACATCCAGCGTCGACACCTTTTGGTGATCAAGCTCAAGCAAGCCCTACAGCAGCAAGACATCGTGCCTTACTACCAGGCCGAGGTGGATATGCGTACTGGACAGGTCACGGGTTTCGAAGCGCTGGCCCGGTGGACCGATTCCGAGTTGGGACCGATTTCTCCTGTCGAGTTCATCCCGATTGCCGAAGAGCAGGGCCTCATCGATGCAATCACCGAGGTCTTGCTCGATAAGTTGATGGCCGATCTGCCGAATCTCCGCGCGCATTTTCCTGGGGCCAAGGTGGCGTTTAATGCCTCGCCTCGGCTGCTGGCCAACCATCGGGTTTTCCAGTTGCTGCGCCGGCACCTGAACGAAGCGCATACGCGCCATACCGACCTGATCCTCGAAGTGACCGAGAGCGACCTCATGCAGAGCATGGAGGACGCGTCGCTGCAACTTGAAGCCATCATGGGCCTGGGTTTGCAGATCGCCATCGATGACTTCGGTACGGGCTATTCCTCGTTGTCACGCCTGGCCTACCTGCCCATCCACAAGCTCAAGATCGACCGCTCATTTGTGGTGGCGCTGGGCAACGAAGGCAATGCCAAGGTGGTCAAGGCCATCATGGCGCTGGCGGAAACGCTGCAACTGGATGTGACCGCAGAAGGCGTGGAAACCCCGTTTGAGCGCGATGCCCTGCTCGGCATGGGTTGCCAGCGTGCTCAGGGGTATTTGTTTGCCAAGGCTTTGCCCTTGTCCGAACTGTTGCAAATGCCCAATCCCTGCAGGTCGGGGGTGGCTTAATTCAGCAAGTCCCAGGCCTCTCGCGCAGCCACGCGGCCTTCGTCTGTGGGGACCACCCAAACCTCGGTGCTGCTGGCCTGGCTGTGAATGGCCAGCATCTCTTGTCCCGTGGCGGCGGTGTTCAGCACGGGGTCGATCACCACCCCCAGCCAGGCCAGTTGCTGGCACACCTGCTGGCGCAAGGCGGCATCGTGCTCGCCAATGCCGCCGCTGAAGGCCAGCACATCCAGTCCTTGCATGCAAGCGACCATCGCGCCCGCCTCGCGCACCACGCGGTGGGTGAACAAGTCAATCGCAAAATGCGCCGCTGTACTGCCGTTTTGGCGCAGCGTGCGCATGTCGGCGCTCACGCCCGACACGCCCAGCAAGCCGCTTTGTTTGTAGAGCAATTTCTCTATCTGGGCATGGCCCCAGCCTTGTTCCATCAGGTACAGCAGCACGCCGGGGTCCAGGTTGCCGCTGCGCGTGCCCATCATCAGGCCGTCCAGCGCCGAAAAACCCATGGTGGTGGCCACGCTGAGGCCCTCACGGGCGGCGCACAGGCTGGCGCCGTTGCCAAGATGCGCCATGAGCACGCGGCCCTGGGCACGCGCACTGCGCGATTGCAGCTCGCCCATGATGAACTGGTAGGACAGCCCATGAAAACCGTAGCGACGCACGCCTTGTTCCCGCAAAGACTCGGGAAGCGCGAAACTGTTGTGCAGTGCAGGCACGCTGGCGTGAAAGGCGGTGTCAAAGCAGGCGATCTGTGGCAAGCCTGGAAAGGCCCTGGACAAGGCCTGGATGCCGCCCAGATTGTGGGGTTGGTGCAAAGGGGCCAGGCTGTTGTAGCGAGCCAAGGCCTGCAGCACCTCAGGGGTGGCCAACACGGCTTGCGTGTAGCGTTCGCCGCCGTGCACAACGCGGTGTGACACAGCGCGCAACGCAGGCAGAGTGGGTGTGTTCGCCAGCAGTTGCTGCAGGTGCAACAGCGCGGCATCAAAGGGGTCGCCGGCCACTGCACCCAGAGGGAGTTGGTGGCGCTGGCCCGCCCAGGTCCAGCACATCTGCGGTTGGCCCTGTGGCTCCAGTCCTTCAAAGTTGCCAGTCAGCAGGGCCTGGCCTACCCCTTGGGGGTGTACCGGATAGACCGCAAACTTGAGCGAGGACGAGCCCGCATTGACAGACAGAACGGCCATGGTGAGCAGGTGTCAGAAGTGGGGTTAAAGGCCGAGCTGGGCTTTGCGGATCGGGTCTTTGCGGGCCGCATGGGCCGCGATCAGCGCCAGGACGGCCGAGGCCACCCGGGTGTCGGGGCTGTCGGCACGGCTGGTCAGCGCCATTGGCACGCGCGCGCCCAGTACCAGGCCCGATGCGGTGGCACCGCCCAGGTATTCAAGTTGTTTGGCCAGCATATTGCCCGACTCGATGTTGGGTGCAAGCAGGATGTCGGCGTCGCCAGCGACGGCAGAGGTGATGTGCTTGATGTGCGCTGCCTCGGCGGAGATGGCATTGTCAAACGCCAGCGGGCCATCGACGATGGCGCCCTTGATTTGCCCGCGATCGGCCATTTTGGACAGGGCGGCAGCCTCCAGTGTGGCGGGCATGCCAGGGTTGACGGTTTCGACGGCGGCGAGCACCGCCACCTTGGGCACGGGCGTGCCCATGGCGATGGCGAAGTCCACCGCGTTTTGCACGATGTCCACCTTGTCCTGCAGCGTGGGCGCAATGTTGAGCGCCGCATCGGTCACCCACAAGGGTTTGGGGTAGGTGGAGACCTCGAAGCGGAAGACGTGCGACATGCGGCGCCCCGTGCGCAGGCCGGGTCGAGCCAGCACCGCGTGCAGCAGCTCGTCGGTGTGCAGGCTGCCTTTCATCAGGATCTCGACCTGCCCGGCCAATGCCATGTCGGCTGCGGTGTCGGCCGCCGCATGGCTGTGGCTCACGTCCACTATTTCCAGGCCCTGCAGGCTCAGTCCAGCCTGGTTTGCAGCCGCTTCGATTTTGACGCGCGGCCCCACCAGCACCGGTTCGATCAATCCGTGCGCAGCCGCTTGCAGCGCGCCAGACAGAGACGGTTCATCACAGGGATGAACCACTGCGCAGCGTACGCGCTCAAGCGCTTGGGCCTGGCGCAAAAGGGCTTGCAGCCTGGCTTGCGGCGAAAAGAGCTGGATGTGCGGTGTTTCGGGGGCTGGCCGACGCACTTTCTGCGTGGGTGCGATCACGCGGGCTTGGCCGTCCAGCACCGATTGCCCGTGCTGGTTACGGATGTCGCACTGCAGCGTGACATGCTGTTTTTCGTTGTCTTTGGCTTGCACCACCACTGTGACCTGCAGTGTGTCGCCCACGTGCACAGGGCGCTTGAAGTGCAGGTCTTGTTGCAGGTAGATGGTGCCAGGGCCAGGAAATCGTGTGCCCAACACGGCCGAGATCAGCGCACCGCCCCACATGCCGTGCGCGATCACACCATGAAAGCGCGTGTCGTTGGCGTATTCAGGGTCCAGATGGGCGGGGTTGGTGTCGCCCGACACGGCGGCAAATGCCTGGATGTCCTGGGGGGTCAGGGTACGAACGAGCTGGGCGCTTTGGCCCAATTGCAGTTCATCGAAGGTGATGTTTTCAATCCAGGGTGAAGGCATCTCGTCGCTCATGTTCGGCGCTGCAGGTTTCGAAGAGGGCTTATTTTTTGGAAATGTCGGACAGCTTGTCTGTGCCAAACAGTTCGCCCAGGTTGGCCCCGTCCTGGTGCGGCGCAATGTGGTGGCGCACGAGCCGTTCTTCGGTGGTTCGCATCACGGCCTGCAGGTGCGAGACGCCAATCGTCTCGACGCTGCGGCTTTCGAGTTGGTAGCGCAGCACCAGCAAGCCCCGAAACTCATGCCAGAGGTGCACCGTGTGCGACGGCGCCTGCCCTGCGCGGATGTGCAAGGAAACGGCGTGAATGGCTTCCTCGACCGAGCGTTCATCGGGCAAGTCAAAACCCAAGTGCAGCGCCAGACGGGCAATGCGCTCGTTGAGGGCGAGAAATTCCTGCTCCAGCCGGGGCAGGGATTCGGTGGACAAAGACATGGGCATCAGGGGCTTGGACCAGCCCGGACAGGATCAAAGTACCAATGATCGTACAAATTTGGGAAAACTGACTTGATGTGAGTCAATTTGCGCGCGCGCCACACACCCGCTTATTGCGCGGCTTGCAGCCCGTTCATGAAATGTGCGGCCATGCGCTGGGCCGCCAGTTCGGCCTGGCCTTGCGTCAGGGCCTGCACGATGTCCCGGTGCTCGGCCAAGGACTGCTCTATGCGTCCTGACTTGAACAGCGAATGGTGGCGGTTGAGCTTCATCACTTTGCGCAGGTCGGCCACCATCTGGGTGCGCCATTTGTTGTCGGACATGTCCAGCAGCAGGCGGTGGAAAGCCTCGTTGATCTCGAAAAAGCGGTCGCGGTCATCCACGGCCGCTTCCAGTGCCGTCTGTTGCGCCTGCAGCTCGGCCCGCTGGGCGTCGCTGGCCTGCTGCGCCACCACGCGGGCTGCGTCCGATTCGAGCAGGGCCAGCAGGTGGTAGACGTCGCGCAGGTCTTTTTCGCTCACTTCGGTCACGTAGGCACCGCGGCGCACTTTCATGGTCACCAGGCCTTCGGCGGCCAGCACTTTCAGGGCCTCGCGCAGGGGAGTACGGCTGATGCCCAGCTCTTCGGCGATGCGCAACTCGTCAATCCAGCTGCCGGGCTCCAGTTCGCGGGCGAAGATGCGCTGGCGCAGCAGTTCGGCCACTTCTTCGTACAGGGCGCGGGGGGCGAGGGACAGGGCGGACATCTTGGGCAATGGCGTGGGTCAAACAGGGCGTAAGCAGGTTAGAATATTTTGCATCAATAATTATGAATCACAAATGACCGGTTCATGCCCGTCAGTTGTGTGAGGGTTCTCCCGCACACAATGCCGTGTTGTTTTCCCGTTTCTGAAGGTACCTGCCCATGTCCTCCAAGCCGTTTGAATTCAATGCTTCCAACCTCGAAGCCTGGCAAAAAGCCGCCGCAAAATCCCTCAAGGACAAGCCGCTGGAGAGCCTGAACTGGCTCACGCCCGATGGCATCTCGGTCAAGCCGCTCTACACCGCAGAGGACACGGCCAGCCTGCCCTACGCCAACACGCTGCCCGGCTTTGAGCCCTTTCTGCGCGGCCCGCAGGCCACCATGTACGCGGTGCGGCCCTGGACCATCCGCCAGTACGCCGGCTTTTCGACCGCCGAAGAGTCCAACGCTTTCTACCGCAAGGCTTTGGCTGCAGGCGGTCAGGGCGTGTCGGTCGCCTTTGACCTGGCCACGCACCGTGGTTACGACTCCGACCATCCCCGTGTGACGGGCGACGTGGGCAAGGCCGGTGTGGCCATCGACTCGGTCGAAGACATGAAGATCCTGTTCAACGAGATCCCGCTGGACAAGGTGTCGGTCTCCATGACCATGAACGGCGCGGTGCTGCCGGTGCTGGCCGGCTATGTGGTGGCCGCCGAAGAGCAGGGCGTGAGCCAGGACAAGCTCTCCGGAACGATTCAGAACGACATTCTGAAAGAGTTCATGGTGCGCAACACCTACATCTACCCGCCCGAGCCGTCGATGAAGATCAT